>CEQY01022729.1_pt1 | contig 15529 bp, 21 predicted proteins | sample 361391 | NCBI WGS metagenome assembly CEQY01 (sample SAMEA2621075, study PRJEB7988) | marine metagenome | isolation source: saline water (ENVO:00002010), including | reverse complement strand
ATAGGTCTGATGACGAAGATCTTTTTCAGATAGTCGACGAATTAAGTAATTTAGCAGGAATAGATCCACCAAAAGTCGCAGTGATGGATTCAGATGTTCTTAACGCTTTTGCTACTGGTAGGAATACGAAAAATTCATTAATTGCAGTTACAACTGGATTAAGAAAAAATCTAAATCGATCTGAATTAAGAGCTGTTGTGGCTCATGAAATAGCTCATATAGTCAACGGTGATGTGAAAGTTTTAGCTATTGCAAATTTCTTCGTCATGTTATCAAGTTTTCTTATGCAGATGTTTTTTTGGAATATGCTTTTTGGTGGCATGGGAAGAAATAGAGAAAACGGTGGGGGTGCAGGTGCAATATTTATGTTGTATATCGCGACAATGGTCGTATATTTTATAGGCCAACTTTTAGTTTTGGCATTAACAAGGTATAGGGAATTTGGTGCAGATTATACTGGTTCAAATTTATGTGGAGAACCAATTGAATTGGCATCTGCCCTAAGAAAAATAGCAATTTCTTCAATTTCAATTCCAAGTCAGGATTTGAGACAATTTAAAACAGCAAATGCATTTATGATTATTCCTTCACTTTCTGGCGATGATATTTCAAAATTAATGTCTACTCACCCGCCTGTTGAGGACAGGATAAGGAGACTTATTGCCTTGCAAAAACAATCAGGAAATTGATTTGAGCAACAGTTTTTTTTCAAAATTCTTTAAAAATGATCCAATTGAAAAACTTTGGAATTTATTATCATCAATTAAATTTCTTAAAAATGAAAATCTTTTAAAAGCAGATAATAAGGTTGGTGTCATGTGTTGGGAAAAAAATGACCAAATTAAAGTATTTTGTGAAACAAAACTGAAAAACATATTAAATGACGGTGTTGAAAAATCAAATACAAATTTCAATTTAATCGATGAAAGTGGAGAAGTGGTTTGGATTATTCTTGATGACAATGACTTTAATGAACTAATCGCTTCTGCATTCACTGTAGTTAATGCATTATCACAAGAAATTGGCAGTGAAAGTGTTATGGGATTAATCTTCCCTCTGATTATTGAAAATAAAGACAATTTGAATTATCTAGACCCAGAACAAAGACTGTATTTAGTATTTAACGAAAATCCTCCAGGTTATTATCCGTTAGTATATCAAAATGAAACTAGGCAGCCGATTGCAGAAATAGAATTATTTGATCTTATTAAAAACTCAGGAATAGGGTTTAATAAGGATCAAAGAAAATGGTTTAGTGTTGATAAGATACCAATTTAAAATGGAAACTCTTATTTTAAATAGCTCTGAAAAAATTAACGAATTTATATCAATATTTGATTACTATGGAGTTGATATAAATTTAAAAAACCTTCTTCATGTTGAAGATATTTCTAAAAAAACTACTGGGATTTTAATCACAGATGAATTCGAAATATCTTTTCTTAAACCAATTTTTGATTATGCCAGCAAAAATAATATTAAAATTTTGGCTGTAGAAAGAGGATTGTTATCGTTGATAAATTTAATAAATGGTTCAAGCAAGGAAATTGAAAGACCATTCAAAGGAAACAGTTCTACTTTTATATCATTGGGGTCAAAGCTTGCTGAAATAATTGGTGGTGCAGGACCGCTAAAAACTAATTTTGAATATAATTTTGAAATACCTATAAAAGCATTGCCTCCAAATTATTTACCTTCAAGTATTAATTTAGAAAGCGGATGTATTGAGGCAATAGAATCAGAAGGCAAGACTAATATCTTAGGAGTTTTGTGGCCAATATTGTCTGGACAAAAAATACCCTCAAGATTTGAAAATATTTTAAGTTGGATTTCAGATTAAAATAATTGAAATTTATTGGGGAGATTTTTACTATAAATATATTAAATAATTAATAGAAATATGGTACTTCCTGAAAAAGATAATATTAGATTAATTGGCATTGAAGAAGAGATGTCTAATTCATACCTTGATTATGCTATGAGCGTAATTGTTTCAAGGGCACTTCCGGATGTTAGGGATGGATTAAAACCAGTTCAAAGAAGAATTCTCTACGCAATGTATGATACTGGAATGAGATCAAGTTCCTCCTTCAAAAAGAGCGCAAGATTAGTTGGTGAAGTGATGGGTAAGTATCATCCTCATGGTGATTCAGCAATTTATGAAGCTATGGTTAGGTTGGCTCAGTCATGGTCAATGAGATACATGCTTGTTGAAGGTCAAGGTAATTTTGGTTCCACTGACGGTGATTCAGCAGCAGCAATGAGATATACAGAAGCAAAATTAAGACCTATTTCAGACACCATGCTTTCAGACATAGAAAAAGAAACTGTTCCGTGGAATGATAACTTTGATGCTTCTATACAGGAGCCAAGCACCCTACCAGCAACATTACCAAACCTTTTAGTTAATGGTGTTCAAGGAATTGCTGTCGGTATGGCAACCAACATGGCCCCTCATAATTTAACCGAAGTATGTGATGCCATAGTATTTTTAGTTGATAATCCTGAATGCTCAGTTGATGAATTAATGGTTCATATTAAAGCACCAGATTTCCCAACAGGAGCTCATATATGGGGAACTGATGGAGTTAAATCAGCTTACTCTACCGGAAGAGGAAGAGTAATGATTCAAGCTAACCACAATGTTGAGTTTATGAATAAACAAGAAGATAGAATTAGATTAGTTTTTGATGAACTTCCATATCAGGTAAATAAAGCTAATCTAGTGATGAGGATAGCTGAATTGATGAAGTTAAAAAAGATTGACGGTATATCTGAAGTAAGGGATGAGTCTGACAGAAAAGGAACCAGGTTAGTTGTTGAATTGAAGAGAGGTGCTAGCGAATTTGTTGTTCTCAATAACTTATACAAATTAACACCACTAAGGTCATCTTTTTCAATAAATATGGTTGCCTTAGTTGATGGATCCCCAAGAGTATTAAACCTTAAGCAAATTTTAAAATATTATGTTGATTTTAGAGTTGATATTGTTACAAAGAGAGCTGAATTTGATCTTAAAAAGGCTCAAGCAAGAATTCATATCCTTGAAGGTTTAAGGGTAGCATTACAAAATATTGATGAAGTTGTTGAAACAATTAAATCTGCAGGGCCAGTTGAAGAAGCTAGGGAAGCTTTGATGACAAGATTCGATTTGACTGAAATTCAGTCTCAGGCAATCCTTGATATGCAACTTAGAAGAATTGCTGCTTTAGAAACTGAAAAAATTGAATCCGAATACAACGAATTAAAAGAATTGATAAAAGATCTAAATGATTTGTTATCTAATAAATCAAGGATTTATGATGTCATAAAAACTGAAACAAGTGAACTTAAAGATAAATATGGTGACAAGAGATTAACCAAATTACATAAAGAAGAATTGGGTCAGTGGAATAGAGAGGATGTTGAACCGCACGAAGAATGTGTCGTAACGTTAAGTAGAAATGGTTATTTAAAAAGGATAAAGAGCGATACATTTAGGAGGCAGCATAGAGGTGGTAAAGGTGTTAAAGGTCAGAAAATGACTAAAGAAGATGACGTCACACCATACATGCAAATTGCAGATACCCACGACACCATATTGTTTTTTACTGACAAGGGTAGAGTCTTTTCGTCAAGAGTATTTGATCTTCCTGCCAATCAAAGTAGAAATAGCAGAGGAACTCCAGTACACAACATTGTTGCTTTAGAACAAAGAGAAAAAGTTAATGCAATTTTAACTGTTCCTGAAATAAATCAAGAATTAGAATCTTATATTGTTATGGCCACCAAAAAAGGTGTTATAAAAACCATGGACATATCTAAATTTAAGAATTTAAGAAAATCTGGACTTCATTCTTTCAAGCTCAAACAAGATGATGAGCTTGTTTCAGTTGCACTTGCAATTCCACCATCAAATATCAGCAAAAATAACATTATTAAATTAACAGAGAATAAGAAAAATCCAGATAGAGGTATATCTTATCAATTGGACACACTTGTTGAAATTGATGGTCCAGTAGAAATAGATCCTGAAAACCCAAATCCAAATATCTTAAAAAAAGAAAATGGAAGAAAATATTTTTCAATAGTTGATAAAAAAGGAAAATTAATTGGTCAGAAAATATATCCAGACATTGTATTGATTTCTGATGCAGGAAAATCAATAAGATTTCCAGTTGAATCTGTTAGACCTCAAGGAAGAATTGCTGGTGGTGTAAGAGGAATGAAGATTGAAAATAAAGAAAAGATTGTTGCTATGGTTTTGGCGTATGCTGACAAGGATAGTTATTTGCTTGTGGCTAGTCAAAAGGGTTTTGGTAAATTATCCTCAATGGATAATTACAGAACTCAATCCAGAGGAGGTAGGGGTGTTATGACTATGAAAATTACTTCTAAAAATGGAAAAGTATCTGATGCTCAGGCAGTAAGAATGGATAGAGAATCAGGAACAGCTGATAGTGTTTACCTACTTACAGAAAAAGCAGTAGTTCAGGAGATTCCACTTGATGAAATTAGTATTTATGGAAGAGTAACTCAAGGTTCAACATTAATGAAATTGCAATCTGGCGATAAAATTTCGGCAATCAGGGCTGTTTCTTCAGAATCTGCAGAACCTGAAAAATCTAATAATTCAAAGAAATAAGATTTGATTTGGACCCAAAGCGCTTAAAATCAGCTTGGAGATTAATTCCTACAACTGTAGGAATTTTAATTCTTAAAAACAGCAAGGATAACTATAGTGGAATAACTATTAACAGTTTTTTTTCTGTTTCTATAGACCATTCAATTTTAGCTGTGTCCCTATCAAATAATTCAAACACAATGAAGTATATGGATAAGGAAACAGTATTTAGTATTTCGGTTTTAAACTCATCTCAAAAAGACTATGCTGATTTTTTTAGCAAAAAGGATAAAGAAATCGTTCCTAGCAATCTGCTATTTAATACAAGCGATGAGGGGATTAGATCAATAAAAGATGCTTCAATTATTTTTTATTGCAAATGGAATTCATCAAATATAGTTAAAGATCATACAATAATTTATTCTAAGATCTTTGATGTTGAGTTTAATGATAATGACCCATTAATTTGGAAGTTTTAAAAATAATTAAGATTATTTAAATAAATATTGACCTACATCAATTAGAAATGTAAAATTTTCAAGTTAAATTTAATATAAATATTATGGAAGATTACGCAGTAATAAAAACAGGTGGTAAACAGTATCTTGTAGAAAAAGGTACTCTTTTAAATATTGAAAAAATCGATGGAAAGCCTGGTGAAAAAGTTTCATTTGATGATGTTCTACTTACTTCGCTATCTGGAAAAGTAAATATTGGGAAACCGATTGTAAAAAATTCTAGTGTAATCGGAGAGATAAAAAGTCAATTTAAAGGGCCTAAAGTTAAAGGCATAAGATATAAAAATAAAACAAGGCATTCAGTTAGAACCGGACATAGACAGCAATTAACATCTGTTGAAATAATGGATCTCTCAAAATCACCTGCAAAGGCTAAAACTGGATCAAAATCAAAAAAGGAAGATAAAGATGGCTCATAAAAAAGGTGGAGGTACTTCAAAAAATGGAAGAGATAGTGCTGGGAAAAGACTTGGGGTAAAAGTTTATGCTGGAACTGAAGTATCAGCAGGGTCAATTTTAGTTAGGCAGCGCGGAACATCAGTGAAGCCAGGAAAAAATGTAGGTGTTGGTAAAGACCACACATTGTTTGCTTTAATTGATGGTATTGTTGAATTTGATATGAAACCAAGAGTGCAAAAAGATAAAAAAGAACAAAAAAGGGTAAATGTGGTATCAAAATGAAGAATGAAATTCATCCAGAATATTTTAATGCTGAAGTAAGTTGTGTTTGTGGACATAAGTTCAATACAGGAGCAACACAAAAAGAAATAAAAGTTGAAATTTGCAGTAAATGTCACCCTTTCTACACTGGTGAACAAAGGATTGTTGATACTGAGGGCAGGGTAGAACGAATGAGAAGAAGATACAGTATCAAATAAAATTGTCTGAAAAATCTCAAAATACCTATGGTGGCCAAGCGCTGATCGAAGGCGTAATGATAAGAGGAAAAAAAACAGCTGTTCTATCTGTTCGTTCTCCTGAAGGTGAAATAATAAGAAAAGAAGTTAAATTTTCTAGATTTTATAATCCTAGGTTATTAAAAGTTCCTCTCTTAAGAGGGATATTGAACTTGATAGATAGTTTAATTGTAGGTACCAAAGCTCTAAATTATTCTGCTGTTGTGGCCGAGGGTAAAGATTACGATGAGAAAAGTAACTCAGGATTTAATTTAGGAATTTTAATTTTAATTTCATTGACGATAGCTATTGGCCTTTTTTTTGTGACTCCCGCATTAATTTCTCAACTATTTGAAAGAATAGGGTTTAATAAAATAATGATATCCATTTCAGAAGGAATTTTGAGATTAATTTTAGTAATTAGTTATATTTTTGTTATTGGCTTGTCTAAAGATATTAAGAGAGTTTTTCAGTATCACGGAGCCGAGCATATGGCTGTTTGGGCTCATGAAGATAATAAAGAATTAACAAAGGTTTCAATATCAAATTATACTAAGGAGCACCCAAGATGTGGGACATCATTTATACTTATCGTTGTAATGGTGAGTATAATTGTATTTATGTTTTTTCCAAGAGAAAACATAATATTATTTATAATTTCGCGTATAGTGTTAGTTCCTGTAATAGCTGGTATAAGCTATGAATTGCTGAAATTTGGAAGTAAAAGTAAATTTAAAATTTTTAAAACACTTTTGAATGGTCCGGGGATCTTAATTCAAAAAATAACTACTAGGGAACCGGATGATGATCAAATGGATGTGGCTATAGACAGCATGAATTTCGCAATCGAGCTAAATGAAAACTAGTGCTTTTTTCTCTTTTCAAGCTCACCAGCAATATCGTCAATATTTAAATCTTTGCTTGATAATAAAACCATTAAATGAAAAAGAATATCGCAAGCCTCTTCAATAACTCGTACGCTGTTTTCATCATTTGAATTATATTCAACAATTAGTTCACACAATTCTTCAATAACTTTTTGTGAAATTAATTCTTTTCCTCCAGAAAATAATTTGGAAGTGTATGAATCATTTCTTGGATTAATTTTTCTTTCATCAATAATTTCAAATAATTCATTTAATATTGTTGGATTGCTATATTTCAAGCTATTAGTTGTATCGTTATAAAAACAAGAATCTTTACCTGTATGGCAGGTTGGTCCTACTGGTTTAGCCAAAATTAATAATGCATCTTTATCGCAATCTGATTTGATGTCGATTAGCTTTAAATAATTACCACTACTTTCACCTTTTTCCCATAATCTTTTTTTTGATCTACTATAAAACCATACATTTTTACTTTTAACTGTTTTTTTAAGAGCTTCATTATTCATATAACCTAACATGAGAACATCCTTATTTTCTGAATGCTGAATAATTACAGGTATTAAGTTGGTTTCTAAATTTTTCATATCACAATCTTACAGAAACTCCTTTTGAATATAAAAATTTCTTTACTTGTTGGATCGTTAATTCTTCAAAATGAAAAATACTAGCTGCTAAAACAGCATCAGAATTACCAATAACCAGTGCATCATGAATATGTTCCATAGATCCTGCTCCACCACTTGCAATAACAGGAATATTAACTTCGTTTGAAACAATATTTAATAAATCTAAATCATATCCTTCTTTATTTCCATCCATATCCATACTTGTTAATAGTATTTCACCTGCGCCATACTCATTTGCTTTTCTTGCCCACTCAATTGCATTTATTCCTGTATCTTTCCTGCCACCATAAGTATAAACATTCCAACTACCATTTGTTTTCTTTGCATCTATAGCAACTACAATACATTGAGAACCAAATTTACTTGATGATTTTTTTATAAATTCTGGATTTTCGATAGCTGAAGTATTAATTGATACTTTATCTGCCCCAGCTAATAATAATTCTGAAATATTATCTAAATTTCTTATTCCACCTCCTACAGTTAAGGGGATAAATACTTCCGATGAAACTTTTTCAACAACATCAATTATTGCTTTCCTTTGTTCATGACTTGCTGTTATATCTAAAAACACTAATTCATCGGCACCTTCAGTATTATAGTGCTTTGACAATTCACTTGGATCACCTGCATCAATTAAGTTTATAAAACTTTTACCTTTTACTACTCTACCTTTATCAATATCAAGGCAAGGAATTATTCTTTTGCTGAGTTTATTTTCCACTATTTATAGTTCCTTAATATTTATTTTACCTTCGTATAACGCTTTACCTATCACTGCTCCGTGTACTCCCAATTCATTTAATTTAATTAGATGTTCTTTTAACGAAATACCGCCAGCTGCAATTATTTTCCCGTCAGTTAAATTTTTAAGTTCCATATACATGTTATAGTTTGGTTCAGTTAATGTTCCATCCTTTTCAACATCTGTAAACATAAATTCCTCCACACCAATGTCTTTCATGTTATTTATCAATTCTTGGTAAGTAATGTTTGTACCCTTTGTCCAACCACTTATCTTAATTTTTTCCTTATAAAGATCTATCCCAACGATGACTTTATCTTCTCCAAAACTTGAAATTGTTTTATAAATTTCATTAGGACTTTCTATTGCTGCAGTACCAAATATTACTTTTGAAATTCCAATATCAAACATATTTTTTGATATTTCAAAGTTTCTAATTCCGCCACCAAGTTGAATTTCTAAGTCAGTTTCATTCTTTATTTTTTTTATTGTGGATAAGTTTTTTTGATTACCATTTAATGCTCCTTGTAGATCAACAATATGTATTCTTTTTATCCCATGAATTTTCCATTCATTGCACAATTCAATTGGATCTACTTTGTAAACTTTTTTTTCAGTATAATTACCTTTAAAAAGCCTAACTACTTTTCCATCAATAAGATCTATTGCAGGAATAATAATCATATTAAGTTTCTTATAAAGTTTTTATAAATTTTAATTCCATCATTCCCACTTTTTTCTGGATGAAATTGAGTTGCAAAAATATTTTTATATTCAATTGAAGAACAAATTTTATTTCCATAATAAGTGTAAGAAGTAATTACGTTTTCATTCGAAGGCACGCATTCATAACTGTGAACGTAATAAAAAAATGATTTATTTTTAATATTTTTAAAATTAGAAGTTTTTTTTGGAAAATATGTTTCATTCCATCCCATATGAGGTATTTTTAAGTCATTAATTTGTTTTATTTTTTTTACCTCACCGTCTATTAATCCTAGTCCATCTTCATTGCCTTCTTCAGACCTATTGAAAAGCAATTGCATACCTAAGCAAATCCCAAATATTGGAGTTTTTCTATTATTTGCTTCTAATAATGCATCTGACATGCCGGAATTATTCAAAACTTGCATCGCAGCATCAAATGCGCCGACACCTGGAAGTATAATTGCACTTACTTTATTGAATTCTGAAGGATCATTAAGCTCAATGTAATTACAATCGACATATTTTAAAGCTTTTTTAACGCTATGTATGTTTGCGTACCTATGATTAATAATACCCAAAGTTAAAGTTTCGTTACTCACTACTTTTTTCTTATACCTCTGATTTTTTTTATTTTTTTTCCTTCGTCCTCTAACCTGCCTAAAACAAATAAAAGATCACTAATCCTATTTAAATAAACTAATATAAATTTATTAACCTTATTATCATTATTAATACTAACAACTACCCTCTCTAATCTTCTTGCAATTGTTCTTGATATATCTATTGCAGCTGAACTCGAACTTGTACCAGGCATTATAAATTCATTGCCCAAATCTACGCTCTCAGTAATTGAATCAATTAATTTTTCAATTTCATTTACGTTGTCTTTAGTTATTACATTTATAATATCTACAGTTTTTTTTGAATCTGAGGATAGTTCTGCTCCTATTTTAAATAAAGAATGTTGTAGCATCTCGAGCGTTTCTATTACTTTTGGATTCTCACATAAAGTTTTTGCAAAACCTAATGAGGATACCAATTCATCTACAGTTCCAAAAGCTTCTACTCTGATGTCATTTTTTGAGAGTTTTCCTCCCAGAAACAGATTTGTTTCACCTTCGTCACCATTCTTTGTATATATCTTTGTCATATTTTTATTAAGTTTATGTAGAGTTATAGGTTAATGTATAATAAAATTATATAACAATGGTTAATCAAGTACCCGTAAATACAATAGAGATTACTGAAAAAGCAGCAAATAAAGTAAAAATTTTTGCTGAACAGGATGGTAAATCCAGCTATGCACTTAGAGTTGCAGTTAAAGGCGGAGGGTGCTCAGGATTAACTTATGACCTTGAAATTACTGATAAAGAAGCTTCATCTGATGAGAAAATAATAATTCAGCATGACGTTGAAGTAAGAGTACCAAAAAAATCATTTATATTTCTTGCAGGAACAACATTGGATTATTCTGATGGTTTAAACGGAAAAGGATTTGTATTTTCAAATCCTAATGCAAAAAAATCCTGTGGTTGCGGAACTTCTTTCGCAGTTTAATGACATTAAAATATTTTTATAAATCTGATGTATTCACCTTTTATTCTTTATCTGGAAAAGATTCCCTAGATCTTATAAATAGATTGTCAACAAACAATATAAGCGATGTTCATAATAAAGTGACAAAAACAATTTTCACAAATGAAAATGGTCGTATTATAGACGTTGTTTCAATATGGAAAATAAATGACAAAAAACTTTTATTAATTTGCAACACAAAAAATAAAAATTTATTAATTGAATGGATAGAAAAATTTACATTTGATGAGGAGATTCATTTAAAGGAAAGCAATAAATACGAACTCATTCATACTTTTACGGATTCCAGAGCAATTAATCTTGAAAATTTTGATTTGGCTGGTAGTAATATAAAACAATACAATGACAAATTTGAATCTTTTTTTATTTCAAAATCTTCTTTTTTTAATCAGCATGAAACTATAGATTTATTATTTGATAAAGAATTATCTGAAGAAGTAAATAACATCTTGTTATCCCAAGATTTTAAAGAGCTTAATAATGATCAATTTTTATCATTTAAAATAAAAAATATTATTCCTTATGGTCAAAATGAAATTAACTTATCTTTTAATCCATTGGAACTAAATTTAATTCATCTTATTGATTTTGAAAAAGGTTGCTATGTTGGACAAGAAGTAATAGCAAGGTTAGATACATACGATAAGGTTCAGAAAAAGCTGATTATGTTAAATAAAATAAATTCATCAGATTTAATTAATAGCTCAGGAAGCCAAATAACTTCTGAAGATAAAGATAATTGCATGATTGTTGTAAGAAAGAAATTTATTGATCTTTAAATTACTAGCGATCTTCCTCCATCAATAATTATATTTTGACCTCTGATCATATTTGATTCATCACTGATTAAAAAATTTACTAAATTACTTACATCTTTTCCTTCAAGTGGTTTTCCGGCAGGAGTTTGATATAAATCTGATTTATTTACATCAGCATCATCAGGAAATGAATCTAAGGCCCTTGTTTTAATTATTCCAGGTGAAATAGAATTTACCCTTATTCCTCTTTCGGCCAACTCTATTGATAGATATCTTGTCATAGATTCTAAAGAGGATTTAGATAAACCAACTGAAAAATAATTTGATAAAACTCTTTGAGATCCAAGACTTGTAATATTAATAATTGAAGAGTTTTCAGGCATGATTTTGCTTATATTCTTTGATAATATCCATGGCGATTTTGAATTAGTATTCATAACCCAATCCCAATGCTTACTTGTTAACATTGTTGAATTTTTATTTATGCCAGTAGCAGCATTATTTATAAGATAATTGATTTGATTAAAATTATTTTTCACATCATCACAAAAATTTTCAACTTGGTCTTCTTTTGACAAATCAACTTTGTAGATATGACAATTAGCACCAGTTTTTTTAATTTCATTTGAAGTGGATAATGCACCATCTTTATCTCTTAAATAAGTAATTATTACATCTATATTTTTTTGAGATAATCCAATAGATATTGATTGACCAATCCCTTTAGAGCCGCCCGTTACAATACCAATTTTATTTTGATTAGCCATTTGCTATATTGCCATTCCTCCATCAATTCTAACAACTTCACCTGTCATGTACCTAGCTTTTTCTGATGCCATAAAAGCGGCCATTCCTGAAATTTCATCCGGTGTACCAAACCTGTTCATTGGAATCCATGTCATAATATGATCTTTTAACTTATCTGATAAAACATCAACTGTTGCTGTTTTAATATATCCTGGCGCAATTGAATTAACAGTAATTCCTCTTGTTGCTAATTCTTTAGCTAATGAATAAGTAAAAGAATGAATCGCACCTTTAGAGGCCGAATAGTTAGATTGCCCAATATTCCCTCTTATCCCTACAACTGATGTAATATTAATTATTCTTCCCCATCTATTTTTAATCATGGATGGTACACAGGCTTTTGTACAATAGTAAGTACCTTTCAAATTTGTATTTATTACATCATCAAAATCTTCATCCTTCATCCTCATTAATAAGTTATCAGAAATTATTCCAGCATTATTTACAAGTATTTCAACAGGGCCAAATTTATCTATAGATTTTTCTATCATGCTATTTACTGACTCTTTATCCGATACATTTCCTTTGACAACATGAGCATCTGAACCTAAATCTTTAATCTTTTTAACAACTTCATCGGCATCATTTTGGTGAGAATTAAAGTTAACTGATATTAAATGACCTTCTTTAGCAAGATCAATAGCGATCGCTTCTCCAATTCCTCTTGAGGCACCAGTAACCAATGCATGCCTTTTTTTGTCAGCCATTAATACTTCCCCTTATACTAGATAATTCTTTGATTGACTGGTTGACATAATCTTTTTTTGTCAACCATGAAACAGTAGAAATTCCGTTTGCAATTGCTGTAGGACTTGATGATCCGTGAGCAACTATTGCAATTCCATTAACTCCAAATACTGGACCACCACCAAATTCTTTCATAATGTTTGTTTTCTTTGGAATCATATCTATTACTTTTAAAGATTTATCATCTTTAATTTCTTTTTTAAGAAATTCATATATTACATGGCCAAAACCTTCAATAGCTTTTAATAATATATTTCCTGTAAATCCATCGCACACTACAACATTTACTTTACCTAAAGCTATGTCATGCCCTTCAATGTTGCCTGAGAAATTAATACTAGATTTTTCAAATAATTTAAAACTCTCTTTAACCAATTTATTTCCTTTGTTTGATTCTGAGCCGTTACTTAGTAACCCTACCGTTGGATTTTCTACATCGTATAAAATTTTTGATTGTGAAACTCCAAGAGCCGCAAAATCTAGCATTTGTTCGGGGGTAGACTCAACATTTAAACCAAGATCTAAAATTAAAGTCTTAGGAGCAAAGCCAAATACTGCCCCTCCAACACAAGGTTTTGATAAGCCTTCAAACATACCAAGAATACCTGCTGATGAAGCAAAAGTTGCTCCGGAATTTCCTGCACTTACATAACCATCTACCATGCCCTTTTTAATTAAACCTGAGCACACATTTATTGAACAATTTGGCCTTCTCTTTATAGCAATACCAGGCTGTTCATCCATTCTTACCGCTTCTTCAGAGGGTATAATTTGTATCCTATTAGTATCATACGAAAAACCTTTTAAGTTATCAGCAAGCTTTTCAGGCTCACCAACTAAAAAAATTTCTAATTCTGGGTCGTCTAAGGATTTAATTGCACCTTCAATATTGTTTAAAGGATAGTCTCCCCCCATTGCATCTACGGCTACTTTCATTTATCTACTCCTGTACTAATACTGATGTAATTCCACTTATTAGAATATTGCCATCATCATCATTACACATTACTTCACAAGTATACAAAGTTCCATCATTATTTTTATCAATTTTTTTTATTTTTATATTGGTAATTAATTTTGAATTGACGAATAAGGGGCTTCTAAATTTAATTTTCAATGAACCGTTTTTATTCCAGTGTTGATTAAAATTTTTAAACATAATCTCATTTATATTTGAGATTAAAAGCATTCCATGAACAATCTTATTTTTAAACTCTGTATTTTTTGCATATTCATAATCAAGGTGAATAGGATTAAAATCACCAGATACATTTGCATAATCCCTGACCATATTTTCAGAAATTATTTTTTCTATTTTTTCTATTTTAAGTTCCATCATTATTTTTTTGGAACCACCAAGGTTCCTTCAGAAGAAGCAATAATTTCATTGTCTGCTAGATAGTTAGTTTTAATTTTAATAAACAATGATTCTTTGATTTCCTTATAATTTGTAATCATAATTACACCTTTAAATTCATCGTTTCTTTTTATTTTCTTAAAAATTTCTACTTCTTGAGCTGTATGAATTGATCCTTCAGGTATAGGAAACTGTTCTAAAAAATATTTTAATGATAGCGTTGCAAGTTCTGTAGGATTTACATACTCAGAATTATAATTTTCAATACCACATGCTTCTGCATATCTGTTTGAATAATCATCGTTAATTTTTAATGTGAATTCTGATATTTCTTGGTTTAAATTGTATTCTTCAAGGTAATTCATTATTTTCCGCAGTCTCTCTAATCAGATTATTTAATTCAATTTCATTTATTGGTCCAATATATTTTTTTACTATCTTACCTTTATTATTAATAAAAAACTTTTCAGGCAGTGCTTTCACTCCATATTCAATTGCATATTTTCCTTCGTTATCAATAAACACATCATATTGAAACCCATATTTTTCTACAAAGCTTTTAATTGAATTTTCATTATCCCAAAGTGCTACTCCAATAAATTTAACTCTTTTATCTTTCCAGTCCTTGTAACCTTGGGCAAGCGTTTCTGCTTCTTGAATGCATGGTGGGCACCATGATGCCCAAAAATCCAATACAACTACATCATAATTATCATATGAAATTTCATCACCATATATATTATTTTCATAAATTTCATTAAATACTTCGAATTGAACTTCTGCAGTTCCTGAAACTTCATTAAGCCCCGGTCGCCCCTGCCTGCCTTCTCTATCAATGGTAGAAATTATCAGAATAGTTAAGAAGCCTAAAGTAGCAAAAGACAATATAATTGATAAAAATAATTTCAAATTTAACCTTTAATATTTTTTTTATAATTTTCTCTCAGAATTTCATATTCTTCTTTATTGATTTTATTTTTTTCAAATCTTTCATCTAAGTCAATTATCTTATCAATATAAGCATCACTATTTAATTCTAAATTTCTTTTTCTAAAATTAGACCTTAAAAACGAAAATATTAAGATAAACAACAACACCAATCCTGTAATACTTCCAACAAAAAACGGAATAGAATTTTTTTCAATAAAGTAAGTTATTTTCTTCCATGAACTAGGCTTTGATATGTTAATTAAATCTATAACAACGACTTCGCCTTTTTTTATATCTTGTCCTTGTAAAAGTTCATATTTCTTATCATCAACTAAAGTTGAGTCTTTTAGA
>CEQY01201783.1_pt1 | contig 15564 bp, 9 predicted proteins | sample 361391 | NCBI WGS metagenome assembly CEQY01 (sample SAMEA2621075, study PRJEB7988) | marine metagenome | isolation source: saline water (ENVO:00002010), including | reverse complement strand
CTTGATGCTAATCTTGAAGAAATAGAAGAATTGAATTTATATAATATTAAAAAAGGTATTGAATTTGTTTACTTGGAAAAATATAGTAAAAACAGAAACTTGGATTTAGAAACAGTTGTTGAAGAAACTAAACAATATTATAAGTTTCCTTTATTAGATTCAATATGGTTACAAACATTAGAAAAACGTTATATTCGTAAATGTAAATTCAAACTATATGCAAGAAAGAAATACAGTGATTTAAAGAAAAGACCTAAAAATGTTGAAGAATTTATGGACAAATGTAAAGAAGAATGGGATACATTCACAGAAGAAGACAAATTGGAATATTCACGAAATGTGTATTATCCATATAATTCAAAGTTTGATAACTTAGACAAACACGAAAATATTGAAGACACTAATTATATTACAATATGTTTTGATTATTATAAAGGAAAAGGTGACAAGAAAGAAAAAGCAGGTGTTAAGAAGATTACATTTGCTCATCCTGTAAACATAGGTGAGTTTGATAATGACGCAGATCAAACAAAAAGTAAGCGTGGGATTATGCCAAAGATTTTAAGAAAACTGTTAAAAGCAAGAAAAGATACTCGTAAGAAAATACCATTAGAACCGGACCCTTTTAAGAAAGGTGTATTAGAGGGATTACAGTTAGGTTTTAAACTATCTGCTAACTCTTTATATGGTCAAACTGGAGCTTCTACAAGTTCAATATTTAATCAAGATGTTGCAGCATCTACGACTTCAACAGGTCGTCAAATGTTACATTTATGTAGTAGTTTTGCTAAACAGTATTATGATTGTGATATAGTTTATGGAGATAGTGTAACTGGTGATGAACCTTTAATTTTAAGAAATAGCGAAGGCTTAATTGAAATTAAGACAATTGAGTCATTATCAGAAGAATGGGAAACATATGAAAATTTTAAACCATTTGATACAATTCAATCTAATAGACGAAATAAAGAAAAAGCGTTTGTGAATTATGAAGTATTTGCTAATAATAAATGGAATCCTATTAAGAAAGTAATTAGACATAAAACAAATAAGAAGATTTATAGAATAAACACACATTATGGTGTTGTAGATGTGACTGAAGATCATAGTTTATTAAGTAGTAAAAGAGGAAAAATTAAACCAGGCGAATGTGTAGTTGGTGAAACAAAATTATTTCATTGTTTTCCTAATGAATTAGTAGAAGAATTAGACATGTATGAAAATAGTGTAAAAACAAGAGAAGAAAAGGAAGCATTTATTTATGGAGTATTCTTTTGTAGTGGAAATTGCGATTATAACTGTAAAAGTGAAAATAAATATAAGATTGTTCCAAATAAAATATTAAATGGAAATTATGGAGTTCGTAAAAACTTCTTTCTAGGATATTGTACTGCATATGGTTATAAATCTATAAATACAGATATTAAAAGCATTTGTTTTAGTAATAAAGGTAAAATTGGTAGTAGTCAATTATATTATTTATGTAAAACCTTAGGATATAATGTATCAATTAATACAATAAAAGATAAACTAGATATTTATGAGATTACTTGTATCTTAACAGATTTAAGTAAGCCTGAAAATATATTAAATAAAATGATATATTTAAGAGATTCAGAAGATGAATATGTTTATGATTTGGAAACAGAACATGGAACATATTGTGCTGGAGTTGGAGAGTTAGAAATTTTTAACACCGATTCAGTCTTTCTAAAATTTAAATCTTATAAAGAAGATAGTATAGAATTAAAGGACAAAGAACGATTAAGATATTCTATACAAAAGTGTGTCTTATTACAAGATGATATTAAAAAAGTTTTAAGATTTCCACATGATTTAGAATATGAGAAGACGTTTTATCCATTTATATTGTTTAGTAAAAAGCGTTATATTGGATACCTATATGAATTAGAATGGGATATTATAGGAAAACTAAAATATATGGGTATTGTTCTGAAACGTAGAGATAATGCTAATATAGTTAAAATATTTTATGAAGGTATTATTAAGCGCTTATTACACGAAAAGACTATTGAGTCTGCGGTAATATATTTAAAAGAAGAGTTAGATAAGTTAATTAGTGGTGAATATAAGATGGAAGACTTAACAATAACAAAAACATTACGTGGATATTATAAGAATCCACAAATGATAGCACATAAAGTTTTAGCTGATAGAATGGGTGTGCGAGATCCGGGTAATAAACCTAGTAGTAATGATAGAATTCCATATGTATATATTAACGTAAAGGAAAAAAAAGGAATTAAGATGTTGCAAGGTAATAGAATAGAACATCCTGATTATATAAAGGAAAATGGTATTAGTATTGATTATAAATTTTATATAACAAATCAGTTAATGAAACCTATAATACAGATATTTGAAATGTGTTTGGAAAAACCGGACGAGCCTTTTCAAACTGCGTTAAATAAGATGAATAGACGAGTAATGGGTGTAAAGGATATTAGTAGTTATTTTAGTTAAGATTATATAGTAGAATCATAATATATATTATAGTTTATATTAGAATCATAATAAGTAGTATAAATAGTTTGTGATTGTAATTCTGCATTTATTATATTATCCGCAGGAGTTCTATTTTTTTTTACAACGCCTTTTATTAGTTTATTAACATCTTGTGTATATTCTAATAAAGTATTTTCTGTTATATCTAAAAAAGTTAATGTAAGTATATTCTGACTAAATGATAATGAAGTTGGTATAGTATTATTAATTTTAAATGCTCCTATTAAAGAACTGGGTACGAGGTGTGTAATAGTCCCATTAAAATATACTTTTATAGTATTATCTATTGTATTTAATACAGCATATGTAATAACTAATCCAGCGTGTTCTACTTCAACCTTATAATAATTAGAGCCTTGTGGATAAATTAAATATTTTTTTTCGTTTTCTTCCACAATAGTAGCATCTAATGATAAATGTAAATCTTTCCATACTGGAACGTTATTTACACTAGTTAACACTTGGTTAGACTTTCCTAATGGTAGTTTAGTTAATTGGTCATCTTCATTAGAGTATAATAAATCTCCTTTTGTATACGATGTTATATTAGTCCCACCATTTGATATGTTTAATTTATCTAGTGTTTTAACAGAGTTATTATTATCTATTGAAATAAACTTATTATCCATAATATATAATATAGTATTTTTTATAAATATACTAAATACATATTTTGTAAAATAAGTAAATTTATATAGTAACAGACCAAAAAATATTCTGTGCGTTAGCGTATCTATTAGTAGTTATGTCAATATTTGTTTGTTCATCTAGTGTAGTCCAATTAGAATTGTCATTACTACCTTCTAATTTCCAACTAATTGGATCACGTGCGTTAAAATCATTAGCAGTTTTATACATATATGAACCGACTATTTTTCCATTAGGATATTCAAATGTAATATCACCTTTTCCTATATCTAACCATTTAGTATTAGTATTACTATCAAGTGCTTTATCATAAGATTCATTAGAATCATCATGTAACCCACTAGTATGTGAGTGATAGGTGTCATTATTAGAAATTACATTATCGTCTTCATCTCTAATTATTAATTCTGATATTTGAAACAACATACCTTTAATACTTATAACTTCCCATTTATAATGAAGATAATTACCGGATTGTTGAATAAATTACATCGAATGGTAAATTACATCGAATGGTAAATTAGTGATTATATTTGATAATACATTATTTGAACCATTAATAATTTTAGTTGTTGATGATACACTAATTTCTATGCTAAAATTAAATTCTAAAGTATTATTTGTATTGTGTTTTAATGTAATTGTATCTAAATCTTCATATTGGTTATCTATTTCAATTCTAATATTATTATTGTTTGTTAATTTACCTATTAAAATATTTTCAGTTATATCATCATCAAAAACTACTTCAATAGTCTTACTGTCTGAATTTAATAAAGCATATGATATAGCTATTGTAGAACTAATATCTTTTGGCAATTTACTAATTATTGTGCTTTGTTTCATAATAGAAATATTAGAAGAATGTTTTAGATTATTTAGTATAGTGGGAATATAAGATAATTTTAAATTACTATTAATTAATTCATTGCAATATATATATATTTCTGAAGTATTAAAATCAAATTCATCTGTTGTAGTATAAGTAGAAGGAGTAATAAAATTAGCATTGTATGTTATAGTTTCATCAGGTGTTGTTAAAACAAAATTTTCATATGTTGGTGTACCAGCACTAATAGGATTACTTAATGATAATTTTATAGTAATACCAGGTGTTTCTATAAAAGAATTCTTGAAAATACAAGTATTAGTAATATTATATTTATAATAGTTCATGCCAAATTTAAATAATGCAAATTTATTATCAACATGCTCTGTAAGTATTCTATTATGTGTATTAGATGAATTATTAATATCAGACCATTCTATTTGATTATTTTTAACCTGTAATATATTATAATCTTCGCTAATTTTTAATTTATCAATAAAATTATTATCATTACAATATAATAAATTACCTTTATTATACTCTGTTATGCCTGTGCCACCATAATCTGTGGAAATATTATGTAGTACTGTAAAATCTTCTTTGTTTGTATCAAAGTAAATATATTTATTATCCATACTATATTATTATAGTATTTTTATAAATACACAAAATGTATAAATTATTTTACAAATTATTGTGTTATTGAATCCATAATATTTTAAATTGAGGCTTGAATAGGGACATTGCTCATTGAACTGTTAGTAGAATTTATATTAACTTTATTTGTACCACTTGAATTATATTTCAAATAATAACCAGGATATTCAACAGACTCAATGACAAATAATTGTGTTATAGGAGTGCCCTTGAGAATACATGTTCTAATCGGTGTTGTTGTGCACTGATCCATAGACATTAAACTCCACTAGTCATTTTGCTTGCATCTGCACTATCAAAATGTATAAATGGTGTAATAGATAATGTAGTAGCAGAATTTGAGCCAATATTCCATTTATATTTTAAATAATCATTAGTATTAGTTATAGTGCTCGCAGTTACTGAAGTATGATATATAATAAATTCAGACACAATTATATTATTACAGAAATGTTGAACTCCATTTTCATGACGTGGTCCTAATGCTCCTAATGTTATTGTGTTCATTGATATAAGTTTAGAATTATTAGCGTCCGATTCTTCCCAGTATTGAAAATTACTACCTGTTTGGTTTACTCCATTTTTATAACAATCATATTTATTAGTTGAACTATTATAATTAAAATTAAGTAAAATTCTTTCATTAGCAATTAATTGACTACCTACATGAGCTGAAAAGAAAGCAGTCGAACCATAACCCCACCATTGTCCAGCAGGCCAGTTAGATAAATATATTAATTCATTGTTTATAAAACCAGTCCAAGAACCTAATCCAATTATAATATTACGCCCGTTGCTATTATCTGATACATTTACAAATGTAAAACTAGTATTTCTATAACTACTATTCGTATCTATAGTAACAGTAGGTGTTAATACTACAAATATTGAATATGCATCAAAAGCAGTAGTTGTGCCTTGTAAATATTCTGTTGCACCACCTGGGTTAGATAATTGATTTGTATATTCCGGATTAAAATGCATTCCTTCTGCTGTTCTTTTAATAGAATTACCAGAAGGTGTATTTGTATTACTTTTACGTTCTAATATACAATTATTTATACCACTTGAAGTCCAAGTTGTAATATTATTGATTGTAGGTATACTATTACTATTATTTATAACAGTAACATCACTATTTATTAGATAAGAACCATTATAAATTATAGATAAACTATCACCACTATATACTTGACTTATTGTATATGTAATATTATTATCATTGTAATTATTAGAGAATGAATCTAGAACATATCCATTGACTTGGAACTCATTTGTAATTGAATCTTTACTCGCAAATGTATTATAACTAATTGTTAATGTAGTACCTTGTGTATCTACACTAGCAGTATAAAACACCAATTTTACACTATTATTAACAATATCCAAACTATCATTTATTAGATAATTACCCGTATAACTTATAGTGCCTGCATTTTCATCAGTGTATAATAATGTATCAAGTGAATATTCTATCTTTGTAGCACTTTTAGATAATAATGTCAAATTATAACCTTTTGATGTTGTAAAATAATTTACATTTTCAGATGTATTTATATTTTGATAACTATTAAAAGTGTTGACTATATAATCTATTATTAATATTTTTCCAGATCTATCAATAAATGCATTATATTGAACTTTAAATGCATTAGTAGTATCTATAGTTACATCATTGTTATTTAAATAATTACCAGAGAAACTTATATAAGCAACTTCATCACTGTAAATATGAGGATTATAAATATTAAATTCAATATATTGTTGCCCTTCTGGTAAGTCCCAATTACTATTAGTTAATAATAATGTACTTCCATATGATGTAGACCATTTTGTAGCTGATTCTATATATGTTCTTCTTTCTGAAGTAACATTATTTGTAAATAATATTTTTAATTTATATAAGTAACTAAAATCATCTACTGTTTCTGTTTCTATAGCATAATTCCTATTTACTTGACTAATAATATCGGCATATATATAATTTGTATAATATATTTTTGGTATAATATACAATTGAATTGAATTACCCTCATAAAATAATTCATTATTTAAAATATTATATCGTTTATTTGTTGGTATGTTTGATTCAGCAACTATTTTTTGTATTTTATATAAATTTTCTTCGGATATATACTCAATACTATAATAATCGTTTTCTGTAATAGTTAACCCACTATAATCACCATTTATTTCTTCTATTTTTGCAGTATAATTTATAATAACTATTAAGTTACTAATATCATAACCATCAGTTTTGTTTTCTAATATATAATCACCATTATAATATAACTTATAGTTAAAAGATTTATATAATTTTTCAGGAACAGTGATTTTAATATAATTTACACCAGATTCTTCTATAAAACTAATACTACTACTACTTAAATCTAAGTTAATATTAGTGCTATCTTTTATACTTATACCACTAATTTCATCAATAGTTATTAATCCAGTTAAATCTACACCTAAATAATTACTAAGATTTATGGTTCCTATATCTATTTTTATAAAGTTGTTATCAGGTATATATTCGATACTATTTACATAACTAATAGCACTTGTTATAGTAGTATTATCTATATCTAACATACTCTCTAATATGGTTCCCCCAATAGTTTCTACCTTAACAGTTAATCCATATAATATAGTTTGTTCTATATCAAAACTAATAGTATTATTATTATTTACTGTTATATTATTATCTGATTGTGTTAAAGATATATATTGGTTACTATTAATTTCATCTTTTAAACTAATAGTAAATAAATTATCTAATTTATAACTTTCGATAATACTTTTATATGCTGTTATATCTTTTGTAAAAGATAGAGTTATTTGTTGTTTATTAGTATTATTTGTTATTGTATTAGAAGAACCATAATTAACAACAACTGTACTATTTGTATTATTAATAACTTGATTTGTAATATTTAAGATATAACTAGAATAATGTAATTTTAAATTAGTTAAACCTTTGTATAAAAATCGATTAGTATTAAATGTTATTGTAATTGTATTATTGCTATTATTTTTGGTTATAGACTCTATTATATCTATAGCAAAAATGTCAGAAGTAGATTTATGATATTTTATTGAATAATTAGTTTTGTTTAATATATAATCAGTATTATATATATCATTTACTGTATCAGACATTATAAATGATATACTAGAACTATCATTACTAGTTTTTAAATTACTAATAGTTCTATCTGTTGTCTGCCCATTAATAGAATAAGCCGAGACGTCAATAGCTTCATTATTACTAGTATGTGAATCTTGAATTATATTACCGGTGTAGCTTAGTGTGTAATTTATACTATTATATAATTCAATAGAACTATAAATAGTAATAGTATTTGTAATTATATTTAAATTACTTAAACTATTTAAACTAGTAGTATCACTACTATTATTTAATTTTAAACTAAAATCACTGATTGAAAATTCTTTCACATAATCCGCTAATATATTATTTATTATTGTACCATTGTGTCGTAATTCTGTTACTAATGTAAATACATTTAATGAAGATAGGTTAATAGACACAATATGAGATTTTACTAAGCTGTCATTAGTGACTGTTGTATTAGTTTGTTCTTGAATAATCATATTATCATAATCTAACTTTATTACTGTACCAAATAATATATAACAGTTTATAAAATTCAAAACAAGTTTATTATTAGTACTTGTGAAATTATCTATTCCAATAGTATCAGTATTATTGATTATGGTATCATTAGTAGTTTTGATAATAAATGTATTTTCAATGAACAATGAAATATATTTTTCTAAATCACTTTCAATTTGACTGTCTGATAAATCATCATCATCATCATCATTACCATTATCATAATTTAATACTAATTTTATAATTGCTTTCGCTTTATTATCAGTAATAGTATGTATAATCTCATAACTAGATATTTTTAAATAAATAGTATCAGTTGTGCTTACAGTATTGTCAATATTATTTAGGATTAAACCATTTGTATATGTTAAATTTAGGATTAAACCACTGTATATAGTATTTACTGTATTTAATACAATTAAATTATTATTGGTACTTGATATATTAACTGTAACATCTATATTAACTGTAACATCTATATTAACTGTATTATTTATCTGTATATTAAATTCAACATTTTCTATTAATGTTTCGTAAAATGAAACTTTTGTAGAATTTATAGGAATAGTTTCTAATGTAACAGAATTATAGGTATATGTGATAGAATTATTTAATATATTAAATTTTACAGATGTAAAATTGTGTGTTAAAATATTATTAGTAGTAGCGAAATCTAAGAAATCCCCTGTATTTGTAATCTTTAATTGTACATCGCTAACTATTATTTCATTCACCGTTATATCTATTGAATTGCTATTAATCATAAATGTTTTTATTACTAATGGTAATCCTCCAATAGTAATACTAAAATCATCTTTTAGAATATAATTACTAAAAAAACTAATTTTATTATTTACATCTAATGTAACTGTTTTATACGAATTCGTTATTGTAGTATTTATTGTAGCAACTGGCATTAATGTACTAATTAATGTTTGAGGTGTCATAATTAAACTATAACCTGTAAACTCCAGAACCTTGTTTTGTAATGATTGATATAATATAGGTTGGTCTATTGCAATACTAATATTATTGTTATAAATATTTATTTCGGTTGATTTAATTGTGTATAAATAATTCTGCGAATTTAGTGAAAACGATAATTTAAATTTATCAATAATATTAGAATTTGTCTTATAATATGAATGAATTTTTTTATCAAAAGTTATTATAATAGTATTATCTTGTGTATTTATATTAGATATACTTGTTATAGTAGGAAAATCATCTAAATTAAATAATTTTAATAATTTATAATTTGTTAATATATCAATAAATGTACCAGAATAACTTAATAAAGGTTCTTGTGTTTTATATAACTGTGTATTAAATTCTAATGTAATTGTATTATATTCTACAACATTAGAAGTTTGATCATATATTATTGTAGAAGGACTTATTGTATTATTAGTATTTAATTCTAATATATAATTATTTTTCTCTGATTCTAACATTAAATTATCGGGAGAGTCATTTTCTGTGTATAAAACAATTTTTAATTTTTCACTATTATTTGACAATTGTGTAATAATACTATTATATATAATATGTGGTTTAGGAATAGATACTGTTATAGGAAATTTATAACGAATACTATTTTCATAGAAGTATAAAAATTTTTCGTCAAAACTGATTTCTACTAAATTGCAACTATATTCTTCATCACTAGTATTTTTAGTTGTTGTTAAATGAATTGTATTTTCTTTAAAAAAAAGTTTGTTATTAAAATTTATTGTATTAAATTGACATTTATTTGTAGATGTTAGTGCTCCTTCAGTTATATTAATAATTGAATTATTTGTACTATTTTTGACTTTTAAATTAGCACAAATGTTAATAGGTTTATCTTCACCTATTTGAATAGACGTGTCCACATTTGTTCCTAATATGTTTGAAGTCTTAAATAAATTGTTATAAGTAATTGGTTTCCAACTGGGTGTATTATTACTATACGATAGAATATTATAATCATCTATAACTGGACTCCCTGATAAACTTATAAATTTATTGTTTTCATAATATAATAAATTGTTAATAGCGAAAGTTCCAGAACCTAATCCTCCTTTACTAATACTAATTAGATCACTATCACTAGCACTTGATGTTGTTGATAACATTGGTAATACTGATAAATTTCCTTCATTAGTATATGAATAAATATTTTTAGTTCTACCCATATTAATAATTATGTTTTTTTTTACAATTTTATACATTAAGACTATTGGTTTCATTGATTACTAAATTAGGATTAATTAAATGTAATTTATTAGAAGAACCAATATATTTAATATCTATATTTGTGCTATCATTGTATATACGAGTAATATTAAAAACTAATGAAATATGATTATTATTAACAATACAATCATTTGGTTTAAAAGACTCATTATCATGTTCCAATAAAAAATCATCTATTGTTAATGTATTCTTAATATCAATATCGGTACGTAATATAAATGTTGAAGGTAATGGATTTTGTGAAACTTCTGTTATAGGATATATATAAGTTACATTTGGATAATTTTTTATATTATCATCACTTATATCTAAATTAAATCGTTGTAAAGTATTACTATTATAATAATAACAATAATCTTTGTTATTACTTGTATAAATAATATTATAAATTTTATTACTTTCTATATTTACGTTTTCACATATAGTCTCATTATCAACATTAATATTTCCTTTAACAGTTAAAGTTTTATCAATTCCATTAATTATACATAAATCATTTTCATTATTACTATTAAATTTAATTAAATCGCTTTTAATTAATGTGTTTTGACCTTTACCTATATTAATAGTATCTGAACTAGAAACACCAAAATTACTAACAATTTCAGTAGTTGTATCATTAATTATATTTGATATATCTTGCCATTGAGGAGGTGTAATATTTATATTACTAATTAATACAGAACCTTCCTTACCAATAGGAATAGTATCAAGAACATATAATTCTTTACAATACAATAAATCACCTTGATTATATGTATCTAAACCTGTGCCGCCTTGATTAGGTTTTATTATTGTAGATGAAGTTATATCACCAGTTAAAAGAGCATATTTAAATTCATCATTACTCATATTATTATAAAAAAAAATAACTTTATAATTATTTATTTAATAATATTAATTCTTATTTAATTCTTATTTAATTCTTAATTATCTATATTTCTTAAATAATAATCGTGTTCAATTGTATTTCTCATTATAAATCTTTTTACTATAACATTTTCTTTTTGACCTATTCTAACTGCTCTTCCTATTGCCTGTTCTTCAATTATTTTTGAATTCTCTTTTGTAGTATTCAAACTATCTAATAATATAATATGGTTTGCTTCTGTTAAATTTAACCCAGATGGACATTTATCAGAAGATATTAAAACAACATTAATACTTTCATCTATTTTAAACTTTCTTATCTTTGAAGCCACTATATGCATTGAACCATTTATAAATAGAGACTTAATATTAAAATCATTTAATACTTTCGATATTAATTTTAACATATTATCCCATTGTGAAAACACAATAACACGATTATTCTTATTTATTATAATTTCATTCAATGTATTAATTAAATGATTCAGTTTAGTTCCTAATTTATTTGTATTATTTTCTTCTACGGAACATTCTGATTTAACAACAGATAATTCATCTAATTTTACAGGGTTTCTACATATAGCACATTTTAATTTATTAGTTTTATTCTTAATTTCATTTATACAATTAGCACAGAATATATGACCACAAGGAGTAATTACTCTTGTTAGCTCATCTAAATTCTCTAAACAAATAGGGCAATCTTCATTTTCTTTAATCTTATCATTTATACTATCAAAAATCTTATATTTAATATTTACTGTATTTAAATTTTCATTAACTTCTTCCTTTTTTATATTATTTTCTTCAATTGTATTATCAATCAGTTCTATTGAATCACTTTTTTCCTTTATATGAAGTTTAATAATATTAATAGTTTCTTTAACACTATTTTTATCTTCTTCATCAACTAATTCTTCTAATTTACTAGTTAATGCTATTAATTCATTCTTATATTCTTCTATATTATTTGTATATTTATTTTTCATAGTGAGTTTCTTATCATTCTCACTTATTAGATTATTCAATCGTTTTGTATATGTGTTTATCTTATTTTTATAATATTCTGTCATTTTAGAATGAACCTCACTCAATTCTAAAGGTTTATTACCTAATATCGATATATGTTCATCAGAAACCATAATATGGTTACACAATTCAATCTTTTTATCATTATTATTTAATGCACTATCATATATAGTTCTTTCTATTGGAGACATATTGAGAAATTCAGTTGTTATAATAGGTTCTGGTATAGTTACTTGTTCTTTTACAGATTCACGTGTATTCTTTCTACAACTTAAATCTATTAATGTTTCTATAGAATATCTCAAATCACCACTAAATATATCATAATAGTTCTTTTCTTCATTTGTATCAAATTTACAAATATAATTTAGTATTTCATAACATTGATACTTATTATTATATGGTGTAGCCGAACAAATCCACTTATATTTACTATCTATTTTCATCAATTCATTTCGTGTATTAAATACTGATTTAGTGTTTATAGTATTAATATATTCATGACCCTCGTCCAAAATAACCCTATTCCATTTTATATTATGTAACAATATATCTGACATAGTATTCAATTGAACTAAATTCAAATAATTCTTATTTATTAAAAAGGAGTAAGGCAAAATAATAAGATCATAACTAGACAACATCTCAAATGTTAACTTCTTATACTGTCGTATATTTCCTATTAGTTTGTAGTTTAGATCATATGTCTTTTCTATTTCTTCTACCCATTGTTTACATAATCTAGTAGGACACAATAACAGTGTTGTCTTAATGAAACCTTCTTCCACATTTATCTTATCTAATTGCTCTGATATTAAAGTTAACATACTAAAAGTCTTACCTAATCCTACATCGTCACATAATACACCACCTTGTATATTTAGTTTAATGCTTGGTAATTTATCATAATTTACAAGAGTTCCATTATTTTCGTCATATATAATAGTTTGATTTATAGAATTAATATTATATACACAATAATATTGTGGTAATCTATGTGTAATAAACGGTTTATTTACAGAATTATATTCTTGATTAATCATCCAATTAACATTATCACGTTGATAATCAAACAAATTTCTCTTATAGGTCTTACTCAAATTACCTAGTATACTACGTGATTGAACTTGTATAGTATTATATCGATATTGTTTACTGTAAAAATTTTCATAATCACTCTTTATTATTAAACAAAATAACTGCGGTAAAGTATCTAATTCATACAAATCTAATAATAAATCTTTATGAATATATATATCAATATTCATATTCCATTGAGTATAACTCAATTTAGTAGTAAACTGTATATATATTTTTAGTTTTCCTATATATTCAGGTGTCTCAAGTAATTCTTTTAGACCATTTGCCCAATCACTTTTTTTGTAAAACGTAGCCAATACTTTTGTATTAGAGTCTTGTGTTTCACCTACTATATCTAAATTTAAATAACGACCACTGAATTTATCAGTTAATTGTAAGTAAAATTTGCTATATTCCATTTCATTACAATGATTTCCTATTGTTAAATCTATATCTCTAAACTTAATAAGTCCATTAGTATCAGAAATATTATGTGTAAAATAATCTTTATAGTCGTATGATTCCATTATCTGTATAATGATAATTTCAATTTTTTAAATTGTTTATTAAATATTTTTTACAGAATTCTATCTTATGTAATTCAATGTTACTCCACAATTCAATATATTTATTATCAATTACTTGTTCTATTTTACCACATAAAAATCTTCTCTTATTTGTTTTTGAACTACATTCCCATATAGCTTTCTTAATATCATCTTTTTTATAATCATAATATATACTATGTAAAATATCTAATATTTTAGGATAATTATGGAAATCAACACCTTCATTTAACATATTTTCTGGAATAATTGGTAATAAATATTTTATACTATTAGATTTTTCAAAATATTCTATATAATCATTTATAGTGTTACTATTTAAGGTGTATAAATTATTATTTGTAAAACGTTCTTTCCAAATATGAATAAACCAATTAATCATTTTAATATCATTTGTCATACCTCCAAAAGATTTTCTTATTTCCATACTATAAATAAGTGAATTATACATAGAACATCTAAAACTAGGAATATTCATATTATAAACATCCATATGTTTATAATTTTCTTTATAATTATTTATACACAGAAATCTCACATAATTTAATAACCATTCTATCATAATTTTTGTAGGTTTCCATTTATTCTTACTATATGCAATTAACATCCAACTTATTACAGGATAATATATATCTAACATTACATCTTCCAAAGTAATAATAAGAATTCTCCTTAAAAATTCATTAAAATCTAGATTAATAAATTGATAAGCAATATTAACACTTAAATCTATCATTTGTCTTCTAATAGATTTCTGTAATTGTGATTTTAATAAACTTATATTATTTGTTGTATAATCAGAATTGAAACTATAAGTTTCTTGTTTTAATGTTTCATTATTAGTAATATATAAATGTAAATCACTTTTTGAATATAACCATTTAATTTTTGTAACATATATACTATTTTTTGGTTTTTCATTCAAAAATTCATATGTAGGATTAATTTTACACCAAGTTAAATTAAACACTATTGGATATTCTGGTTCCCCTAAAAATCCAAGTATACTTTTTTGCATTATTAATATTTATAATACACTAATATTTATATCAATTTAAACAAAATTGATTTTATATTATTATATATAATGAGTCAAACAGTCGAAAATATGAATGTTAATCAAACTGAAACAATTGAAACAACCACAGAAAGTATTAATAAGGAAGTCACTACTGAAAAAAAGAAAAAGAAAAAGAAAAAAAATAAGTGTTGCTTTAGTGGTTGTAACAATAATTTTTCACTATCAATAGGTCACTGTAAATGGTGTTCTACTGAAGATAAATCTATGGACTTTTGTACTTATCATCGACTACCCGAACAACATAATTGTCCAAATATTAAAGATTGTAAAGCATTTGCAATAAATATAAATAAAGATAAACTAAACAAACAGAAGTCCATAGACAATCGGGTATCAGTTATATAAATATATTAAACTTTATTTATATTTATTAAACTTAATTTATATTTATTAATATTTTTTT
>CEQY01201791.1_pt1 | contig 15570 bp, 14 predicted proteins | sample 361391 | NCBI WGS metagenome assembly CEQY01 (sample SAMEA2621075, study PRJEB7988) | marine metagenome | isolation source: saline water (ENVO:00002010), including | reverse complement strand
AACCACCCTATTCTCTTCGCAAAATCAAGAATAGCTGGAATCTCCAAGTAATTAAATTGACTCAAAACGGTACCAAAACTCAGAATCGCTGATTCGTTTCTAAATATATTTGAAATCCTCTCAATGGCATCGATGGCATTCTTTCCACTACCTGGAACAGAATTTATAAAGTCACTAGTTGAAAAAGACAACGAGTCTACTGAAACATTAATATCTCTAGCTCCATTCTCGTAACATCTCCAAAGCATATCATCTGTAGCATAATGAGTACCTGCAGTTTGAAGGCGGACATTCAAACCCTTTGAGGTAAAAATTTTTACTATTTCGGGAAGGTCTTTTCGCATAAAAGGCTCTCCTCCAGTGAGAAGAACTATAGCTCCTCCAATTTTCTCTAGATTCCAAGCTGCAACTTCAATCTCCTCCAAACTCAGTGCGTCAACTCTTGAGTTTGTTTCAACAATATTGCACTGCCTACATTTAAGGTTGCAAGTTCCATTGATATAGAATTGCACGTAGTAAGGACTCTTTTTTGAAATTAAAGCCTTACCAATAGACTTATAAGTTTTATAACTAAACATCACTTTACCTTGTAGAGAATTTGAAACTATAAAGTATAATACCCAGAGAAAAATGACCACTTCTGATTCTGTAAAAAACCTTTTGCTTTGATCTACCAGTCATTGTATTTTGTAAAAAAAAATGGCTACAAAATGATAAAGACTGAGCACACCATTGAGACCAAAGAAGCTGACTTTCATGATAAATGGGCTGAATCCACTACTGTTGACGATATCCATGTAAAGGAAGCTTTCGAAACCAATGCGAGCCCCGAAAATCAGCAAATACTGAGTTGGATGGGTGACCTCAAGGACAAAAAAATCCTAGAACTTGGATGTGGTCTTGGTGAAGCTTCTGTGTATTTCGCAATGCAGGGAGCTAATGTTCTAGCAACAGACATTTCTGAGGGGATGACCAAGAAAGCTCTCGAACTTGCTACAAGACACCATGTAAACCTAGAAGCAACTGTTGTTTCAGCCAACGACATCAGTGCAATACCTGACAACTCCTTTGACTATGTTTACGCGGGCAATCTTCTCCACCACGTGGACATTGAAAAATGTGTTAAGATGCTTCACCCAAAACTGAAAGAGGGTGGAAGCGCACTCTTCTGGGATCCAATTGCATATAATCCAATTATAAATATATATCGAAATATAGCGACAGAGGTTAGAACAGAAGACGAGCACCCTCTCAAAAGGTCAGACATACTAATTATTGAGAAAATCTACTCTCAAGTTGAGGTTAAATATTTTTGGCTTACTTCTCTCTCAATCTTTTTATACTATTTTTTAATCAAAAGGTATGACCCTAACAAGGTTAGATATTGGAAACAAATCCTCTCTGACTCTGAAAAGAACCACTCATTCCTAAAGATTACGCATGCCATTGACAGGTTCCTATTCCTGATTTTTCCGCCACTGAAATTTCTGGCATGGAATGTGGCCATCAAGGCTCGAAAATAAGATGCAAAGTTTTGATTTAGTGATACCTCTCTTTAACGAAGCTGAGTGCATTGATGAGACTATTACGAGAATCAGAAGACTATTCGAGAAGTTGTCGGATAACTTTAAATGCCGAATGATCTTCGTAGATGATGGATCTATTGACAATACAGTGGAAAAAATTTTTCAGCACAAAACTGATAAAAGCGATATCTTACTCGTTAAACTATCGAGGAATTTTGGACACCAAATTGCTCTAACAGCTGGTCTCAACATAGCCAATGCAGATTTCATAGGTATAATTGATGGTGACCTTCAAGATCCGCCTGAACTTTTTGAATCCATGCTAAAAATTAGTATAGAGCAGGAATATGACGTGGTTTATGGAAAAAGAGAGACCAGAGAAGGAGAGACTATTTTTAAAAAGTTCTCTGCTCATATTTTTTATTTACTCCTATCGAAGCTATGTGAAGTTGATATTCCAAGAAACACAGGAGACTTTCGTCTCATCACAAGAACAGTTCTGGAAAAATTCAATCAAATGCCCGAAAGGCACCGGTTTGTTCGAGGGATGGTGCCCTATATTGGACTTCGCAGCTATGCTTACTTATACTCCAGAAGTGCGCGTTTTGCTGGTGAGACCAAATACCCACTTCGAAAAATGATTCGTTTTTCCTTAGATGCGATATTTTCTTTTTCGACCAAGCCTATTAAGTTTATAAGAGTATTTTCTGTTTTCACTCTGCTACTTTCGATAATTCTAGGCGTTCGTATATTATTTTTAAAAATATTCACCGACGAGGTCATCATCGGATACACCTCCACAATTATTATATTCCTCTTTTTCACCTCAGTTCAAATGCTTTCAATTTCTATATTAGGAGAATATATAGGAAGGATTTTTGAGGAGAGCAAGGGGAGACCACTGTATTTTGTTGACTACGTATCTGATATATAAATAAACATGAAAATCAATGTAACTTATCGTTTATTTACGATCTCTCTTTTTATAATTCTTTTGATAAGAGTTTTTTTAGGAGTGGAACTAACCGATGAGTCTCAATATGTTAGCCAAGCAATACAGCCATTTATTGGAGATGGCTTCTTTAAGCATGACCTATTCGTCCAGCAATTTATATATGTGATATTCTCCCCTTTAACAAATTTATATTATTCTTTTTTTAGTAGTGAAGGAATAGTTCTTTTATTCAGACTTTGTTATTTAGCACTCACCCTCTTAAGTTCTTATCTAATTTTTAATACATTAAAAGGTTATTTAGATGAAAAGAAAGCACTTCTGAGCTCTATTTCACTTTTATCATTTATTCCATTCTCAGTTCCTTCAATAAGCTACAACACAGTTTTATATATTTTTTTGCCACTGCTTCTTATCCTTCTAATAATTGTAGAAAAACTCAACCTCTTTCAGTTTATGTTAACTTCTCTCCTTACTTTCCTTCTCTGCATTGCTTATCCAACTATCGGTATTCTCTTTTTCATAATCAGCGTTTATTTATTTTATATAAAGCGACATCGAAACTTGTTAGCATTAATCCTAGGAGGAATACTTTCTCTAGTACTTGTTGCAATTTACATTGAGGAATTACCTAAATCCATTCAATTTTCATCAAGCTTTAATCGGCCATCACCACATGAGAAGCTTTTAATGATCTGGACAATGGGTAAGTATCTTTTAATCGTTTTTTGCCAGTCCGTATTAATCAGTTTTTGGATTAAAAGGAAAGATAAATGGATTTTTCCTGCGACACTAATACTACTTCTAATTAATTTATTCCTATTTCAAAAAACTGCACACCCTGGCCACTCTTTTATACTAATCTGTGCAAGTATGTTTTTGCCCGGTATTTTCTTTATAAAAATCAGAAAAAATTTTTTGCACTTACTTATATTTTTTATTATTTCATCTTTTTTACTTGCCTATACAAGTAGCAACGGACTTACAAACGCACCTTTAAGTTTACTCGTTCCTATCACTATCGCATCAGGCTACTATTTCGATAAAAAACGGTCACTTTTATTGAACGGACTTATGCTCTTCTTTCTTTCCATTTCTAATTATTTCTATTTTTACAGAGAAGCCAATCTTATTGAGCTTGACTCACTTATAAAATCAGGACCCTTTAAAGGCCTTATTACGTCAAGCGAGAGAAAACTGGAGCTTTCTAAAATAGGAAGGTTATTGAATAATAATTCAATTGAAGAAGAGACTGGAATTCTCTCCTTAGGTTCTCCTGCGATTTATCTCTACTCTAGCTTTAAACCAATTACTAAAATGCTCTTCATTCATCATGGGACATTGCCAAAGAAAGTTCTAAATTTAATTGCCGACTGCGACCTTCTTTCTTCGAAACCAAAGTTTATTTTTATCCATCACTCGGTATCTAAGAATACAATTAAAGCATTTGATGAATGCCTCAACCTAAATCGAAATTATTCTAGCCTTCCTAATACTACATACTTTAAAGTTCTTCACCTTTCTACCGGATCCAGAAGATAGTGAACAATTTTTTCAGCAGATTTAGCATCGCCGTAGAGACTTTTTGGAAATTCAATTTTTTCTCTCATGATTCTTTTAAAGTTAGAAAGAATTTTTTCTTTCTTTGCACCTACGAGAGAATTAACTCGACTTTCAACTAACTCCACCCATTCAGTTTCGTCTCTCATTGTTATACAAGGTTTATCAAAAAAGTAAGCCTCCTTTTGAAGCCCACCTGAGTCAGTCATAACGAATCTACAGTTTTTTAACAACTCTACCATATCGAAATAACCAACAGGTTCAATTGTATCAAAGTCAAACTTAAGATTATTTTTTTTCATGATATTTTTGGTGCGTGGATGGATCGGTAAAATAATTTTTACAGTTTTACTAATCTCATTTAAAGACTCCACGATGGAGGTCAGTCTATCGATATCATCAGTGTTTTCCGCTCTATGACAAGTCACCAAAGCAAATTCTCCTTGAATTTTATCTAATCTAGACTTTTTAGCTGAGGACTTTGCATAGAATGTAGCTGCATCAAACATTACATCACCCACGTTTAAAACTTGAATATCTATATTTTCATAGCCTTCATTTTTTAAATTTTTTACAGCTTGCTCTGTTGGGCAAAACAAAACTTTGGAGATTCTATCGGTAAGAATCCTATTTTGCTCTTCTGGCATTCGCATATTATAACTCCTAAGACCAGCTTCTACATGTGCTACATTTATATGGAGTTTTGAAGCGGCTAGAGCACCAGCAAGAGTACTATTAGTATCTCCATAAACAAGTACCCAGTCTGGTTTTTCCTTTAAGAGAACTTCTTCAATTTTTTCTAACATTTGTCCTGTCATGGCGCCATGCCCCAGACCATTAATGGCAAAATGATAATTAGGTTTAGGAATCTCCATTTCTTCAAAAAAGATATCACTCATATTCGCGTCAAAATGCTGCCCCGTATGCACGATCACTTCTGTAATACCTTCTATGTTCTTTATAACTCTGCTTATGGTTGCAGCTTTTACGAACTGTGGTCTAGCGCCTATGACAGTTAGAATTTTCATGATTTTCTTCCTTGTAGTCTATAAATTAATAAGCTAGTTAATCATAAATATAAAGGAATGTCTTGAAAGGGGAAAGCGTCGAAACTCAAGAACTTAATAGTAGAAGCCAGAAATTTGGCAAAGTAATTTTGGTTTCACTGTTTTTTGAGCCGAATCCCTCTGTTAGCTCAAAAAGAACGTCCTTTTGGGCCTTCTATCTAGCTCAGTTTTACCAAGTAAATGTAATAACCAGCTCATGTTTGACAACCGAAATTTCTCCTTACAAAGGCATAAACTCCCAGGTTGAGATCTCAGAAATACCTAAAGTGTCATCTTCTCTAATTTGGGTAATAAAGGTGCTTTTTAAAATCCTCCAAAAATCTGTCTCAAATAATTATAGAGCAATTATAATGAGTGGAGGTCCTTTTGAAATATTTTTAATCTCTCCTATCCTTAGAGCTCTAGGCTTTAAAACAATTCTTGATTTTAGAGATCCATTTGCAAATAATAAGAGATTTCAAGATAACTGGCTAAGGAATATAGGAAAACGAGCTTTAGAGAGGATTTTTATTTTATCCTCATCCAAAATAATTACTGTAAATAATTCTTTAGCAAGGAAGCTAAATTCTAAAAAAAAGGTATCTGTCATACCGAATGGATTCGCAAATTATAAAAATATAACTCTCGGTAAAGTGGAACGTAATACATTTTATACTAATGGCCAGATCTACTGCGGAACTAATGAATTATGGTCGAGTATAAAGCAGGTCAATCCTCAAGCAAAAATGTTCTACCAAGGGGATAAGGGACTAAACTTTTTTCCCAATTCAAAAGATGACGTTTTCTTTTTACCTCCCATGCAACATCAAAAAGTGCTTGAAGAAGCGAGTAGATTCGAAATAATGATCTTGTTTGGATGTAACAATAATGAAGTTTCTTATACGAAGATATATGATTTTCTTTTTTTAAAAAAGAAAATCATCGTTTTTAACGATGCGAAAGCGGAAAACTCTGAACTAAAGAATTTATTAAGGGAATATCCTTTAACTTTATTCTTATATCCCAACGAAATAGACTTAAATAGGCTAAGAAAATTCTTAACTCTAGATAATGATACAGGAGTATATAATACTAGCCAATTTAATAGAATTCATGGAGGCGAAGCTATTAAAAGAATTTTAGAATCCTAAAACTATTGTGCAACTTTTGCTTCTATAGACTCATCTCTTAATTGCGAATACATCTTACTAAAATCTTTAGAAAGTGATTCCCAAGTGAATTTTTCTCTATTATTAACAATTCTATTTTTTATCTCTCTATATTTGTTTTTATCACTCCAAAGAGCATCGATTGCTTTTCCGTAATCAACACCCTCAGATAGATCCCAAACCATGCCAAAGCCTTCCCCGACCAATACTTTCTTCACATTGACGAGCCCCTCATGTGCAATCATAGGAGTACCTGCCAGCATAAATTCGTACATTTTATTAGGGGAGGAAATTCTAGTATTGATATCATCTGGGTGGTAGGGCATAAAGCCTATATCTGCGGAATTAGCCCAGAAAAGAACCTCGTCCCATGGAACAGGAGGTAAAAAGTGAACTTGATCTTTAATACCCAAGGTACTTGCTAGACTTTTAAACTCTTCTATTTCAGCACTCCAACTCAGTAAAACAAGGTGCGGCTTTACTCTTGAACTTTGGATCCCTTCCATTAGCAAGTGAATTTTCCGCCCCTTATTTATACCTCCTTGAAAGATAACAATTGGAGAATCTTCGGGAATCGTTAGTTTCTCTCTAATCAGGTTATAATTGGTGTTTTTATCAAACTTTCTTGGGTAGGTCGTAGCATTAGTTAGGACAGAATATTTAAAATTATATTGATACTCTTTTCGCATAAAGTCTGCTTGCTCATCATTTATGACAACTAACCAATCTGCATCCCTTATCAGTTTCTTTTCCTGCTTTATGAGCTCAGATTTTAATCTACCCTCAATAAATGGTTGAAAAGGGTAAATTTCATGTGCATCATAGACAAGTTTAATTTTTCCACCAATTTTATTTTTCAGCTCCACACCGATACCTAAGGAGGGTAAATCATGAACATGTATAACATTAGGAGCATATTTAATAATGCTTGCTTCAACCTGTTGCTCCCAATAGCGAGAGTCGAAGTAAAGACTCTTATCGCCAAAAATGGCCCTAAAAAACTTTAATACTGATAGTGCTAGGAAGCGCTTCCAAACCTTCAGTCTCATTTGACTAACTTTAAGGTACCCATATTCAGGATATCTAATAGCCGCTATCATCAATGCTACAGTATTTGGAAAACCTCTTTTTTTTAAACGAGCAAACATTGCATTGCAAGAAGTAACCATCGGGTGCTCTCTAACAGTGGGAAACCTTTTAATCTCATAAGTTGCACTATCCCTGGTAGATATTGGATCTTTACAAGGTCCTTCTTCTGCAAATAACACAACCTCCATTCCCATAGCTACTAGTGTTTCCATCTCTTGAAGAATCCTTCTATCAAGAATATACCCTTTCTCAATCATTGCTACTTTCATACTATTTATCTCTCGTAAAAATCTTTAATTAGCTTCGAAATTTTTTCAGACGCCTTGCCTGCCCCAAACAAACTAAATGCCTTTTCAGTATCAACGATTAGATCCTTTGAGTATAGCTCAGACAAAACCGGTTCAAGGTTTTCAGTTTCTCCCAAGGCAATATGTGCAAGATCATTTTCTACAAATTCACTCCAAGTAAGTTTCTTAAAGATCATTATAGTCTTAGCACCACTCCACACCGCCTCTCTAGACACACCTCCAGAGTCTGTAAAAACCCAGTTCGCATTTCTGGACATTGTTAACGAATCATAATAACTCAAAGGTTCAATAAAGCGAATGTTTCGGAAGTTATGCTCAGATGTCACTTTCTGTAAAAGATTATCCACACGTGGGTGCACAGGATAAAGGGTCTTTAGTTTTAATGAGTCCACAAATTTAAGAATAGACAGAAATCTTTTTTCAGCCTCTAAGTCCGTATTCTCTGGTCTATGTAAAGTCATATAATTAAATTCATTAGATTGAATTTCAAATCTATCTAGCAAAGCCTCATTCATCGACTGACAAGAATCGATATAAGTATCTAACAAGACATCGCCAACATAGTGTGAGTTCGCCTCAAGGTTTTCTAAAGTTAAATTCACCATGGCTTTTTCAGTTGGAGCGAAACATAAAGAAGCCAAATGATCTGTCAAAATTCGATTAACCTCCTCGGGTCTTCGTTTATCTTTATCTCTGGTTCCAGACTCTATATGAAAGATTGGTATGTTCAGTTTTGCTGCTGAAAGACTTGCCGCTAAAGTGGAATTTGTATCTCCATCGACAATTACTCCATCCGCCTTCTCCTTAATTAAAACTTTTTCAAAAGCTATCATAATCTTTGCAGTCATCTCTGAATGAGACCCCGATCCAACTTCTAAATTGTACTTGGGTGGAGTTAAGCCAAGTTGTCTAAACAAATTTCCACTTAACTCATCTGAATAATGTTGGCCTGTATGAACCAAGACTTGATCAAAACCCATAGAGTCTAATTTCTCCCACACAGGCTTAACCTGCATAAGTTGCGGTCTTGCACCAATAACCCTGATTAGTTTTTTCATCCTTCCACCTTTGCCACTTCTCTCTTATAGTATTGAATTCCACCGGTTGTTTCTCCATCGTAGACGACACTTCCATTTTTAAGTACTATAACTCGATCTACAATATCTTCAATCAAAGTGAGATCATGGCTAACAATTATCATAATTTTTGCTTTTTCAAGTAGCTCACCTATTCTTTTTTTAGCCTTTTCAATAAAACTTATATCTCCAGCTGAAATCATTTCATCAAAGACCAAAATCTCAGGTTCTATACTAGTTGCAATTGCAAAAGCTAACCTAGCGACCATCCCAGAAGAGTAATATTTAATTGGAGTATCTATAAAATCGTCAATGCCGGCGAATTCAATTACTTCTTTCTCTTTTTCCTGAATCTGAATTTTATTAAAGCCAAGCATATAACCGTTTAAGTATATATTCTCTCGTCCGGTAAACTCCGGGTTAAAGCCTGCACCAACTTCTATAAGAGGTTGCATATTACCTTGAACTTCTACGACGCCCTCTGTTGGTTGCAAAATGCCACAAACCACTTTAAGCAAAGTACTTTTACCTGCACCATTCAAACCAATTACGCCCAATTTATCTCCATCGTTTAATGTAAAAGAAATACCGTCCAAAGCATAAAACGACGACACCTTTGACATATTCTTCCTTGTTTTCCAACTAAACAGCTTTGTAACATATTCCTTAAATGTATAAATTTGATCAGTAAACTTGAGATACTCTAACCTTACATTTTCTACTTTTACTTGATGCATATAGGCACTCCACTACAATTTAAAAATGACTTTATTCTCAAATTTTTTAAGGAAAACTCTCCCAATCAAGAAAGAACTAATTGAAATAATTAAACATATCATAATCAACTCCACCTCAGGCATTTTTCCATGAACGATTGGACGTCGAATAATTTCCAAAAAATAATAAATGGGATTAAGTGCAATAATTATTTGGAATTTTTTGGGCATTTGCTCAATGGTGTAGGCTATTGGGCTCATAAAAAAAGTAGCTTGCATCAACACAGGGACAATATATTTTAAGTCTCTAAAAAACACACCCGCTACTGCCAAAAGCTTTATAATCCCAAGAATGAAAACAACAAACAATATGAGTCCAACTGGCACAAAAAGTACTGGAAGACTAACTTTAAAAATACCAAAAGCCGTTCCTACAAGAACTATGGTTACAAACGATATTAAAAAATTTGCTAATTCATAGAAAACATCACTTAGAATGTAAACAAGCTTAGGTATAGCAACTTTCTTCAGATAATGTTCATTCGACAAGAAAACAAGTGTTGATTTACTTACAGCAGCTGAAAAAAAGCCAAAAAGAATTGCTCCTGAAAAAAAATTTCCAAAGTAATTCTCAGCCGCAGATCGAGCCAGTTGAGACAACACAATAGCGATCACTCCATATTGAAATATTGGTACAAGTACTGTCCACACGTATCCCAGCACAGATCTTCGATATCTCACCTTAAGATTTGAACTAACGAACGACCCGATTACATATTTATATTTAAAAGCTTCTTTGTAATCACTAACTATTGAAAACAAAATCCCTCCATCTACTTCATCAGCTTTTTGAAATTACTGTGGTCATCAAAAAATCTTTTTTGCCATAATTCCATTGATAGCATTCCCCAAAGCCTTCTACTAAATCGAGGCTCTGATTCCAGGCTTTCTATTAGTGGCTTGTAATTAAAATATTTCCTATTTTTAGCTTGAGTAGAAGAAAAAGTATCAAAAACAAAGTCCTTTAGCTCTCCTTGCAACCACTCGTTTAAAGGGACAGGAAAACCCATTTTCCCCTTTCTATCAATGATCTCTTTACAGAGATATCTGTCAGCGACCTCACTGAAAATTAACTTTAATGTCCCATCCTTAAACTTAATATCTGAAGGCATAGTTGCTGCAAACTCAACCACCTTTTTGTCTAAAAGTGGCACTCGACTTTCAAGACCATGAGCCATACTCATTCTATCCTCGACTTGTAACAAGGCAGGAAGTAATGTCTTAAAATCAAAATGAGTCATCTTATCGAAATATGAATCGTTCCCTACACTTTCACCATTGAAGATTTCCAAAAAAGCGTTAAAAGGATTGTAGTCTCCAAACTCTTCCCAATTAATCTCACTTCCCAAGCTAGGTGCACGATTAATTAGATCAAAGTATCGATGATCCATAGGCTCGAACAACCCCTTAGAAAAGAACTGCTTGATCATTGGTTTGTAATTTTTTAAAGCTGTTAAATTTGGAATTATTGATTCGTAAGTTACAATGAAATTTCCATTTTCAAGTGTTCCATCAATTGCTCCTTTTATACATTGTTCAAAATAAGCTACAATGTACCTAGAGTAACCTCCAAAAATTTCATCTCCGCCTTGCCCACCAAGGACTACTTTTCTGTGCTCTGAAGCCAACTCAGACACACAATATTGAGCAAAAGACCCTGGCCCTGCAACTGGGTAATCAAGATAATAAATTATATCCTCAATATGTTTTAAGAAGTCTTTATGGGTAATATCTCTTTCAAATAGATCTATATCGAAATGATTAGATTGAGCTCTGGCGAATGAGGATTCATCAAACAATTCACCAGCTGATGAAAACTTACCAACAAATCCAACGAGATCTTTCCCTGCTGATAGCTTTGCCATTGCAGCAATAGAGCTCGAGTCAATTCCACCACTGATGTAGGACCCTACTTGAACATCACTTCTAAGGTGGAGTTCGATCGACTCATGAAGCAAGGAATGTAATTTATCTTGGAAATATTTTCGAGTATGATCCTCATCAATATTATAAAAGACTTCCCAGTATTTATGAAATTTCAAACCAGTAGTCTTAGACCATTTGATATAGTGAGCCGGTTTAAGTTCAAATATATTTTTAAAAGGTGTCTTGTGACCAAGATACAACTGGAAGACCAAGTAATCTCTCAAAGCTTCATCTTCAATCTCTAACTTATCTATAAATGGTATCAACGCCTTTACTTCAGAAGCCACAAATATTGTATTTTCCACAACCGTATAATAAAGTGGTTTTATGCCAAACTGATCTCGTGCAATAAACATCTCTTTTTTGACTTGATCCCAAATAGCAAAGGAAAACATCCCTCTAAACCTTGCTAAACATCCTTCTCCCCAGCAGTCATAGGCAGCCAAAATAACTTCTGTATCTGAGTCAGTTTTAAATTGATACTTACCTTTAAGCTCTTGCCTCAACTCCTTATAATTGTATAGCTCACCGTTGTAGGTAATCGTGAGTTGATCACGATAAGTCATAGGCTGTAGTCCATTTTCTAAGTCTATAATTGCTAACCGCCTATGGCCTAGCCCCACTGAATTATTTTCATTTATCCAAATCCCCTCACCGTCAGGACCACGATGCTTCTGCAAATCATTCATTACAGAAACCATCTTTCTTATATTAGGCTGGAAATCTAGATTATTATCTAAAACGACTGAAATCCCACACATTATAGAAGCTCTTTTTCTTGTGCTAGTAAATCTCTACAGAGAAAAAACTGAAAATTCTCACTTTTGAGTTTTTTGATTAAGTCCAGCGTGAAATTAGTTATCCCATAGTCTGACTTTCTGTATTTACTAAGATAACTTTCTTCAACTTTCGTAAGGTCTGTAATTCCTCTTACTGCATCTCTTCTTTGATCATCAGAAACTGTATTTAAATAAAAAAGTAATGGGTGAATATTAAAGATCTTTAATCCTACAGTATTAAAATTAATTTTAGAAACTTCTAGTTCAGTCTCTGTATCTAGCTGAATACCATCTTCCCAAAAATAGGAAAAACGATTGATACCAAATTGATCTTTATAACCTGATATGAAAGGCTGGTTCCACAAGAAAGTACTTATGTCATATGAGATACTAGACTTCACTGCCATTTCAGCAATGTTTTGTCCAAAAAAATTTCTATGACATCTTAACCCAATAGCTCCAGGATAAAGTTTTTTTAAATTTTCGATCTTTCTTGTCAGGCCATGTTCAGGCTCTGGCCTTGTATTGTCTGGGTGCAAACCAATTTCGATTTGACCTTGCCGTTGTGCACTTCTCAGAATTTCAGAGTCATGAGTCGCAAAACAGGTCAATGGAATCTCTAGCTCTCTAAAAATATCAAGCATATACTTAATACAAAAATCAGGAGCCCAATCAATATCGGCTGTTAAAAGACATCTCTTATCATTGGGTTCAAGATTGTAAAACTTTGAATAAGGCTGTGATTGAAGCACGGAAATAGATCTATCTAGATTCTGCATGATTCCTCGATAAAACTTCTTCCATTTCAAGTAACAAAGAGTCTAGTTCTGACTGAAACTCATCAGGGTATTCTCTGTAAAATCTCATCCACGGATGTCTTTTTTCAGTTGGTTTATGTTTCAATCTGTCTATATCGCCAACAATTTTCCCTTCTCCTCCGACTGCAATTTTACAGTCAGGTACGTCCCGAGAAATTCTAGAAAAAGCTCCAACCATTGCGCCTTTACCAATCGTCACACCAGGCAAAATAACACTTTGGGTACAAACTATAGACGCTTTTCTAAGAGTAACCCCCTCCATTAAGCCGGAGGGAGGTATGGGATCATTTGTAAGTACAACATAAGGGAAAACCCACACATAGTCTTCGATTACAGCACCTTTTCCTATATGAACATTACTATGGAATCTGACATTTTTTCCAACTCTTACTTCACCTTCGATATCGTTTAGTGATCCAATCTGAAAATTAACTCCTGCAATTGTTCCTTCTCGAATTAAAGTCTTATGACCTACCTTCAATCCATCTTCAAAGGTGGAACCTTCATATAAAGTACTATGAGACCTAATTGTAGAGTTATTACCTATTTTTAAGGTTTTACCCTTAAATCTGCCTGGAGCTGGATATCCGATTATACAAAAATCTTCAATTCTACAATTTTCACCTATTTCTACATTAGGATGAATAATCGCTGTATCTGCGATATAAGTGTTCTTACCAATCTTTGCAGTATTCATAATTTCACCCAAGAATAAAGTGTATTAAACAAGCTTTTTAACATAGTAGTAGACTCCCTAACTTTAGTTGATATTTATCCCCAGTATTAGGACAAATCCACTCTCCCTCTCCTTCTAGAGGCAACTTTATTTGTTCTCCATATTTACTCATCCAACCAATTTGTTTGGCTGGGACACCTGCCATAAGTGCAAAAGACTTTACGTCCTTATTGACGACAGCTCCGGCGGCAATAAAACAATTTTCATTCAAAGTAACACCACAAACGATCGTCGCATTTGCACCAATTGTAGCGCCTTTTTTGATATGAGTATCCATATACTCATCTTTTCGAACTACCGCAGATCTTGGATTATAGACATTTGTAAAAACCATACTCGGACCACAAAAGACATCGTCTTCGATAAATACATTGTCATAGACTGAAACGTTATTTTGAATCTTTACATTGTTTCCAATCGTGACTCTGTTACCTACGAAAACATTTTGGCCAAATGAGCATTTCTCACCAATTCTAGCTCCACTACAAATATGTACCCAATGCCAAACTCTTGATCCGGCACCGATCTCTGCTCCTTCGTCCACAATTGCTGTTTCATGCTTAAAAAAATCACTCATATATTACCTTTACAGCCCTTTCAACATGGGATGAGAGTTATTTTTCACACCTGACGGTTGTTGCCCACGAAGATCTTCTACGATTCTAATAGCTGTTCTGGCATCTTCTAAACCATAGCCTTTACCATCAATAACTTCTTTGTAAACTTTAGTATGAAGGTCTGTAAAACCTCCAGAAAATTCAATTTCATCTCCATCGACAGTAATTGATCTGTAAGTAGTCATACCTTTATCTGTTGCTTCTTTAGGTAGATATTTTCTATCAACACTTAAAATCCATTTTACTTTTGCTTTTTCAAGCTCCATATAACCGCTAGTCATCAACTCATTACTAAAGTGTAGTTCGTTTGATTTTATTGATCCGAATATCCAAGTGAGCATATCAAAAAAATGAATCCCTATATTAGAAGTGAGGCCTCCGGATTTTTGAAAATTTCCTTTCCAAGATTCATGATACCAAGGCCCTCTACTTGTTAAATAAGTCAGCTCTATTTCATGATCTGATCTCTTCTTTTGATCTATCTTCTTTTTCAGCTCAATTATAGATTCATGAACTCTCAACTGAAGAACAGTGTTAATTTTTTTACCATATTTTTTCTCGTAAGTTTTCAATTCATCTATTTCAGATTCATTTAAAACGAGTGGTTTTTCACAAATAACATCGCAACCTGAGCGTAGTCCAAACTTCATATGGGCACTATGAAGATGATTAGGTGAACAGATCGAAACATAATCTACCTTCTTATCAGTTCCTTTAAGAGAATCTACATAAGCTTCAAACCTCTCAAAATCTTTAAAGAAAGCTACATCTTGGGTATAGCGGTCAAGAACACCAACCGAATCGTTAACATCCATAGCTGTTACAGTGATATTTCCAGTATCATTTATTGCCTGGATATGTCTTGGGGCGATATATCCGCCCACTCCGATGATTGCGAAATTCTTCATTAGTTAGGCCCTAATAATCTTATCTGATTTTTCTTTAAACTTACCACGGGTATCTACAAGAAACTTTGAATGTTTAAGAATCAGTCCATAATCAAACTTTGAGTGATCCGTCGTTAAAACAACACAATCAAAACTAGCGATATTTTCTGGAGTAAGTTCTACACTTGAAAGGTCAAAACTATGCTCTCGCATTTTCGGGAAGACAGGAACATGTGGATCAGAGTATGAAATAACAGCTCCGTGGTCCCTAAGTTTTTCCATTAGAAAAACCGAAGGTGACTCTC
>CEQY01128460.1_pt1 | contig 15575 bp, 13 predicted proteins | sample 361391 | NCBI WGS metagenome assembly CEQY01 (sample SAMEA2621075, study PRJEB7988) | marine metagenome | isolation source: saline water (ENVO:00002010), including | reverse complement strand
AAGGCGCATGTAGCACCAACATTTCCTGCTCCGATAACTGCAACCTTTCTTGCACCGTTAACCATAGCCTTCGCACATGATTCCAGTCTTAGCACTTTGCTGACACAATTTTGTTTGGGCAAGTGTATTGGGTAATACTCTATGCGAAAGAGATGAGGCTTCCGTTGAGTCCACTAATTGCAATCTCATTAGTAGCATTCGTCCCCTCAATCTCTATTCTTTTCACATTGGCAGTAAGTGATAACGAATTTATTTCTCAAGTATTTTATATAATTTGCAAGATTTGGATATTTGCCGTCCCTACAATTTGGTATTTCAGGGTCGATAAAAATAGATTCCTTTGGGCCGAAAAGGAAATCGAAGGCTTGCGTATTGCGGCTTTATCCGGTATGATGATGTCAGTAATTATACTACTTACATGGTCATTATTTGGAAGCACTATAGATGTAGAATCAATGATTGAAGAACTCGAGTCAACCGGACTTAACGATCTGAGTATGTATGTTGCAGGTATGATTTATTGGATTTTCTTCAATAGCCTTCTCGAAGAATACGTATTTCGATGGTTCATTACTACCAAGGGTGTCGAGTTATTTGGAAATGAAATAGGAGGTATCATACTATCCGCATTCTTATTTACACTACACCACGGAATAGCATTGTATATTTTTGGTTTTACTTGGTGGCAAATCCTCATGGCTTGCATGGGGTTGCTATCTGCTGCAGCAATTTGGTCATGGCTCTATTTAAGATACAAATCAATATGGGTATGTTGGCTTTCGCATAGCATATGTGACGTTGCAGTTTTCGGCATAGGATACGTTTTGATATTCAGTTAAATTAGGAACATCGCATGCCGACGGTTTCAATAACATCTGACAGTTCGATGGACTAATTTCAAACAGGTGTTATTGTGCGTTTAGGTGTATTGAAGGAACCACAATATGAGAATAGAGTCTCCATTGTTCCTGCGTCTGTAAAAAAGTTGGTGAAGTTGGGTTTTGATGTTATTGTAGAACAAGGAGCTGGTCAGAAGTCACATTACATGGATGATGAATATGTTGAATTTGGCGCCTCTCTATCCGATAACACAGATGTTCTTTCGTGTGATATCATAGTATCAATTTCTATGCCGGATATTTCTAATTGCAAATCCGGCCAAATAGTTGTTTGTGTGGCTGACCCATTTAGAAATCCTGATCGAGTAAATCTTGCTAATAAGATTGGCATTACATTGATCAGCATGGATATGATACCTAGGAGATTATCCAGAGCACAATCTATGGATGTTAATTCTAGTCAAGATAACTTGGCTGGGTATAAGGCGGTATTATTGGGAGCAGCCAATGTCCCCAGAGGAATCCCAATGATGACAACCAGCGCGGGTACGGTTAAACCCTCAAAATTTGTGATTATGGGTTCAGGAGTAGCAGGTTTGCAGGCGATAGCTACCGCCAAAAGGTTAGGGGCCATTGTTTATGCATCGGATGTTCGAAAATCTGCCGCTGAGCAAATCGAATCTGTTGGTGGGCGATTCATAGAAGTCGATGGAATGGATGATTTTGAAGATGAGTCGGGATATGCTAAACCTCTAACTCCAGAGTTCATTCAGAAAGTCAACGATTCTGTCTGTGATGTCGCTAGCGATGCCGATGTAATCGTCACTACAGCAAGAATTTTTGGTAGACCCGCTCCCATCACAGTACCATCGAGTGCGATTAATAATTTTAAATCAGGATCAGTTGTTGTGGATATGAATGCTGATGTCGGTGGTAATTGTGAATTAACCTCTCCTGGTGAGATTATCGAAACTGCAAATGGTGTGAAGATTATTGGGATAAAAAATCTAGCTGGCGAGCTCTCATCTACAGCAAGCATGCTCTATTCGAATAACATGAATAACTTCATTGCCACATTAGTCGATGATGGTAAGATTTCCCTTAATATGGATGATGATATTCTTGTGGGAGCACCAGAAGATGATGATTTCTATATTCCAGGAATGGGTGGCGTTCTTCTATGCCATGAAGGTGAAACGCACGCTAAACAATCCAAACTCAAGGAGATGCAATGATGGTATTGACTCTAGAAGTTCTAGTAGCTAGTGTTACCGTTTTTGTACTTGCAATATTTCTTGGCTTCGAATTAATCAGCAAGGTCCCTCCAACATTACATACTCCATTGATGTCAGGCGCTAATGCAATTTCTGGCATCACGATTGTAGGGGCTTTGATACTCTCAAATACGGAATTTAACAACGGAGACCCGGGAACTGCTGCATGGCTCGCCTTCTTGGCTTTAGTCATGGCTACAATCAATGTAGTTGGGGGATTCATGGTCACAAATAGAATGCTAGAGATGATAGCCGGAAAAAAGAAAAAGAGAGGTGATTGAATGGTCGACTCCGTAATTTGGGATATTGGATACCTTTTTTCTGCTTCCTTGTTCATTTTGGGAATAAAGCGACTATCAAGCCCGAAAACTGCCCCACAGGGAAACAGACTTGGAGCATATGGTATGTTTCTTGCGGTCGCTGTCACAATGGCAAAAATGTATAGTGACGGCATCATTGATTTCTATCTCATTGCTGCGGGATTGGGACTCGGTACACTAATTGGTTTCTACATGGCAACCAAGGTAGAAATGACAGAGATGCCAGAGCTGGTAGCACTCTTCAATGGCTTTGGGGGAGGAGCCTCTGCATTAGTAGGATTCTCCGAGGTTCTCAAAAGGTTACAAGATAACGACATCCCAGATTCCGGGGTAGAGCTTTATGCCACATGGTTGGCAATTGGTCTTTCAGGACTAGTTGGATGGGTAACTCTTTCTGGAAGTCTAATGGCTATGGGTAAGCTGAGGGGAGGATTTTATGTTCCATTCACAAAGAAGGATGACAGAGGTCGAAGGAAATGGATTAGTTTCCCTACATGGGGCCCTCCTTGGCTCAACTTCGTCAAGGGTGCTTTGCTCATAGGATGCCTAATGATGATCGGAATGACGATCCAAGATCCCGAATCGAAACAGTACATTTACGCTATAGTAGCAATGTCTTCACTACTTGGAATATTGTTTGTTTTACCGATAGGGGGGGCCGATATGCCCGTTGTTGTTAGTTTACTAAATTCCATGTCAGGTATAGCAGCAGCATTTACTGGTTTCGTAATTGGGAATAACGTTCTCATTATTGCCGGATCGATGGTAGGTGCAGCGGGGCTAATACTTACTTTTATCATGTGTAAAGCAATGAACAGAACCCTCACTGCTGTCTTGTTCAAATCTTTTGGGGGGGCCGGGAAGGAATCAGTCACCCGAACCAAGGTAGGTAGTGATCCAGAGGAAGTAGCTATGGTTTGCGATGGGATTTCGAAATGCGTAATTATTCCTGGATATGGCATGGCCGTCAGTCAAGCTCAACATTCAGTAAAAGAGTTCGCTGACCTTCTTGAAGAACAGGGTGTTGAAGTAAGATATGGCATTCATCCAGTTGCCGGCAGAATGCCTGGTCACATGAATGTCCTTCTTGCAGAAGCTAGCGTACCATATGAGCAATTAATTGAAATGGATGATATAAATTCTGAGCTTCCTGAAACAGATGTCGCTCTAGTAATTGGTGCAAACGATACTGTCAATCCAGTAGCAAGAACTGGTGAAGGGCCCCTAGGTGGCATGCCAATAATTGATGCCGATAAAGCCAGGGTTGTTGTCATTATTAAGCGCAGTCTTTCAGTGGGATATGCTGGAGTAGACAATGATCTATTCTATGAAAATAAGACGATGATGCTTTTTGGTGATGGTAAGAAAATGATGAATGAGCTTAACTCTTCAATCAAGGAGTTGTGATGTTCTTCCCCCCCAATCGTTATTTGGCTCTCTAACTTAGCAATACATGGTGATATGGTGCCGATAAACAACGCAAGAGCATTCCTATCCCTAATTGTCATCGCAGCAATTTCATTTCCCGCGCTTGGAATGAGCAATGGACCGGGGGCTATGAACTCCGATGGAGAATTAACAGTCAAGTATGGATGTTCGTGCCATAATAATGGCGCTCCTTCGGATCGTGCAGTCGTAATGATGTCTGGTGTCCCATTGATTTACGAAACATCGGAGTCTTACACTTTCACTATTAGGGTCGCGGACTCACTAACATTATCCGGAGGTGAAGGCAATGTCCAGGCCGGATTTTTACTATCCTCTGACTCAATTGGAAATTTTAGTTGGGATGAGTCTGAAGATATTAGATATGCAGATGGTCGTGCAGATGACATTTCTCACTCGGATCCAGATTTAGATGGCATCTGGGTAATTAGATGGACTGCACCTAGTGAAGATCTAGGTCCGATTCAATTCTGGTTAGTTGGCAATTCCGTTGATGGTGGCGGGATTCCTGACGATATGGATTACTGGAACATTCTGTCCTTTTCAATAAACCCACCTGCAACTATTACTACAGAGGAATCATCCTCCACATTAGAGACCAGAACAATATCAGTGGGATCCTATGACTCTCTTTTCTTAATCGAAGTTTCCGATGAGCAGCTGGAACAGGAGAGGCAGGACGAGATATCCAAGAGAGTTTTTTCCCAGGGTAACCTCTTCTATTGGACTACATTGGTTGCATTGATTGTTGGCGCTGTATTCCAGAAAGAAATCCTTGAAAGAAAGTATGATGATGGCCCAGAGTTCCTCGCTTCTGAATTAGCATATCCCCAAGGCATTAGAAGAGCGATAATATCTGCTGTTTCATTCTACTTTGGAGTAGTTTCAGCCTCAACCGACACTCCATTATACTTTCAGGATGTTGACTTCAGAGCCTTCGCTACAGGTCTTGCATTTTTCATTAGCACTTGGGCAGCATATGGAGTCTACAGAACAATAATAGCATCAAGAGCGACGCCCAATGTTGACGACTTGATGTGATGTAATTGGAACTAATATCCGAAAAGGGAGATTTGAAATCTCATTTTTTTGAACTCAATTTCATCGCACGCACATGCTCATCATTCCTGTTTTTATTCTGTATATTTTGGAGCTTTTTCGTAGATGATATGATCTCTTGGTGGCTAAACAACTCGCCGTTGGAATTAGGGCCAAATAATGAAAATTTGTCTATTTATGGGCCTTTTGAGTGGATACAAATTAGATGGGGCATTGTAATAATTATATCACTAATTTCTATACTTCCGTTGCTCTCTATCCTTCTCTATAGATTTGCCAGACCCGGGCTTTATCCAAGAGAGAGAAACTGGTTTTCAACAGTACTTTTTGTTACGACTACTGTAATCCCAATAGTGATATTCTTTCTTTGGGCATATGGTATACCTTATCTAATTGAATTTTCACTAAATTATGGTACTCTAGAAGGAGTAAACGTAAGATATGATGCGACATCACTACTTTCTCTAGGCATGGGAATTTCTTGGATTCTAGTTGTTTGGTCATTGTCAGTTATCATACTAAGCTTAACAAGAATATTTGGAATGATTAAAAATGGCCAAACTAGATTCAGAAATCGAATTATTGCAATTTCTACTGGAACATTGATCCTTACCCTGCCAATTGAATTCGAAGGAATGAAGATTCTAATCGCTCTTGGCGTAGCCCTTTCCGCTGATTATTTTTCCAGAACCGCTCCCATTACCCTAACGCATTGGGAAGAAGCCATACATAATGACTCATTTGAATAACATGTGGGGATTTAATTGAAAGACCCCTATGTAGCCTAGGTTTCGTGGAAGGAGACAGTCCGACCCCGAGTCCTAGATACTTCCTCGTTGGTTCATTACTTGTTGCATCACTATTGACACAGGTATATTCCTCCGACGTAAATGATATTATAACCTCAAAGATTGAAACCAACGATGTTGAGGAAACAAATATAATTGGGCTAAATAATGTTGAAGAATGGCCAGTTATCAGAGTCGAGTTCCCCGGTAAGATATTCCCGAATTCGTTACTGGAAGGTCTCTTTGAAGGGGAGGGCTCGGCTGAGGATTACATTGCGGAAATTAGTGGTGGTAGATCGTCATTAAATGTTACAATTATGGATGAAATTTGGACTTCTCAATACTCAGATTCACATTGGGGGGCAGACTCCTCCGAAAAAAGGGACGTTGGTTCGGGATCTGGTGGTGCTCAGGAGCTTGCCTCTCGAGCAATAAACTCATTATTAGTTGGCAAGGACCTATCTCTGTGGGATTTGAATGATGATTTGGTGATAGATAGACTACTTATTCTTCATTCCGGGCAGCCACAAGAGCAAGGCGGCCCTTCTAGCTCAATTTGGAGCCATTATTCTCCTTTTCAGGAATCAATCGTTATAGGAAAATATACTATTGAGCATTATACTATGGCTTCAATCCATGGGGGACTCGGAGTCATTATGCATGAGATACTACATCAAATGGGTGCTGTAGACCTATATGACGTACATAGCGAATCACCCACTAAGAACTGGCATGGCCTTGGTGATTGGGACATTATGGCTAGTGGCAATTGGATAGCCGACGGCGATATGCCATCACTTCCATCTTCTTCCACCCTAAATCTCATAGGTGCAGTTGAACCTGTGGTTATTTCAACCACTGATGATTTGAATTATACGCTAATGCCTTCTTCTTTGGGTGGCTCACCTCTTATGATTGAAATAGCTGATAACGAATATATTTGGGTTTCTTTAAGATTGAATTTGGGTTTTGATACCGGCCTTCCCGGTCACGGCATATTAGTCGAGCATCAAGACTCAACGTTCGGAGATTTAGATTCTAATTTGGTAAATACCGATCCATCGAGGCCATGGACAAAGATAATCGAAGCTGATGGCAACAACGGCTTAGTCAGAGGTACAGACTACGGTAGTAAGGGTGATGTTTTCACTGAAGATGGTAGATTTGGAAGTACTGGGATACAGATTTGGGATAATCGGGGACGACTTGTACCGTGGACTATTACAATTTCCGCTATAAACGATGACTCAGCAGAAATATTCTTTGATTATGTCGGCAATCCCTCAATCACAATTATGACGCCTAGAAACCCAATTGAATTACTCAGAGGTGAAATTGAATATATCGAGATACTCCATGATTCTCCAGATTCCTGTGATATGATATTTGATTTTCAAGAACACGCTATTGAGATTCAAGAATCTAACTCAACCTACTCCAAAATTATCATACTCAATGCTACCGAGGGTTTGGATGAATCTGGTACTTTGTCAGGAAGCATTGGTTGTAATGGCTCACCTGGTAGCATGTCGTACATTAATTTGGATTGGATTGTGATCAATCATAGGCTATCACCAAATCAGTTGGATGCTACCATCCCTTGGGATTCAGAATCTACAATTTCATTATATCCAGAATCAGTCGGCACGGGGCCGAGGACTTATTCAATCATTGTGGAAGGTCCTGCTGGTCGCGTTTCCCAATCAATTACTACTGGGGAATATTATCCAGGTGATCCTATTGATCTACAAATAAAACCCGATGGGCTCTTGGAACCAAGAATGATTGCTCGCGGTGAGCTTGTAATTATTGATAGTCATAATATAGAACAACGAATACCTATTGTTTTGACTTCTGAAGGAAATCTGCCATTCGGGGCTTTAAGTTGGTTAGCATATCCAGCTAATGCTATTACACTTATTTTGATTCTCATATCTATTTCCGTAGCGTCTAATTCCAAAAATGCTTAGTTATCTCCTAATCGGATTGGACCATCTGGAGTCAGAAGGTGGCCTCTTTATTTCCAAATACTTCCATTTATCTTGATACTGTACTGGGTAAATCCAGTGTTTATTAACGCCTGATGCTAATCTTGAGGATAAGCAGGCTTCTGCCCAATTTGTAGGCCCTTCAGTACTGGGGTCTACCACCAACCATGGAGCATGACCATCGCCAATTTCTTTCGGATAACACCTCCATTTCGAACCATATTTGAATCCCGACCTGGTGTTTAGGCCACGTGACCACAAATCCATCAATATACTAGCCGTTGTAGATAGACCCTCATCTCTTTTATCATAATTAGAGAGGATTTCCATTTCAACATCGTCCAATTGGTACCCATCAAATATGGGGACTCCTATTACTTGAGTAGGCCAATCCGTTACATCTTGGTAATATGCAGGAGAATAATTGGCACCACCCCCGCCCGTATCAATTGAATTCATATCAAGTATTTTTTGAAAAATATCATTTCCTGGCGGATGCATTTTGCCCGTCGGATTTGACTCCTTCAATCTGTAGGTAACGACTGATTGCTCATCATCAATAACAAGAACCTCCGCCACTCTATTTTTTGAATTTGCATCGATGCTCCATTCCAATAGTGATTTCATAATTTGTTGCTCACTATCATCAGATCTTTTCAGACTGTCTTTAGAATAAAACCACTTTACTTCTGCTATGGGTTCATCTCTGCTAGGATGCTTATCAGATGCCCATCTAACTCCCCATGAAGATGTTTCTTCAATTCCGAAATAATCGAAATTATTGGATAATACTATCTTATTCCCGGGCACTCTGAGAGCTTCCAGAATTGCAGCTTCTTGTATTAAGCATTGATTTTTCAGAATTTGGCCAGAAAGCCAATCTTGAAATTCTTCTGATTCCGTCATATCTGAAATTTTAATGCCCCTATGCTCCAAACAAAATATAATTTCAGCAGGACTCAAAAACACTCCACCTACCTTTGAGGGCCTGCCTATAGCAGATTTCTCCCACAGTCTTGATGATGCCTTACCTTTGTATAACCAAGTGCCATCGTCCTCCTGCATATATTATTACGCTGAGCTTACAGTAATTAGACGCTATCCCCAAATATCATCCGTAATGACCTACTCGTGGGCCCATGTCAGAGGAATCCCTTGCTCAAAGGGAAAGTAGTTTAAGTGCACTTAGCACATTAATCAAAAGCATCGATGGTAAAAAGAAAGTTACACTAATTGGAGATACGATGTTGGATAGATTCCATCACGGATTCGCAAACAACCTCAACTCGACTGCACCTGTTCCCGTACTAAAAATAACAAGAACAGAAGAGTCTGCAGGAGCTTCTGCACATATTGCTATAGGGCTTTGCTCCTTTGGCATGAATGTTTCATTTTACACCTGCGTGGGGGATGATCCGGATGGACAATCAATCATCCAATGCCTTGATGAAGCTGGAGTTAACATTGGAGATATTGAAGTTTCAGGAAATATAAGTACACTGACAAAAATAAGATTTTTCGGAAGTAGAGAAAGTCTATTGGATAGGGAACAGATATTACTCCAAGCCGATAAAGGACCCAATGAAGATCTTCCACAAGACATCTCACAAAGGCTAACTGCCAATGCCAAAAAATCACTGAAAGATAGTTGTGCTCTTATAATTTCAGACTATGATAAAGGTGTAGTATCTTTTGATGGAGCTCAATCTCTGATTGATTATGCAAATAAATCGGGAATTCCTTCAATTGTTGATCCAAAACTTACAGGCCTAGAAAAAAGTAGGGGTGCAACTGTAGTGATTTTTGAAAGACGGGGGCTGGCTCTTCTAGCACGTAGGCTCAATAGCGAAAACCATGAAGAAGCTGCAAAATTGTTGATTGATGACTATTCATGGGACGGGATGTTAGTTCTTGGTGGCATTGATGGACTATACCTGTATCAAAAGGGCGAGGATGCAATTCACTATCCTTGCATGGCTCCTACTGCAGAACAGCAAATAGGCATGCATGATGCAGCAGCTGCATCTTTAGCTGCATCACTGGGGTCAGGCCTCTCCCTCTACGATGCAGCACTTTTAGCGGCCGCCTCATGTGAATGCGTTCTTTCCGCCAGCACCAGCGAGGAATATATAGACAGAAATACACTATCCTTGTGGCTGGACGAGCTTTCATGGCAAATGCGAATATCTGATCGATAAACAAACCTCCATGATGTTCAATACTGTTTATTTTAGCGCGGTACTATGTATTGTACTCACTCCACGCGACCAATGCCACTTCTCATTCTATGTACAATAATTTTATGTTCTTCGCAGTCAGTCGTTTTAGCACAAAATTTTGAAGGCTCTTATCCTCCAATAATAGATTTCAATATTCAAGATGGAGAAGTAATAACTGACGAATCCTCATTTACCGTTTTAATCGAAGATGAGATGCGGCCAAATTCAGTATTTTGGCGCATCACAGGGTTTTTGGAAAACATTGCCTTTTCAGATATGACTGAATCTTTATCTTTCGAAGAATCCATTGGGTCTCGAGATTTTTGGAGCTTCGATTTACTTATTGGCCCTGGCATCTACCCATCATGTTCATGCATTCTGGAGTTAGTAGTTGAAGATCATACTGGAGAAATTTATCAATTCCATATGAGTATCTTTATTGTAGAATCAATGGAAAGTATGCCCGCGTCAATTTTTGTGTTCGGTGATCAAAGATGGTCCAGCAATTACCTTGAAGTGACAGGAATTTCAAAATCCCTAAATGAACAAAACATTTCCTTATTTTATCAAATTGATTTATCCTCTGCAATAAGATGCTCTGCGAGTACGGATAGCAATGTAATTGAGTCAGAATATTCTGAGGTAGAAGATATATTTTGGTCAAACAGTCTGTTTTCTTTTAGCCTTGGAATTTCCAACCTTGATGATGGTTGGTACGACTTAGAAGTTCTAAGTAGAGTTATCTCGGACTCTAGCTCTAGTCCGCTCGATCCTCCTCTTTACTCTAAACATTGTATCAGTATTAGAGTAGACAATACTCCGCCCGAAGTTATAATCAATGGCCCTAGTTATCTAGATGAGGGTTATTCAAAGATTGAATATTCCGGGGAAGCATCGACTGATGGTTTATGGGGTATTTCTGGGTTGACCTATATTTGGTCATTAAATCAAATTGTTGATAATTATTCAAGAGTAATCGAAGTGGTTTCTGTTTCAAATGACCGTAAAGTTTCCTTCGATAGAACTAGCCCAGGATTTTTCCAAATTGGTTTAACTGTGATAGACAAAGCGGGAAATTCTGCAAATTCATATTTGTTAGTGGAAGTCAATAATACAGCTCCGATCGTGAGATTGCAAATTGATAATGTTGTAATTTCCGGAGGAGAAAAAGTAGAATTAAGAAAAGGAGAAAAGCTATTCATAGATGCATCATTGTCCAGCGATACAGATAATGATATAGATTCACTAAGATATATCTGGAGAGTGAACAACATCCCGATGTATGTTGGAAGCAATACTGAATTGACATGGCCGGAAGGAATAGAAGACGAATTCTTACTTACAATAGAGGTTTTAGATGATGATTCCGAGTCAGCAACACTCTCCATATACGTAAACGATCCGGATAACCAAGTTTCTGCCCCATTCCATCTTTTATTGCTTCTGGCCTCCGCATTGTTTTTCGCCTATTCACTCATGAGATTTAGAGTAAAGTCGGTGGAATCCGATATACCAAAGTGGTAATAGAGAGTTTATGAAAGGAGCAAAACATATGCATATGCCATTTGAAAGAAGTGAATATAATGAGCGGCAAAACAAATTAATGCAAAATATACCTCCATCATCGGTTGTATTTATTCCGACTAATGACGTTTCATATCGTTCAAGTGATGTAAGTTACCCATTTCGCCCAAATTCATATTTTCTGTACCTTTGTGGTTGGGAGGAAAGTGAAGGCATTCTTGTATTTACTAAAGATTCTGATGATTATAATTCAACTTTATTTGTTTCTCCCAGGGATACCTCAAAAGAAATCTGGGAGGGTGTCAGGATAGGGGTAGAAGGTGCTTTAGAATGGCCAGTAACCAAAGCTGAATCTATCCTTGATTTTGAAAATAATTTAACCCAACTTTTGAACGAATGTCGAAATATTTACTCACTCTCTGGAATATCAAGAAAATTAGACTCCCTTTTGGAGAAGGAAGAAGTTTCTGATCCAAAACCATTTTTAGATAAATTAAGGACTATAAAATCGCCCAAAGAAATAGAATATATGTCTGTCGCAGCAGAAATAGGGTCAATTGCTAAGATATCTGCAATGAAGAAATCTAAACCCGGTATTGGCGAATGGGAAATCCAAGCAATCATAGAATCGACATTTCTCAATTCTCGCAGCAACTGGAGCTTCCCATCTATTGTTGGCGGAGGGGATAATGCCACTATCCTACATTACAAATCAAATCATTCAAGGATTAATGATGGTGACTTGGTACTTGTGGACTCTGGCTGTGAAGTATTCGGATATGCATCTGATATTACTAGAACATGGCCAATAAATGGCAAATTCACAGAACCACAGAAGGAAATCTATGATTTGGTTCTCAGGGCACAAGTAGCTGGCATCGCCTCTTGTATTAGTGGAAATAATTGGTCCAGTATGCATAGGACTACAACGAAAATAATCGCTCAAGGATTGATTGATTTAGGAATTTTTGATAATAATATGGACGAGGTTTTAGGAGATTCTGAAAGATTGGACGGCAGATTCAAGTCATTTTTCATGCATGGGACTGGACATTTTCTGGGATTGGATGTGCATGATGTAGGTGGTGGAAGGCAGGGCGATAAGGATAATGGGCCAATGTTAAAACCAGGAATGGTAGTTACTGTGGAGCCCGGACTTTATTTCGGGGGTTGGCGGTCGGATATTGTATCCCCAAGTCGATATTCTGGAATAGGGGTTAGGATTGAAGACGACGTTCTGATTACTGATGAAGGGCCGGTGGTACTTTCATCAAAATGCCCTAAAACTATAGATGAAATAGAAGGTATTGTAGGGTCAACTGATTGAAATGTCTTCATGGAGGGAAATTCTGAACGATATGTTGGATAACCCATACCATTCTCTAAGCACAGAAGATGCATGCGAATTATACTATAATGCATCGCTCAATGATCTAATGTATGTCGCAATGATAAATCGAAATGCGAAGGTTCCGGGAAAGATCGTAACCTATTTGGTGGATAGAAACATCAATTATACCAATATCTGCACAATTAATTGCCATTTCTGCTCTTTTTACAGGCCGCCGGGACATCCAGAAAATTATACCCAAACATTAGATCAAATTAGTGATAGGATTTCTGAACTGGAAAAAATTGGAGGAACTAGAATATTGATGCAAGGAGGGGTGAACCCTGACCTTGCGATTTCGTGGTATGAAGAATTATTACACGAACTCGCTAAAAGACATCCGAATATCGCTTTGGATTGTTTTTCGCCTATAGAAATTCAAGGAATCTCTGAAATTTCCGGATTATCCACCTTAGAGGTACTTTCCAAGTTCAAATCAGCTGGCCTTCATGGCCTACCGGGAGGGGGTGCTGAAATGCTAGTAGATAATGTGAGATCTGACATATCACCTCGCAAGGGTTCTTCGGATAATTGGATAAGAATAATGGGGGAGGCCCAGAAACTTGGTTTAGTAACCTCGGCGACAAACGTTTTTGGATTCGGGGAGACCATTAAAAATCGTGTTGAACATCTGGAAAAAATTAGAGAATTGCAAAAATCCACAATACAAGCAGGAAATTCAGGATTCACTTCGTTCATTGCATGGCCTGTGATGTTGGAAAACAATGCATTTGGAAGGATGAATAGGGGTTCAAATAAGGAAAAATTAGGGGCGGGGTCAGTTGAATACCTAAGACACGTGGCAGTATCCAGATTATTCCTCGATAATTTCGATCACATACAATCATCATGGCCAACAATGGGTCTTAAGGTAGCTCAAATTGCTCTAAATGGGGGGGCTGATGATATTGGTTCTACTATGATGGAAGAAAATGTTGTATCCGCGTCAGGAACAAAGAAAACAGAGGCAACAATAATCGAACTAAAAAACTCAATCGTCCAAGCAGGTTATGTTCCTGCCAAAAGAGACTCTAAATACAACATTATCGAAACTCGGCCTCTATTAGCCAATCAATAATTGGACAATTCTGCCCTTCCACTCCTAACTGGTGCTTCTGAAATCTGAATTGACTCTTTTGAGTGGCCAACAGTAAGAGGTTTTACCCATTTTATTACCTCACCAGAATCATCATGGAACTCCACTATTAACTCCCAATGTATAGCAATCAAGGAAGAATAGATTGTACCGGGCCACCTCTTAGTGGGAAAGGATAGTTCAAACGCTTCAGTAGTACTATCTATGCCACGCCAATCTCCTGATGCCATAATTCTGAAAGGCTCCAAGATAACGCTCCTCTTTGTAGACAATTGCATCGGAGTGGCTTCTCCGACGCCAATACCCTCGTCATCAACTGTTGCGAAGCGTTTCCCTGGTAATCTAGTAGACATCCCAGGCGAGGGTTGGCTATCCTCCCTTCTTCCGAGTATATCGAGCACTGAATCCCTTTCAGGTACTGCCACTCCTACCTGAATTCTTGCTCGTATTGGTTCATATGACTCTGGATATGACAATATATGAGTTTTGATATGTGTATCTCCCTCAATTATAGAAATATCTGGTGCTTCTATTTCCTTTCGTATAATCTTGTTTTGTCTGGACATGTCCCTAAAATTAGCTATTGTTCTGAAAAATAGTGGCATTAAAAACAGTGGAAAGGAGTATAACAGCAATCTGGGATAATCCAAGGGCCCTAGACTAACTGAACCAGCAAATGAGTTAGAGATAACTTGCTTATCAAGTAACCAAGGTTCTATGGCATGGATAAATAATGAAATTATTACTAGCGTAACTGTAGGAAAAATAAGCCTTCTAGACAGATTATGTAGGGGATCAGGATCCACGTACCATCCAGATCTTGAGCGAGAAATAAACTTAGGAATAACTAGTGAAACTCCACTATCGATTTTTGAAATATTTTCATCGCCATCATACATGCCCCTCCATTCGACAAACCAACTATCTTCATTTCCAATTTTAAAATCTGGAATTTCCATCTCTCCATTATCTACAATGGCTTCTACTATCGGCAAGGACCCTGCATCCATATGGCCCTGTTCGAAGGGCGGATACCTCACCCTCTGAATTGATTGAGACATATTAGCCCCACAACACTGCCTTTGCTGCTCTACCAGCAAGCCTTCTAAATTCTGGTACTTCCCTGAGCATTCTGATACCAAGAGGGATTGGATTTTCTATATCCCCAATTTCATTAATTAATTGCGTAACTTCAGGTTTAGCCCAAACAGAAAAAATCTCTTCTAATTCAGAATCATCAATTTCTGTTAGGAAAGCATCTCTCAAAGCTCTCTTCCTTCTCTGATTCTTACGCATTGGCTTTAGTAGATTAGAAATCCTTTTCATCGTAGTTTCGCTCAGATTATTTGCATTCAACGATTCACTTAGTACCGGCATTAAGATATCTACTTGTTTGAAACCAGGCCCTATCCCACCTCCAGTAGTAGGCTTACAAATCCCGGCAGCGTCTCCGAATAAAGCCACTCTTTCCTTAAGTGGGCGCCTAACTATTCCACTGGGCACAGGACCACAGAACCTTGCTACTTCTGAACAATTTTGGAATCGGGTGTTTAACCTAGGATCTTCTAATAATCGTTCTAAAAAGCGCTCACTAGATGTCCCTTCCATCAAGCTAGCTTTTGACCAAGTGCC
>CEQY01179167.1_pt1 | contig 15608 bp, 24 predicted proteins | sample 361391 | NCBI WGS metagenome assembly CEQY01 (sample SAMEA2621075, study PRJEB7988) | marine metagenome | isolation source: saline water (ENVO:00002010), including | reverse complement strand
GGAATAAATGGATTATTTTTCTAAATTTGAAGAGTTTAAAGCAAAAAGTTTGTCTTTAGATCTTACCCGCGGAAAACCTTCATCTGATCAGCTAGATCTCTCAAATAGGATGATGAATTATACTGATGAAGAGTTATTTTCTGTTGGCTTGGATCTAAGAAATTACGGAGAAATCAAGGGACTAGATTCATGTCGTGAGTTGGGTTCTTCTATATTAGGTTGTTCGGATGATTATATCTGGGCTGGTGGAAATAGCAGCCTTTCGCTAATGTCTAAATTTCTCTCTTTTTTATTTGTTGAAGGAAATGGAGGAGGACCATGGAATCTTCAGGAAAGAGTTTCTGTTTTGTGTCCAGTACCAGGGTATGACCGTCATTTCAAACTTTGTGAGACATTTGGCATCAATATGATTCCAGTTCCTATGACTGGCAATGGACCTGATCTTGAAGAAGTAAAAAGCAAAATGGATTCTGATGATTCTATAAGAGGTATTTGGTGCGTTCCAAAATACTCAAATCCAACGGGAGAAGTTTACAGCCTCAAAACAATTGAGGGATTGCTCGATATATTTGGTAACAAGGACAATAGAAACATTATTTTTTGGGATAACGCGTATGCTGTTCATGATTTATCTGATGCCCAACCAATAGCGGATATTTTCTCATTAGCAAAAGGTAGGGGCTGTGAGGATGCTGTTGTTGAATTCGGTTCAACTTCTAAGATAACCTTCGCTGGTGCAGGCATAGGATTTATTGCCATGTCAGAGAATAATCAAGATATCTTCCTTCCTTTCTACTCATCACTAATGATTGGACCGGATAAGATAAATCAGGCAAGACATGTTAAATTTTTTGAAGATACTAATCTCAAAGATCATATGAAGGAACATGCAAAAATAATTCGACCTAAGTTTGATCTTGTTACTGGCAAGTTAGAATCTTTAGGACTGGGCAAATGGACTTCACCTGAAGGAGGATATTTCTTACTTTTTGAATCTGATCAAGGAATGGCTAAGAAGATAGTAAGCTTGGCAAAAGAGGCAGGGCTAAAATTAACCCCTGCTGGCGCAACTCATCCTTATGGAATAGATGAAGAAGATAAATTCATAAGGATTGCTCCTACGGCTTGCTCTTTGGAAGAACTAGAGATTGCGATGGATATTTTCTTGTGTTGTATCGGTCTAACGTATGAGCAATCTCAATAGTCTGCTAATTCTTACTATTTTCTAATATCTCGTACGACTCTCCATCAAATCCTCCAAAGAAAACAGGAACATCAGGATGTTCAACGGGAACTTGGCTATCATCTACTAGAAGGTTTTGTTGAGATACATATGCCGAATAGAAGACTTGATCATTTTCGGCAAATACATGATAAAACGGTTGGTCTTTTTTAGGTCTGATTGCAGCAGGTATGGACTGATACCATTCTTCAGTATTATTGAATTCAGGATCTACGTCGTAGATTACACCTCTAAAGTCAAGATACTTGTGTTTAACAACCTGGCCTAGTGCGTATTCAGTTTCTATTGTTTTTTTCATCGAATTAAATCATTTAAGTCTGTGGTTGGATCTGAAATCATATCTAAGTCTATTTTAACTTTTTTTTCTACAAGCTTTCTACTTATTAAGAACTCTTTTGGATTATTGATTGAGTCAACTGCCTTCAGTTCGTTTTCTTTGGTATAGAAAAGCATAAACTTATTGTCTGACATTTCTCCTCGAATCGTTACAGTGTCATGTTCTCCTGATAATCCAACAATTTGTAGCTTGTGATCATATTGATCAGACCAAAACCATGGAACTTGATTATATTCTAGGGGGCTATTCAAAATATTAAACGCAACAGTTTTTGATTGCTCCATAGCATTATGAACAGATTCAAGACGTAAATTTTTATTTAAGATTTTATTAGGATGGTTTGTGCAATCACCGCATGCATAAATTTTTTCACAGTTAGTTTGACCAAACTCATCAACTAAAATTCCGTTATCTGTATCAATTCCAGCATCCGCTGCTAGGTCTGTATTAGGAATTATTCCAGCACCAATGACGACCATATCAGCTTTTATTTCACTTAGGTCAGAACATATTAAGTATTTTGGTTTATCATCCCCTCTAATCTCTTTCAGGCTAGTATTAAATTTAAATTTAACACCATTTTTTTGATGAAGTTCTAAATAATATTCTGAAATCTGTGGATCAACAGTTCTATTCATAACTCTATCAGCCATTTCTATTACAGTTACATTTATGTTCTTAGTGGCTGCAATGGCAGCAACCTCAAGCCCTATGTAACCCGCACCTATTACAGCAAGATTTTCGCAAGAGTTAAGGTCAGTTTTTATTGCTTCTGCATCATCTAGCCCCCTTAAGTAGTGGATGGAACTGAGATGATCACCAGGAAATTTTAATTTTCTTACTTTACTGCCTGTTGCAAATATCAATCTGTCAAACTCTAGCTCAGTTTGATCAGATAAAAGAATTCTTTCACTTTCAAGGTCAACATTTTGAACCTTATTCCCAAGTTTTAGTTGAATATGATTTTCTACATAAAACTCCAATTTTTTGAAGTAAAGCCTTTCTTTGTTTACTGTGTCATCAAGAAATCCTTTTGATAAAGGGGGTCTCTGGTAAGGAAGATGTTCTTCTTCTCCGACTAGCGTTATTTCACCTGAATAACTTTCTTTTTTCAGAGAGTTAATGCACTGAATAGCCGCTTGACCAGCACCAATAATGACTAATTTTTCCATTTATAAAAAAGTTCTCGATTATTTAATTGAAACTAACTAAAGTCTACATCTAATTAAAAAATAAGGGTGAAAAAATGATAGGAATAGTTGCAACATTGAAAATTAAAGAGGGATCCGGTTCTGATTTCGAAGCTATTGCAAGTCAATTAGTTGAGAAAGTAAACGCCAATGAGGATGGTGTCGTTTATTACGATCTATATAAAGAGGATGAGACAACTTATGTCTTTTTAGAGAGGTACAAAGACCAAGAAGCTCAAGATGCGCATGGAAAGACAGATTATTTCAGAGAACTAGGTGCAAAGATGGGAGCGTATATGGCTGGAGCTCCTGAAATAAAAGTCCTTCAATCTGTTTAGTTAGATCCGACGAGATGAGGTCTTGAGAGATACTCTTTTGACCTCATTTCTTCAAGCCTACTTACAGTCCTTTTGAAAGGTTCTTTCAGCCTTTCCCCTGAATAAATTTCATTTAACTCAGATTTCATAGAGAGAATAAGATTCACATTTCTTTCATAACATTCATCAATCAATGCTATGAATCGTCTTGCGGAATCATCATTATCACCCTTCATTAAGGGAACATCAGATACAAAAAGCGTATGAAATTCGCTACATACTTCAATGTAATCTTTCGCGCTTCTTGGGCCTTCACATATCTCCTTAAAAGAAACCCAAAGCGATCCTTTCGACAACTTAATTGTTTTTATTTTCCTTCCGAGTATTTTGATATTTTTTCCTTCTTCAAATTCGCCATTTGTGAGTTCAATAAAATTTGATTCAAGTTCTTTGATACCTCCATCTTCTTTTCCGATAATAAATATTTCAAGTTGTTCAAGTGTCCTCAATCTATAGTCTTGTGCCGAATTAAGCTCATATACTTCACAATTTTGATTTATTGAATCTATAGCGGGTAGAAATCTTGCTCTGTGTAATCCGTCTTTATATAGGTTATCGGGATGTGTGTTCGAAGTTGTGACTAAGGTGACTTTATTTTCAAATAACTCATTGATAAATCTTCCTAACAACATAGCATCTCCAATGTCTTCTACATAAAATTCATCAAAACAAAGGACCTCTGTCTCTGCGGCGATATCTTTTGCTACTTTCTTTAATGGATCTTTTTGCGCTGCGATTTTATCAAGATCATCATGAAGTATTTTCATAAATCGATGGAAATGTACCCGCTTCTTTTTTTCTATATCTAAAGTTTCAAAGAAGATATCCATCATTTGGGTTTTACCTCGTCCAACCTCACCTTTTATATAGAGACCTCTAATTTTTTTTTGACTAAACCAAGATTGAGAACGCTTTTTAAGGTCTTTACTTAGCTGGTCAAGTTTTTCCAAGAGCTTCGCTTGCTCTTGATCAAAACTTAGCTGTCCATCTTCAATTAATTTTGAATAAAGATTAGATGGCTTCAATTTTGGACGAAATCTGGATTATGGGTGAAACTGTGTATTTGTTCATTAACTGGAGACCAGGAAGTAGCAGTAGAACTCCAAAAGTTAGAATCTACAGAGATCCATGATGAGTCATCAATACTACCTGCTTTGATAAATTTCACACTAGCATTTTCTTTTACAAAAGAAATAAGAGGAGATCCACATTCTGGGCAGAATCCTCTTGCAATATTCGAGCCTGCTGTACCTGTTACAGTAAAAAACTTTAGATTTCCTTCAACTTCTAATGCACTTTCAGGAATCAAAAGAATCGTAGCTTTTCCGCTACCAGTACTTTTTTGGCAATCTTTACAGTGACAGTGGTGCGCAGAAAGAACATCTTCTTTATTAAACTTATAAATTACTTTTCTACAAAGACATCCACCAGTTTGTTTCTTTTCGCTCATATTTATTTATTTTTTTAAGATTTTGGTTTTCTAAGAATAAGGGCGGGTGTTCTTTCCAAGTAGTCCATATATTCAGGATCAGACCCCCATTTCTTTATATTTCTATTTTCCATCATAGTGATACCACTTATTCTTGTTAAAAGAACATAGACAAAGATCGGAGATATCAAAGTAACCAACTGCCATCCACTTAATACTGGCAATGCAATTAACGTAAGTCCAACCCATAAAGTTATTTCTCCAAAGTAATTTGGATGTCTGGACCAAGCCCAGAGACCAGTTGTAATAAATTCTTTATCTTTATCTTTTTGTTTCTTGAAAATCCTTTTCTGTTTATCTGCTACTACCTCAAGACAGAATCCAAATATCCATAAAGCCAATCCAAAATACGCTGTAAATCCCAAAGGAACGCTTGTACTTGATGTTATGGCAGCCAAACCTGCACACATAGTCAGGAAAACCCACAGTCCACCTATCGTCCAAGTCATAAAGTACCAATGGAATTGTGTTTTCATAACAGTGAATCTGCCATCTTTACCATCCTGCTTAACTCTTAGGAATAAAAAAGAGCCCAATCTAATAGCCCATACCGCGATTAAGATTCCAATAATGAAATCTCTTAAATCAAGAGAAGGCGCAAGATAAAATCCTAACCCCAAGGCACTTAAATAAGAAATAGATCCGGTTAAATCAAAATAATGTTCTGTTTGAAAGATATATGATGGTATGAAAATTAACCAATGAAGCAAGTAGCTCACACTGGCACAGATTGCGAATATTGCTATTCCATTGTAGGTTTCCGAGCCTTGGCTCCCCGCATAGGCAATAATCAAGCCCAATAAGATAGAAATAATTGACGCAGGGATAGTTACACTTCTTTTCATAATTATTCTTCGATCGTTAAACCACCATTAGAAGAGACTATCAGTTACTTTTCAAGTTTTTTAATTCAGACTTTCTTAGAAATCTTTTCAACCAAATTAAGGCCTAATCCAACAGAAGGACCAATGCCAAATACAAATAAAATGGTTCCAATACCTACGACCCCGCCTAAGAACCATCCTGACACTACGGCAGATAGTTCGATAATTGTCCTAATTATCGGTATGGTAGCATCAGTTTTTTGTTGAAGTCCTACCATTAAGCCGTCTCTAGGACCAGGACCTAAATTACATGAAAGATAAATACCACTCCCAATTCCTACGATTAATATACCAACACTAGCTTGAATGATTTTTAATACATCACCATTTGGTTTGGGTAGGTACGGCAAAGTCATATCAATAGCCGAGGCGATTATGATTGCGTTAAGGACTGTTCCAATGCCAGGTACTTGTCTTAGAGGTATCCAAAGCAAAAGAATTGTTAAGCTGACAAAGAATGTTGCCACTCCAATGGAAACATTTGTAATCTCTGATATTCCCTGCGCTAAAACGGTCCATGGACTTACACCTGATCCACTTGCGATTAATACCGCTTCTCCCAAACCAAATAAGAAGAGACCAGTAATTAACATCATCAATGTTATAAATCTTGGTCTATAGTTGAGGGGATACTCAGAACTCCAACTTACGAATGGTATTTTTTTGATAGTGAAAATTTTGGCAAGAAAGTCCATTTATCTCATAAATTAGAGTTTGAATTCTTATTAATCTAGTTTAATCTTGAGGTGAGACTAACACAGGAAACTTACAATGATTACATTAATTCTTTTGGCACTTTTATTAACACTTCTTCAGCTTTTAACTCCTGCACTTCTAAATAGTAAAAATTTAGAGTTTCTCATTTCAAACAGAGAAGGCTCTATAGAAGAAGCGCCTATAGTTGGTAGGACTAGAAGGGCAGGGAACAACTTACTAGAGAGTTTGCCCGCATTTTTGGCTCTAGCCATACTTTCAATGGTTCTCGAAGTTGAGAATTACAATCTAGCAATGATTTGGATTGGCTCACGAGTTATTTATTACTTCTCTTATATGTTCGGTGTTTTGTATCTAAGAACAATAATTTGGTTTGTTTCAGTAATTTGCCTAATTTTGATGGGTATTGCACTTGTATAGAGGCTAGTGAATTATTTTTTATCGAAGGAAGAACAAAAAAAATATAACAACGATGGATTTGTTCTTAGAGAGGATCAGTTATCTTCACTTGAACTCGAATTGTATAGAGAAGAATTTGAAAAGACTGTACAAAAGGCACATTCATTTTCTGATGATGGAAAAGTATATTTTTTAGATGGGAAGAAATTTGTAGATATTGATTACTTAACACTCCAATTTGAACCTAAACCAAACGAGGAATATATAAAGGTCATAGAACCTGCCCACCATTTGAATCTTGAACTTAATCAGATAATTTCTGATAAAAGATTAACTGATCCAATTAAGTCAATTTTAGGAGTGAATCAGTTGAGTTTATGGACTGATAAACTGAATTTAAAACGACCAAGAGTTGGCTCTGGTTTTGGTTGGCATCAGGATTCTCCCTATTGGATTCATGATAGTAAGGATGTTGATTCATTGCCTAATGTCTATGTCTGCTTAGATGAGTCAAATAAAAATAATGGTTGTTTCAGGGTTATCAGAGGAAGTCATAAAGAGGGTTGCTTGCCTGGGACGTTCGATGAATCTCAATTGGGCGGTTTCTATACTGACGAAGGATCTTTCGATATAAAAGACACTTTGGAGCTTGAGGCTAAGGCAGGATCTCTAATTTTTTTCAACCCCCATATAGTCCATGGATCTTCTCCAAACAGGTCTCGTCAAGAAAGGAGGGCTTATATAATTACCTACCAACCAAAAGACAGAGCGTCTTTGAAATCCGGTGCGATAAAAAATATATAATTTTTTTTACCTCCAAGCACCTTTTTTTACGGATACGAATATCATGGTTCCAAATATCATCATGGCAATTGATGAAGAAACAAAAATTGACTCTATTCCAAGATTAAACCAATAGATAGAGACACCTCCTCCTATGCTAGCAATTAGGAATCTGGCGATAGTTGCAATGGTAGGCCATTTCATGGCATTGGCCCCTTGCGAAGCAAAATAAAGCGATAAGCCTACGCCTTGAAAAATGTAAAAAGGCCCGACTATCTGTATATAAAGTTTGGTTATTTCATATGCTTTAACATCATCAGTAAAGTATTGAATCCAAGCATCTGGGAATAATGCTAGAGTTATTCCAATAATGATTGATACCGCTCCTGCTGTTGATCCTCCGTAGATACCAACAGTCTCTGCTCTATCTATATTATTTGCACCTATATTAGCGCCAACAATAGAGGTCATGGCTGTGCCGATACCAAATATTAAGGGTATCATTAAAAACTCTACTCTTGATCCAATTCCATAGCCAGCCAAGGCTTCAGTTCCAAACGTTCCAACTAAACCTGTGAGTACTAATATTGTGCCAACGGTTAATAGAGGAGAAATAGAAGCCGGTATAGCTACTTCAAATATGTTCAAGAAAAGGGTTCTGCTGAGTTTTAATTTTTCAAATCTCAATCTCGCAGGCACAGATCTGCTTAAAAGCTTAATGACAATTACGCTGACCATAAAGGAAGAGCTAATTAGCGTTGCTGCTGCTGCACCTGGAACTCCCATTTTAGGAAATCCATACCAACCTAAGATAAAACCGCTAGATAGAAAAACTTGAAAAAAGGATGAAATTACCATCAAAGTTGCCGGAAAACGCATGTTTCCCATACCTCTTAAAACAGCACTCAAGCTCCCAGAGAGCCATAGTATTACTCCTCCAAGAAAGAGTAGTGAGCAATAGGCATACGACTCTTCAAGTATTGCACCTCTCCCTCCTAGAAGAAAAAGAAGTTCTTCACCAAATATTAAAAACAATATCAAGAAACTTATCGCACCTCCGATCGATATAACGATTGAGTGCCAAATTAATCTCTCAGCTTTATCAATATCATTAGCTCCCATACTTCTCGCTATCGCAGAGGTTATAGCACCACCAAGAGCACCTCCCGACATTGTTTGCGTTATCATCAATAAGGGGAAGGCGAGCGCTACTGCTGCTAATGAATTAGTACCTAACTTACTAATAAACCAGACCTCAGTGAGAACTACAATTGATTGTATAAAAAAAGCGACTGTATTGGGTGCCGACATTCTTATGAGCAACGGCATTACAGGCTGAGTAAGGAACTCTTGTGTTCTATTGTCCACTAATCCTTTAGTTTATTTGCGTGTAGATCCCTTTACTAAATTTTCTGGAGAGGCAAGTGTAGAGAATTTGTCTTTGGAATCTCCAAAGATTTTTTCTGGGGAAACGGACTCAAGCTTCCCTTCTGTATCTGTCGGATCTGTAAAGAATCCCAGCACATATCCACCTTTTGAGTAGCCGATAAGAGATCTTAGTTCCGGACTAAATTCTTTGGCGATTTCTGGCGGATAGGATAAGTATTGATTTTCTTGTTGTCTTAACCAGTTAGGTGCATAGTGTAGGAAAACTCCTAACCTCTGTTCATCAGTATTATTTGTACCTCCACCATGTAGTACAGATCCTGTGTATATAAAGACAGACCCAGCTTTCATTTCAGCATAAGCAATTTCATGAGATTGAGGTTGTCTATTTTTATCCCATTTATGAGATCCAGGAACAACTTGTGTAGCTCCATTTTCTCTGGTGAAATCAGTTATAGCCCAAACTGTACTAAATTGCGTTTCTATTTTTCTTGGTATGTATCCTCCCCACACACCTCTATCCCTATGAAGTATTTGTCTTGATTCGCCTGATCCAATTTGTATTGCTGAAGAGAAATGCAATTGATAATTTTCACAGTGAGGACCCAGAAAATTTCCTGCCATTTCGTTTATCAGAGGATTTAATGCCAGTTTTTGACAAGTTTTAGACCTTGCCAAAAGAGCTCCAACCCTTTTTGTCTCATAACCAGTAAATTCATCTTGACCATTCTTGGTGACATTCAAGAATGGTTTTAGATCATCTTTTATGAGATTTAAGCTTTTTTGGTTTAAAACATTTTCAATTACTAAGCCCGCATCTTCATCTAAGATATCGAGTAATTCATCAATCGGTGTATCGATTGAAACGTGCCTAACCTCTCCCATAATTTTAGTTTAAACCAAATTAAGGAAATTGAAAATTTTAGTGGGATTAGAATTTACTAGCTTTATGAAAATCTATTTGTTGCCTCGATTAAGAGATGAGTAATCTCTTCTTCAAAAGCTGAATGTCCTGAAAAAGGAGCAATTTTTAACTCGGATTCTGGCCATCTAGAATGTAATTCGTATGCTGTTGTAGGAGGGCAAACTACATCATATCGCCCTTGTACTATCACACAGGGTATGTGCTTTATGATATCTACATTATCTAAAAGTTGGTTTTCGTAATCTAAGAAACCTTTATTAACAAAGTAGTGGTTTTCAATTAGAGCGAAGGCAAGGGCAAATTTCTCATTTACAGAATCTTTTACAGCCTCTGGGTTATGATTGATGAAGCTTGTAGATGCTTCCCATTTAGACCAAGATTTTGCGGCTGAAAGTTTTCTTTCCTCATCATCACCATTGAATATTTCTCTATATGCTTCGATTAAGTTAGATCTTTTTTCCTCAGGAATTTCTTCCAAGAATCCTTCCCATGATTCTGGGTAGATCTCACTTGCCCCGTACTGATAAAACCACTGTAATTCTTTCTCTCTGAGCATAAAGATACCTCTTAAAACCAATTCAGTGACACGCTCAGGATGTTTTTGAGCATAGGCTAATGCAAGAGTGCTTCCCCAGGAACCGCCAAACACAAGCCAATTCTCAATATGCAATTCTTTTCTTATTGATTCAATATCATCCACTAAATCCCATGTAGTATTGTCTTCAAGGCAAGTATGAGGCTTACTTTTTCCACACCCTCTTTGATCAAAAAGTACTATGTGATATTTCTTTGGATTGAAGAATCTTCTTGAGAAGCTTCCTGCTCCACCACCGGGACCTCCATGTAAAAATATTGCTGGTTTCCCATTAGGGTTGCCACATTCTTCATAATAAATTTCATGTATTCCTTTTTTAAGGTATCCGGAATTGAATGGTTCTATAGAGGGATATAACTTATTTTTTTTATTAAAGAACTTCATCAACCTTCTTAAAATGATTAATCATATCGTTAATTACTAGAGGTAATACATCGGCAGGTAAGTTATGGCCCATGTTTTTATAAACTTTATAATCAGAACCGCTTATTAGTTTAGCTGTATGCTCTCCATGGTCTGCAGGCAGAAGAGTATCGTTTTCTCCATGCTGAACAAGGGTAGGAACTATTATTTTTTTTACTATGTTTGACCTGTCTCCAGCATTGAATATGGCAGTGAGTTGTCTCGGCATGGCTTCGGGATAAAAACCGTATGATCTTGCATTTTCTGTGTCTATATCATCAATATTTCGAAAACGTTGCTCATTCCTCCGAGACATCTTTGATAAATGTGGCGCTCCAGTAGAGGACATTATTGAAACTAGGCTTTTAGTTTTTTCTGGATTATTTGATGCAATAATTTGCGCAATCATTCCTCCCATTGATGCACCTACAATGTGAGCTTCTTTTATTTTTAGATGCTCTAATAAGGCAACACCGTCATTAGCCATATCCACAAGGGTATATGGAGAACTAAATCCAATTCCTAGATAGCTTAAGAAAAATTTCCAATAGAGGTTTGGGTTACCCAACCTATCAAGTTTCTCTGATTTACCAGTGTCTCGGTTATCAAAAAGTATAACTTGGTACCCAGATTCAACAAGGCTATTAACTATCTCTTCCCCCCAAACTTTGTGGGAGGCCATGAGACCCATGATCATCAAGACTGCAGGATCTTTCCTATCTCCAGCAATTGTATATGCGATTGTCACACCATTTAAATCTACCAAGGTTGTTTCTTGCTCTACGCTATAGGCAGAGAAACTAGTGTTGGAAATAATTAGAACTAGTGCAGTTATTACTAACTTTTTCATAATCATTTGTGTTTAAGCAGACTCTTCATTTTTTATACTTCCAATATAAAGAACACCAAATATAAGAGTCTGTGTGAAACCTTTTATAATTGTATCTCCAGAAAGTCTTATTTTTTTAAAAAATATAAGATACTCCATCAGGTGTATCACCAATAGCATCAAAGCAAAGTAATTAGCCCAGACTGAGAAGTTTACTAAGTAGTTCGCGCCTAAAACAGTCCAGAGGATTAGCGTAAGTATTTTTCCTAAATTCATATTGTAGAACATTGATGAATTTCCATAAATTAACAGAATTTTGCCTCCAATCAAGTTGATTGAGGAATAACCTATATTGATAAGCAGAACAGATGTTCTTTTAATCTATCATCCCAAAGTTTCATCTTCTTTGCACTGATAGACATTTCTAATTTTATTTCTTTCAAAAGTAAGCTTTTGTGTTTGTCTGTTTAAAACAACGAAATCTAAATTGTCTCTTCCAGAAATTGAGGTTGGCGTGGTGCCAAGATTTTTATAAACTTTTGATCCAAAGGTCATATTATATTTTTTAAAGTTAACATTAATTTTTTTATTTTCAACATTACAACCGTCAGATTCCCCCTCAATACATTCACATAAAAGGTCGATATTTTCAGGAAAGTTTTCACCAGTGCATCCAATAATCGTTACTAAAAAAATAAGAATAAACGGCAATCTTTTCATTGTTCAATGCTCAATTTTTCCATGGTAAGAAATGTATTTTCCCAACAAGTACGTATCGGGCCAACCAGCCCATTGCTGAACACGAAAAAAATGAAAATAAGCCCAATAAAAAAGCACTAATTTTCTGAAAGTTATCGGCCTCTGGCAGTGATATCAAAGATATTAAAATTAATCCTAATATTATGCCCGTGGTAAAGCTTACCCAATGGATGGCCAAAGCAAACCTTCCAAGTATTTCCATTTATCGAATCCTTTGTATCAATTAAGCTTTTCCTTATTTTGCATTTCCCAAAACGTGTCCGCATGAAGAAATGTATCATTAGCATAGTTCTTGATTTCTTCGAAATTCATATCGACAGCATCGAACACTTGTTGCCATTTTGATTGCTCGCCTTCGAAAGCCTTCTCAAGGGTTGTCTTTATCTCTGCAATAGACTGCTCAAGATCATCGAGTCTAGTCTGTATTTTCTCAATGTCATCATTCATGTGAATTCCTCCTGAATTTATGGCTTTCCACCAAGATCCATTCTTCATTAGTTATATCTGATCTGACCCTGGCAGTTATATGAAGGTTAACACATTTTTTCTAGATGAAAAATTTGATTGGATCATCTGCTTATATGTTGTTGAATTTTGCAAAAAAACCCCAATATAAGTAAGTGTACAGAAAGAAATATATTCTTATTTCAAATTCCATTACTCACATCCACATACCTAATTCAGGGTATGTTTCTAATGGAGAAAAATATGCAGGTTTTTAAATGCGAATATGATCTACCACTAGGGAAGATCAATCATAATGTTCATGTTGATTGGGACGATAAAGGCAATTTACATTTTGCTGAACATGACCTTGGAAATGGTGTAAAGCAGGTTTGGGGAACTGACGAATATGAATACTTCATGATGATTCATCAAAAGCATGTAGCTAAGTTTATTCTATGTTGCTTTTGGAAAGGATTCACTTTCGAAGAAAGGTTTACTGTTGCAGATCTTAGAGACTTATGTGACCAATACGGGATTGAGTACGACACTGATAATTGGTTCTAGATTTCCATGCAATTCAAAAGAAAAAATTTTCTAGTCTGTTTTATGTGGATAACCACATCATGGAAATTACAAATATCACAACGCACAATAAGAAGATTAGTGGTGCTTTCATTTACCAAGAGAGAGGTTAGAACTTATAAATCCTGCTTTTAGCAACCATTTTCCATCCTTTTTAACCAATAAGTATGTAGCATCGGTTGTAGAGAGAACTTTGTCGTCGTCATTCAACCTAGAAAAATTAATATCAACCATCGCTGATATTTCGTCAACATATAGCAATTCAGATTCATTAATCTTTGAATAAGCCCAACCTTGTTTTCTTAAACCTTCGAAATCTACCGAGTCGCCATAGTTTTCTGATACGGTTTTGTTAGCTCCAATGAAAAAAATAAAAGGAGAATCCGATGCATTATTGATTGCATCTTTATCTTTACTATTAAATAACTCAAAGTATTTGTATAAAGCTTCTTCAGGATTCTGTGCCCACAAGGTTCCAGATACCAGGAAGGTTAGTAAAAGGGCGGTTAGGTATTTCATTTAGTTTCTCTGCTCACTAAATCTGATTGAAGGAACTTTAATTTCAATTCTCCCTTTTCTTTAACAAGGTAAACGCTTTCAAGCCAGTTTGAAATAACTGATTCATTATCAATAGTTTTGAAAACACCATCATTTATATAAGAAGCATGAGCGGAGTTTTCATCTATAGATACAACGAAGTTTGAAAGAACCCAATCTGTTGTTAACGTGGTTTTAGAAGCTTCTTGAAGAAACTCATCAAACTCATTCATATTCCATGGCTTTCCCATTTCAAATATTTGAAAATCATCAGTGAGAATAGTCTGTACCTTTTCTTTTTGATAAACCTCTATATCTAACAATTCAAAAAATTGGTTAACCTTATCAATAACTTCTTGCTCAGTAATCGCTTCAGCCCAAGCATTAGCAGAGAGTATTAGGGCTACTGAGAGGAGTAGGTGTTTCATTTATCTTCTAAATCCTTCTTGTCTTAATATGCTTTCTATTTGCGGTTGTTCCGCTCCATTGTAAGAAAATCTCCTTTTAAACTGGATATCTTCTGCATCATTAATCCTCTTGGAAAGTCCTTGAAGGTATCTTTGATTAAAGCCATAAAATTCTAAATCAATATCTTTTCCAGCCCTGATATTATTTATGACAATAAATAATGTTTTACTTCTGTCTTCCAACCAATACCCCGCAATCATTGAATCATCTTTCATAATGTCATCTAAGACGCAGTCATGTGTTCCATATAATTTTTTGAAAGTGAAGTCTATCTTTGGGTTGTACTCATCTTTTAAAATGCAGTCAGCCCACAGACTAGTTGAAAGCAGTATCCCGGTTATTAGTATTAGTTTCTTCATATCTGTTTCTCGTATTCTTTGAAACCTTTGTAGCATTGTCCGCTAAATGAGCTGTTCATTACGGAATATACGATTCTCAAAGAGTATCTGTTGATTGTATAGGCTTCATCAACTAGTAAGGTTCCATCCCTAATAAATATTGAATTTGGTTTAATTTCGTATTTACGCTTTATGGGTTTTTTCTCCCCCAACTTATGCTTTTTTTTATCAAGCCTTTGTGGATTAGTCTCGTGCAATTTATACCAACTTCCGTCTTTTGTTTCGTTAAGGTGAAAGAAAATTGTCTCTGCTCCAACCTCACAAGTAAGCTCTATTGGAAACTCATCTTCAGTCCAAGTATTAGCAGAGAGGATTAGGGCTAGTGAGAGGAGTAGGTGTTTCAAGTTTTCTCTATCATTCTTTCTATAAAAGATACGCCCCAAGTTTCTCCCTTTACCCAATATGTCGAATCAACATTTTTCTTTTGTGCAAATTGCTTGTACATGGACTTACCCCTATTGAGCATAAAACCTTTGTTAAATGCATCTTTAAAAACTTCTTTAGCATAAGATTCAAAATGTTTACCCTTTCCGTCATAGAAGTGACGAAGAATTGAGTTCATAGCACCATTGCTGAAGGAGAGTCTTATTCTTGCTTTTGCCTTTAGCTCGGGATTAAAAAAAGCATCTGAAAAATTGTCTAATTGAATTTCCGAAATATCAGGTAAACCTTCAACTGGAAATTTTTTTAATTGAAAATCAAAAGTGTCATCCAAGACTTTGAATGCAGCACCAGCTCTCATTACAGAACCTTGTGAATAAGAGACCCCAAACATTAATTTAAACCTCTCACTTTCTGAACCAAGGCTATCAAATGTTCCATAGCTTCATACTTTTCATCCCAAGGTTGAGGATTCCAATAAAC
>CEQY01041772.1_pt1 | contig 15609 bp, 21 predicted proteins | sample 361391 | NCBI WGS metagenome assembly CEQY01 (sample SAMEA2621075, study PRJEB7988) | marine metagenome | isolation source: saline water (ENVO:00002010), including | reverse complement strand
GTTAGAACAAAAAAAGGCGTTAGAAGAAGAGATGGTTCATTAATTAAGTTTGACGAAAATGCAGCCGTGTTGATAGGTGGAAATAAAGCGCCAATTGGCACAAGAGTTTTTGGTCCAGTTACAAGAGAACTAAGAGACGGCAAGCACATGAAAATTTTATCATTAGCCCCGGAAGTATTGTAATGAGAAAGAATAACGAAACAGTAACGAAATTAAGAACCGGTGATGAAGTTGTAGTTATTGCCGGTAAGGACTTGGGCAAAAAAGGAACCGTTCAAAAAATTTCAAAATTTAATAATAAAGTTGTTATTACGGGCATTAATTTGATTAAAAAACATACTAAGCCTAATCCTCAACTTGGTGAAACAGGCGGAATAGTTGAAAAAGAAGCTGCAATCGATCTTTCTAACGTAGCGATATGGAATCCAAAAAAGAAAAAAGCTGACAAGATAGCATTTCAAATAGATGGAGATAAAAAATTAAGAGTTTATTCATCAGATAAAAAAGAAATTAAATAATGAATTTAAAAGAAACATTTAATAAAGAATTATTACCTCAGTTAAAGGAGAAATTGGGTCTTGATAATGTTATGTCTGTGCCGAAACTTACAAAGGTAGTTATCAATATGGGTGTTGGAGAGGCTCTAACTGATAAAAAACATTTAGAATCTGCGCTTAATGACTTAGAGTTAATAGCAGGACAAAAAGCGGTGATAACAAAATCAAGTAAGTCTGTTGCAAGTTTTAAATTGCGTGAAGGTTGGCCTGTAGGGTGTAAGGTTACATTGCGAGGGGATAAAATGTATGACTTCATAGAGCGTCTTGTAAATATTGCAATTCCTAGGGAAAGAGACTTTAGGGGTCTTAATCCCAAATCCTTCGATGGCCAAGGTAATTACAGTATGGGGATCAAAGAACAAATCATTTTTCCTGAGATCAACTATGACAATATAGATAAGATTCGTGGTATGGACATCTGCATAAATACCTCGGCCTCCAATAACGACGATGCTAAAGCGCTTCTAGAAGCATTAAATTTTCCATTCAAAAAATAAGGTAATTAAACATGACAAGAAAATCAGTTATAGCCAGAGACATTAAAAGACAAAAGACTGTCAAACGTTATGCAATTAAAAGAGCGGCATTAAAAGAGGCATTTTCAAATCCTGATAATTCATATGAAGAGAAAATGGCAGCATTTGAAAAATTACAAAAACTTCCCAGAAATGCTAGCCCATCTAGAGTGACAAGAAGATGTTCTATTACTGGCAGACCTCATGCTGTTTACAGAAAATTTGGACTTAGTAGGATTAAATTACGTGAGGCTGCAATGCGTGGCGACATTCCTGGATTGGTTAAATCAAGTTGGTAATATTATGAGTTTACAAGATCCCACATCAGATTGTTTAACAAGAATTAGAAATGGCCTTATGCGAGGTAAAAAAGTTGTTAATGCACCTTTTTCTAAGTTTAAACATGAGCTTGTTTCTTTGCTTGTCAAAGAAGGCTACCTAACTTCTTGTGAAAAGATTTCATTAGATGGAAAAGATTCATTGAGTATTTCACTCAAGTATATAAATGATGCCCCTGCTATAAGAGAAATAAAGAGAATATCCAAACCTAGCTTGAGGAGATACTCCTCATCCTCAGATTTACCCGAAGTAAAGAATGGGTTGGGCATATATGTTCTTTCAACAAACAAAGGACTAATGAGCGATAAAGATGCAAGGTCACAAAATATTGGTGGAGAGGTTATCTGCGAGGTTTTTTAATTATGTCTAGAGTAGCAAAAAATCCAGTATCAATTCCAGCGGGTGTAGAAATTAAGTTGGAAGAAAAAACTATCACTGTGTCTGGTTCCAAAGGCAAGTCTGACTTTACATTCCCCAATTCAGTGTCTGCAGCCTACAAAGATGATCTCATTACAGTTTTATATGATGAAACATCTACGCAATCTACCGCGCTTGCTGGCACTACAAGGTCTCTAATACATAATATGATTATTGGTGTTTCCGAGGGCTTTCAAAAGACCTTAATACTTGTAGGAGTTGGATATAGAGCTAAAGCTAATGGAAAGAAATTAGAACTTACACTAGGTTTTTCTCATCCAGTCCATTATGAACTTCCTGAGCAAGTAGATGTCGAGACTCCATCGCAGACGGAAATTATTCTTAAAAGCCATGATAAGCAAGTCTTAGGTCAAGTGGCTGCAGAAATAAGAGCATTCAGACCTCCAGAGCCATATAAAGGAAAGGGTGTTAAATATTCAGATGAAAATATTAGAAGAAAAGAAGCCAAAAAAGCAGCAGGGGCATAATAAATGAATTCAAAATCATACTCTCGAACAAGACGCGCAGCTAAAACAAGGATTAGGATATCACAGCAAGATAAGCCAAGACTTTCAGTATTTAAGTCTTCTCAAAACTTATATGCTCAGATTTTTGATTCCACTGGTTCAGCCGTTTTGGTGTCTGCTTCAACAAATGAAAAAGAAGACAAAATGGTTACAAACAATATGAGTTCTGCTAAAGCGATTGGACAAAAAATTGCAGAAAGAGCAATTCAGGCTGGTATTAAAAAAGTAGTATTTGATCGATCAGGTTATAAATATCATGGCCGTGTAAAAGCTATTGCAGAGTCAGCTCGTGAAGCTGGATTGGAGTTTTAAAAAATGAATCAGCAAAATAATAACTTACAACAACAAGATGCTCTAGAGGAAAAACTGGTGCAAGTGAATAGAGTTGCCAAGGTTGTAAAAGGTGGGCGAATTTTCGGATTTACAGCCTTATGTGTAGTAGGCGACGGTAAGGGTAAAGTAGGATTTGGTCGAGGAAAAGCAAAAGAAGTGCCAATTGCAATTCAAAAGGCAATGGAGAATGCTAGAAGAAATATGGTTGATGTAAGTTTGAACGCTTCAACTCTATGGTATCCAGTAAAGGCAAAACATGGTGCAGCGAACGTCTACATGCAGCCTGCTGCAGAAGGAACTGGCATTATTGCAGGCGGAGCAATGAGAGCAGTATTAGAACTTGTTGGGGTTCAAAATGTTTTGGCTAAATGTTATGGGTCTACCAATCCAGTGAACGTTGTAAGGGCAACTATTAACGCACTCTGCTCAATGGAATCTCCTGAAGAGGTTGCTTTAAGGAGAGGTAAAAAGACATCTGAAATATCATGAGTAAGAAAACAATAGACATAAAACTTATAAAGAGCAGTATTGGAAGGTTGCCTAATCATAAGAAGTGCGTCAAAGGCCTTGGTTTTAGAAGACTGCAACAGACTGTAACCGTAGAAGATACCCCAAGTAATCGTGGCATGATAAATAAGATTAGAGACATGTTAGAAGTAAAGAAGAGCTAAAAAATGGAAGATTCAAAAATTAACAATTCTTTAGGATTAAATACTCTCTCAAACCTAGGAACAACTAAAAATAGGAAGCGAGTTGGAAGAGGCATTGGTTCTGGAAACGGTAAAACTGCTGGAAGAGGTCATAAAGGTCAGAAATCTAGATCAGGCGGAACTATTGCTAGAGGTTTTGAGGGTGGACAAATGCCTTTACAACAAAGAATTCCAAAGTTTGGGTTCTCATCAAGGGTAAATAGAGGATTTAAAGAAATTAATCTTAAAAATATTGCCAGTATGACAGAGGTAAACTTAGAATCCTTGAAAGCTAATAGAATAATTTCTAAAGCAACTAAAAAAGTAAAAATTTTCGGTATTTGTGAGATTTCTCAAAAAATGACCGTTGTTGGTATCAATGTAACTGACGGTGCAAAAAAATCTATAGAAAAAGCTGGTGGAAAAGTAGCCCCAGTTGAAGTAAAACCAATTAAAGAAAAATTTTTAAAAAAAACAGATAAAACCAATCCTCCAAAAACAAAGGAATCTTCTGAGTAATTTATATGGCTGAACAAAATAAAGGAATGAGCGATCTATGGAGAAGATTAAGATTTGTCTTCTTGGCAATAGTAATTTATCGCCTTGGAACTCATATTCCTATTCCCGGAATTGATCCTGCGCGACTTGCTGCTCTATTTGATCAAAATCAAGGAACAATACTCGAAATGTTTAATTTATTCTCAGGTGGAGCACTTGAGAGAATGAGTATCTTTGCTTTAAATGTTGTTCCCTATATTTCATCGGCAATTATTATGCAGTTATTCTCGAATTCAATTCCATATTTACAAGAGTTAAAAAAAGATGGCCAAGCGGGTAGAAATCAAATTACCCAATATACAAGATATGGAACCGTTCTTCTTGCGTTTATTCAAGCATCTGCTCTGGCCGTAACACTTGGAGCCAGCGGTTTAGCTTATGAACCAGGGACTTCATTTTTTATCTCAGCAGTTTTTAGCGTTGTTGCTGGAACTATCTTTTTGATGTGGCTTGGCGAGCAAATTTCAGAGCGAGGAATTGGAAATGGAATATCCATCATAATTGCTACAAGTATTTTAACAGGTATTCCAGGTGCTATTGGTCAAGCTCTTGAGCAGGCTCGTCAGGGAGATTTAAATATCTTATTACTTTTAGGCATAGGTGTTCTAGCTATGGTAGTTATTGCAGTTGTTGTATTCATCGAAAGGGGCCAAAGACGAATCACTGTCAACTACGCACAGAGACAACAAGGTAGAAAACTTATGCAAGCACAGGCAAGTCATTTGCCATTTAAAGTGAATATGGCTGGAGTTATTCCGGCAATCTTTGCTAGCACATTTTTATTGTTTCCAGCCTCACTCTCTACTTGGTTTGGACAGGCTGAGTCATTTGGTTTTTTACAAACAATTTCACTTGCTTTGAACCCTGGACAACCTTTATACATACTTACATTTTCAGCACTAATCATTTCATTTTGTTTTATTTGGCTTGCTTTGACTTTTGACACCAAAGAAGTCACGGACAATCTTAAAAAATCAGGTGCGTTTGTTCCCGGCATAAGGCCTGGAGAGCAAACAGCTGCCTATGTTGATGGTGTTTTAGCAAGGCTTACAGTTTTTGGAAGCATATATTTAACATTAATATGCTTGCTTCCATTAGCACTAATTAATTTTGCAGGCGTATCTTTTTATTTAGGCGGAACATCTGTATTAATTATAGTGGTTGTATTAATGGATTTTATGTCCCAGGTTCAGTCTCACATGATGTCTAATCAATATTCATCGTTATTAAAGAGAGCGAACTTAAAAAATTATAATAGATAAATATGAAAGTTAGAGCATCAGTTAAAAAGATTTGTAGAGATTGTAAGACAGTAAGACGAAAAGGAGTTTTGTACGTGATTTGTAAGACAGACCCTAAACATAAACAAAAGCAAGGATAAAAAAATATGGCTAGAATCGCAGGCGTAAACGTACCAGAGAATAAACATCTTGAAATTGCTTTAACTCACATTTACGGGATAGGCAAAAAAACTGCTCAAGATATTTGTTCAAGTGCAAAGTTAGAATATTCTCAAAAAATTTCGGATCTTACCGAGGAACAGATTGAAACTATTAGGACAGTAGTTGCTAATTATAATGTTGAAGGTGATCTTCGTCGCTCAGTAAGCACAAACATAAAAAGATTAATGGATCTAGGATGTTACAGAGGAATAAGACATAGACGTAAACTGCCTGTTCATGGTCAAAGAACTAAAACTAATGCAAGGACTCGAAAGGGACCAAAAAAACCTATGAGGGCTTAACAAATGGCAAGTGGAAAGAAAGTAAAAAAAGTCATCTCAGATGGGATTGCTCATATTCATGCATCTTTTAATAATACCATTGTCACAATTACTGACAAACAAGGTAATACAGTATGTTGGGCTACATCAGGCGGATCTGGATTTCGTGGGTCTAGAAAAAGTACTCCTTTTGCAGCTCAAATTGCTGCAGAAAAAGCAGGAAATACAGCAAAAGAATTTGGCATGATTAATTTAGATGTAAAAGTAAGGGGGCCGGGAGGCGGCAGAGAGTCTGCTATCAGATCTTTAAATGCCTGTGGTTTAAAAATTAAGAGTATTACGGACGTAACTCCATTGCCGCATAATGGTTGCCGTCCTTCGAAGAAACGCAGGGTATAGGGAGTAAATATGGCAAGATATAGAGGTCCATCACTTAGATTATCAAGAAGAGAGGGAACCGATCTTTTCCTCAAAAGTGGTGCAAGATCAATTGAATCAAAATGTAATATGGAAACAGCCCCAGGTGTTCATGGCTTGAGAAGAGGTAGATTGTCTGACTATGGAGTTCAATTGCGTGAGAAACAAAAAGTTAGGAGAATGTATGGGGTTCTTGAAAAACAGTTTAGGAATTACTATAAAAAAGCTTCTAAATCAAAGGGTAATACTGGTGAGAATTTGCTGAGTTATCTTGAACAAAGATTAGATAATGTTGTCTACAGAATGGGATTTGCCGCTACAAGAGCTGAGGCGCGACAATTAGTTTCTCACAAGGCATTTCATATAAATGGATCAATTGTGAATATTCCATCATATCAGGTTCAACCTGGAGATGAATTAGAGGTAAGAGAAAAATCAAAATCACAATTAAGAATTAAAAATGCACTGGATCTTGCCAGTAAAAGAGAAGCTTGTGAGTGGCTTGAAGTAGACTCTAAAACTCTCAAGGGTGTATTCAAATCTGTGCCTGACAGAACAGATTTAAGTGCTGAAATTAATGAAAATCTCATTGTTGAGCTTTACTCAAAATAATATTTTAAAAACGGAAGGAAATTATGGAAACATCAGTAATAGATCTTTTAGTCCCGACTGACATTCAAGTTGATGACGCAGAGAACAATATATCTAAAATAACCTTAGAACCACTAGAAAGAGGTTTTGGCCATACCCTTGGTAATGCTTTACGAAGAATACTTTTATCATCTATGCCCGGCTCTGCGATAACCGATGTAACCATCGATGGTATATCGCATGAGTATTCAACTATTGAAGGAGTTAGAGAAGATGTGTTAGATATTTTATTAAACCTTAAAGACATGCCTATTACTCTCATTGAAGGAAATAGTGCAGTTATCAAACTAGATGTTTCTGGCCCGTGTGAAGTTACATCAAATTCATTTGAAGTTCCTGGTAATGTAGAATTGCCCGATGCAGAACATCATGTTGCATCTTTAGTAGATAAAGTTAGTCTATCGCTCACAGCTACTGTCAAGACAGGTAGAGGTTATGAGCCTGCAGACTCACGAGGTGACGACGAAACAGCAGTTGGAGCTTTGAAAGTTGATGCATCTTTTAGTCCAGTTAGAAGAGTTGCTTATTCAGTCGAGAATGCAAGATTTGAAAAAAGAACCGATTTAGATAAATTGATTGTCGAATTAGAAACAAATGGAACACTAGATCCAAAAAAAGCTATAGAGCATGCTGCAACTATTATGCAACAACAATTAGCAGCATTTGTTAATCTAGATGCAATTGCAGAGCAAGAAGCTAAAAAAGACCAAAATGACTTTGATCCATTCCTAATGAGATCAATTGAAGAACTTGAGCTTACAGTTAGATCTACAAATTGTTTGAAAGCTGAAAGCATCTTCCTAATAGGTGATTTATTGCAAAGAACAGAGTTTGATTTATTGAAAACTCCAAATTTGGGTAAAAAATCTTTGAATGAGATTAAGGATGTTCTTGCATCCAAAGGCTTTTCTCTTGGCACCACATTAGAGAATTGGCCACCAATGGGTTAAAAAATGAGACATAAAAAATCAGGCAGAAAATTAAATAGAAATTCATCTCATCGAAAAGCATTGATGAAAAACCTCGCCATTGCATTCATTGAAAGAGAACTAATTAAAACAACTGTCGCTAAGGCAAAAGAATTGAGGTCTTTCATCGAGCCGTTAATCACTATGGCTAAGCATGACTCTGTTACAAACAGAAGAATAGCTTTTAATAAGCTTAGGCTTGATTCTGCGGTAAATAAACTCTTTACAGAAATTTCTATTAAGTCAAAAGATAGACCAGGCGGCTATATAAGGATTATTAAAGCTGGATTCAGATCAGGAGATAAAGCTGACATGGCATATGTTGAATGGGTTGATAGGGATTTGAATGACTCCAATGAAATGGATGAGCCAGAGCTTAAGGAAAGTTTAGTTTCATCTTAAAGAACATTTTTTAAATACATCCCTGTGTAAGACTTTTTGGATTTAGCTACTTTCCCAGGAGGACCCTCTGCAATTATTAACCCTCCATCACTTCCTCCTTCAGGACCAAGGTCAATTATCCAATCGCTTGATTTGATTACATCTAGATTATGTTCTATCACTACAACAGTATTGCCTTGATCAGAAAGTCTTTTTAAAACTCCAAGTAGTAATTCAATATCATAAAAATGAAGACCTGTTGTTGGCTCATCCAGTATAAATAGTGTCTTACCAGTGCTTCTTTTTGAAAGTTCTTTAGCAAGCTTTATTCTTTGAGCCTCTCCTCCGGATAATGTAGTTGCTGACTGGCCAAGTGTAATATATGTGAGACCTACATCTGCTAAAGTCTGAAGTTTATTCTTGATTACAGGAATCGCTTGGAAGAATTCAAGGGCCTCCTCAACGGTCATACTCAATACTTCAGCAATATTTTTGTTTTTGTAATTAACCTCGAGCGTTTGTTCATTATATCTTTTGCTATCACATACATCACACTTTACATATATATCAGCTAAAAAATGCATCTCTACCTTTATCATTCCATCGCCTTGACAAGCTTCACATCTTCCTCCTTTAACATTAAAGCTAAATCGACCTGGCTTATAGCCTCTTGTTCTTGCTTCTTCAGATTGCGAAAACAAATCTCTAATGTGTGAGAATAGTCCTGTATAGGTTGCTGGATTTGACCTAGGTGTTCTGCCGATTGGAGATTGATCTATGCTAATAACCTTATCTAAATGCTCCAAGCCTTTTATTTGTTTGCATTTTATTTCTTTATTAAGATTTGCTTTATTTAGTAAAAAACTACTCATGGGCATTAATGTTTGATTAATTAGTGAAGATTTACCTGACCCAGAAACCCCGGTTATACATGTAAAAACACCTATAGGTATTTTTGCGTTGATATGACGTAGATTATTTTCAAATGCATCGATTATCTCAATAAACTTATCAACCTTTTTAATACTTTTTGGAAAATTAATTTTTCTATTGCCAGAAAGGTATTCTGCGGTCATAGATTCTTTGCTTTTTAGGATATCTTTTAATTTTCCCTGTGCGCAAATCTCTCCGCCATGCTTACCTGCACCTGGACCAATATCAATAATATGATCAGCGCATCTAATTGCTTCTTCATCATGCTCAACAACTATTACAGTATTTCCGAGGCTCTTAAGGTGGTAAAGCGTTTTAATTAGCTTCTCATTATCTCGTTGATGCAGTCCAATAGAAGGCTCATCAAGAACATAAGTCACTCCTACAAGACCGGAGCCGATTTGACTAGCTAGTCTGATTCTTTGGGCTTCTCCACCAGAGAGGGTGCCTGCACTTCTATCAAGAGTAAGATAATTGAGACCAACGTCTTCAAGAAAAGTAAGGCGCTCTTTAATTTCTTTTAAAATCTTTTCAGCAATCATGGCTTTGGCACCACTAAGCTTTATTTCTTTAAAAAAGGATAATGCGTCAGAGATCTTTTGATTTGTAATATTTTGAATAGGAGTTGAGTTAATAAAAATATTCCTTGATTGTTTTTTTAATCTAGATCCTCCACAAGAGTCACAATGACTATCTGAGAGCAACTTTGCTAACTCATTTCTAATAAATTCTGAATCAGTTTCCTTAAAACGTCTTTCGGTATTTGGAATAATGCCCTCAAAACGGTGTTGTCGTACTATTTTACTGCCACTTCTAAAACTCTTTGAAAAGTTAATTTTTTCATTTGAACCCCATAAAAGAATTTTTTGGATTTCTTCAGAATAGGACTTCCAGGGAGTATCTAAGTCAAAATTGTAATGCTTAGCTAAACATTTTAATTGATGAAAATAGAATCTGTTTCTTCTATTCCATCCCTTTATAGCCCCTTCATTAATTGTTGCACCATCGTCTGAGATTAATTTCTTTTGATCGAAATACTGAATGACGCCTAAACCATCACATTTTTCACAGGCTCCGAAGGGATTGTTAAATGAAAACATTCTCGGCTCTAGTTCACTGACAGAATAACCACACTGAGAACAAGAAAAATTTGATGAAAAAAGCAATACCTCTTGTTGTTCATCTAGCACTTCTACTTGTATGAGACCATCAGATAAACTAAGGGCTGTATCAATTGATTCAGACAGCCTCGATCGATTATCATCATCTTTTTGTAATTTAAGCCTATCCACGATCGCCGATATGTCGTGTTTTTGATTTTTATTTAAGGATGGAAATTCGTCAAGCGGATATACAACATCATTTATTTTAACTCTAACAAAACCCTCACTTTTTAGCTCTTCATAGATACCAAGATGCTCTCCTTTCTTGCCTCTAACGATAGGAGCCATGACCATAATTTTTTTATCATAGCCCAATGAATATATCTCATCGCATATTTCGCTTACTGTTTTGGCAGAGAGCTCTTCATCATGGTCCGGACAAATAGGAACGCCAATTCGTGCATATAACAATCTAAGATAGTCATAAATTTCGGTAACAGTCCCTACTGTTGATCTTGGATTATGAGAAGTAGATTTTTGCTCAATGGATATTGCAGGAGACAATCCATCTATTTGGTCGACATCTGGTTTTTCCATCATAGATAAAAATTGCCTTGCATATGCAGATAGAGATTCAACGTAACGTCTTTGACCTTCAGCATATATTGTATCGAATGCGAGAGATGACTTGCCAGAACCCGATAACCCTGTAATGACGATCAGTTCCCCCCGAGGTATTTCAAGAGAAATATTTTTAAGATTATGAGTCCTAGCTCCCTTTATAGAAATTTTTTCCATTTATTTGTAGAATTTTTTATCCAGCTGAATTGTTTCGAGTTAAACTTATCTAATTATAAGAGGTTATTATGGCAAGAGGAGTAAATAAAGTAATTTTGGTAGGAAATTTAGGGCAAAAGCCTGATATACGTTATACCCAGACAAAGACAGCAGTAGCTACACTTTCTATTGCGACTTCCGAATCTTGGAAAGACAAAGAAAGTGGAGAGCAAAGAGTAAAAACAGAATGGCACAGAGTTGTCTTTTTTGGCAAATTAGCGGAAATTGCTGAGCAGTATCTCGATAAGGGTTCCCAATTATATGTTGAGGGAAAATTGCAAACAAGAAAATGGAAAGATAATGACGGAAATGATAGATACACTACAGAAGTGCTTGGCAATGAGATGAACATGCTCGGCGGAAGACAATCTTCAAGTGATAGTGCTGAATATGATCAATCTCAACCAGCTACTCAAACCCCCGAATCTCAAGGTCCAATATCAGATGAAGATATACCTTTTTAACAAGAGTGGATTTCAAAACCATTATACTAGAGCAGCATGAAAATCTTGCTGTTCTTTTATTAAATAGACCAGAAAGATTAAATGCTTTTACATTCTTGATGATGCAAGAGTTAATTAGCGCTCTAGATTTAATAGAGGAAGATGATACTTTGCATGCTGTGATTATTTCTGGAATCGGCCGTGGATTTTGTGCAGGAGCAGATCTAAGTAGTGGTAAAGATACATTTAATCCATCATTTGACAATTTTGCAGTAAAAGCTGATGACTTCAGAAGGGATTCTGGAGGAATTCTAACACTTCGAATGTATAATTTTTTAAAACCAATTATTTTTGCGTGCAATGGTCCTGCGGTAGGTATTGGTGCATCAATGCAGCTACCAGGAGATATCCGTATAGCTTCCGAGAATGCTAGGTTCGGATTTGTTTTTAATAACCGAGGAATTGTCCCGGACGCATGCAGTAGTTGGTTCCTTCCAAAGATAGTAGGAATTTCTAAAGCTTTAGATTTAACTTTTTCAGGAAGAATTATAGACTCTCAGGAAGCTTTAGATATTTCATTAATTTCCAGCATTCATAAACCAGAAAATCTTATGAATGATGCAAAAAAAATTGCAAAAGAGCTAATAGAAAAATCTGCGCCTGTTTCAATAGCTATCACAAGACAAATGCTATGGAGATCTTTTGGCCAAGCTGATCCATATGAGGCTCATGTGATCGAGAGTAAAGCCATTGATTCAAGAGGAGCCTCTGAGGATGCAAAAGAGGGCGTAAAGTCATTTTTAGAGAAGCGACCAGCAAAATTTAAAAATCTAATATCTTCAGACATGCCTGATTTTTTCCCTTGGTGGGAAGATAGAGATTAGATGAGGAATGAAATGAATGACTTAACTTGGAATGAATTTGAAAAAGTGGATATTCGTGTCGGAACTATTTTATCTGCTGAAAATTTCAAAGAAGCTATTAAGCCCGCAATAAAGATGACAATAGATTTTGGAGATGAAATAGGTATCAAAAAATCCTCTGCACAAATTACAGATCTTTATAATCCTCAGGATTTGATAGGAATTCAAGTTGTTGCCGTAATTAATTTTCCTAGAAAGCAGATAGGGCCATTTATGTCAGAGTGTCTTGTAACCGGCTTTACTCAACCAGATGGGAGCATTATTCTGGCTGTTCCTCAAAAAGAAGCTATTAATGGGTCTCGATTAGCTTAAGATTTAGTGAAAATTAAACTAGCATTAGTTCCACCAAAACCAAATGAATTACTCATTACAGCATTTAATTTTTTCTCCATCATTGATTGAGAGATATTAAGTCCTTCTGCTTCTTCAACTAGGGTATTAATGTTAATAGATGGAGCAATAAAATCATTTTGCATCATTAGAATAGAGTAAATTGCCTCCTGTGCTCCAGTTGCACCTAGTGAGTGACCTGTCATTGATTTAGTTGATCCTATTATCGGCGCACTTTTTCCAAATACTTCTTTAATTGCATTTAGTTCAGCAAGATCTCCAACTGGAGTACTGGTGCCATGAGCATTAATATAATCAATATCAGAACCATATTCATCTATGGCCTGATTCATACATCTTATTGCTCCCTCGCCTGATGGAGACACCATATCAAAGCCATCAGAGTTTGCAGAATAACCTTCTAATCTTGCAATTACTGGAGCATTCCTGCGGATTGCATGCTCTTCTTCTTCCAAAATGACCATGCCAGATCCTCCAGCAATAACAAAACCATCTCTATCAATGTCAAAGGGTCTAGATGCTTTTTCTGGTTGATCATTAAATTTTGAGGAGAGTGCTCCCATAGCATCAAACATAGAAGATGAAGTCCAATGTTCTTGCTCAGCTCCGCCTGCAATTATAATATCTTGTTTTCCTAATTGAATAAGTTCCGCAGCATGACCAATGCAATGAGCGCTAGTTGAGCAAGCAGATGAAATAGAATAATTTACTCCTTGAAGTTTAAGACTTGTCCCTAAAATAGCGGACACAGTACTACCCATTGTTTTTGTAACCGCATATGGCCCAATTTTTTTTGGCCCTCTTTTTCTTACTATGTCCGATGCTTCTATTTGAGCAGCTGAAGATGCACCACCAGATCCAGCAACTATTCCAATTCTAGAAGAATCAATTTCATTTATATTGATTAAAGCATTTGAAATGGCTTCTTGAGCAGCAATGTAACCAAAGCCAGAGGCCTCGCTCATAAAACGTAGAGTTTTTCTATCAATTAATTCAGAAAAATTTAAATTTACAGATCCTGAAATATGACTTCTAAAACCCATTTCCTCATATTCAACATTCTTAGAAATTCCTGATCTTCCTATCTTTAGGCTATCCAATACCTCTTGAAGATTATTACCTATGCAAGAGACAATACCCATGCCGGTTACTACTACATTTTTCATTAAAATTCGCTAGTATCTTTAAACAAACCTACACGTAAACCTTCTGCCAAATATACATGTCTATCATCAACAAACATATTTCCATCTGCAAATCCAACAACTGCTCCTCTCTTTATAACTCGTTTAATATCAATTTCATACCTAACAACCTTTGCATTAGGAGTAACCTGACCAAAAAATTTTACTTTATCTGAACCAAGCGCTCTCCCATATCCTGGTAACTTGAGCCAACAAAGGTAAAATCCTAATAATTGCCACATTGCATCTAAGCCTAAACATCCTGGCATTACTGGATCCGTTTTAAAATGAACTTTAAAAAACCATAGAGATTTTTGAATGTTCAGATGAGCAATTATTTTACCTTTTGAGTATTTACCTGAGGTTTGATCAATCTGATCAATTGAATCAAACATTAACATTTCATCCGCTGGCAGTCTCCCATTATCCGGTCCAAATAAATCTCCCTCTCCACAACTAATCAAGTCTTCTTTTGAATAACTTGATGCAGGTATAAATGTCATTTTTTTCTTATCTTAGAATAGGTTATTAAGTTCAGCATTTCATTATAGCAGTCATGATGCTTCAAGTTATTCAAATGTTTTAAAGTCTCTTTTGAATACTTATCTTGTAATGTATTTATCTCATTTTGCGTTTTATCATTATGTATTAATTGATATATTTTATTTTGATCTTTATTTGATATTTTTTGTTTGCCTAATTTTGTTAACAGAAATTTTCTTTCTTTTGAATTAACATTTTGTAAAGCAAAATATAATGGAAATGTGATTTTACCTTCTTTAAAATCTTTCAAAGCTGGCTTGCCAGTATTCAATTTAAGTGCTGCATAATCTAAGACATCATCTTGTATTTGGAAAGCAGTACCCAAAGCCTTGCCTAATAATCCAAAACTTTTAATTTCTTCTGAGGATCTTTCTGCAAGCATTGCTCCAGTTTTAGCAGCTGCTTCAAAAAGCCTGCCAGTTTTTAGGTAGCTCACTTTTAATAAGTCATTAAGCTTAATCAATTCTTTTTTCTCATATAGTTCTAATTGAATAATTTCACCTCTTGCTATGTCATTAGTTGCTTTTGCTAATTCGTCTAAAACAGACGAAATTCCAAGCTTTACCATCAATATAAAAGCTTTTGAGTAGATAAAATCACCCATCAACACACTATATGAATTCGTCCAAACTTGATTTACGGATTTAGTGCCTCGTCTCAGCTCTGATTCATCTACAACATCATCATGAACTAACGTCGCAGTATGCAAAAGTTCAATAATGCTTGCTAGATCGATTCTGCTGCCAAGCCTAACATTAGAAGATTTGGATGCCAATAAGCTTAACAAAGCCCTTGTTTTTTTACCTTCTGCATTGAAAATATATTCATAAATATCTTGAATTATTTTTTCGCTAGCAAGCTCTTTTTTTATAGCGGTTTGCACCTTTTGAAGTTCGTTTTTTGTAGTTGGCTTAAGAATATTCATCTTCAATCATTGAGAGCTTAAAATTATACATAAGTATTGATAATTTCCTCTAGAAAGCGTATATTTTGCCACCTTTAGAGATAACTATGTACGCAGTAATAGAAGCAGGTGGAAAACAGCATAAAGTAGAGTTAGGACAAGTTCTCGAAGTTGATCTTATGCAAGAAAAATCAGGCACTGATTATTCTTTTGAAAATGTAATGCTATACGTTGACGGAGACGAAGTGAAAATTGGCCAGCCATACATAGAAAATGCTAAAGTTGTTGCTGAAATAGTAGAGGAAGTAAAAGC
>CEQY01396380.1_pt1 | contig 15611 bp, 14 predicted proteins | sample 361391 | NCBI WGS metagenome assembly CEQY01 (sample SAMEA2621075, study PRJEB7988) | marine metagenome | isolation source: saline water (ENVO:00002010), including | reverse complement strand
GTTTTTCCATTAGAAAAACCGAAGGTGACTCTCTCATATCATCAACATTCTTTTTATATGCAATACCTAGAACTAAAATTTTTGAGCCTTTAATGGTCACTTGACGCTCATTCAACCCTTTACCAATTTTTTTCATCACATAACTTGGCATTCCTGAATTAATTTCTCCTGCCAATTCAATAAAGCGCGTGTGGACTCCATACTCTCGTGCTTTCCAAGTCAGGTAAAATGGATCGATAGGAATACAATGTCCCCCAATTCCAGGGCCCGGTTTATAGGCAACAAAACCAAATGGCTTCGTTGCGGCTGCATCGATTACTTCGTGAATATCGATATCCATTTTATCCGCTACAATTTTTAACTCATTAACTAGACCAATGTTCACCGCTCTGTGAATATTCTCTAAAAGCTTTGTCATTTCTGCAGCTCTAGTCGAGCTAACCGGCACTACCTTATCGATAACACCTTCGTACAATTTCACTCCAGCCTCTAAACAATTTTCAGTATGACCGCCACAAACTTTAGGAATAGTTCTTGTCGTGAAGTTTTGGTTGCCCGGATCTTCTCTCTCAGGGGAATAAACGAGAAAAATATCTTTTCCAACTTTAAGTCCATTTTTCTCAACTCGAGGAAGTAGCTCCTCCTCAGTGGTTCCTGGATAAGTTGTGCTCTCCAATGAAATAACCTGCCCTTTGCGCATATAGGGCACACAAGCTTCCGTTGTTTCTAAAACATAGCTCAAATCTGGCTCGCGATATTTATTCAGAGGAGTTGGGACACATAGAATGATTGAATCAACCTCTGCTATTCTTGAGAAATCGGTCGTAGCCTCAAATCCCCTCTCCTTAGACTTTCCAATATCATTGGAGGAAATATGCTCAATATAGCTCTCTCCCTTATTGAGTTTATCTATTTTCGACTGATCAATATCAAAACCTAAAACCTTATAGCCAACTTCTGAGTATCTGATCATTAGCGGCAAACCTACATATCCGAGTCCTACGATTCCAATCACAGCAGATTTATCTTCGAGTTTTTTCAATAATTCGTTTTTCATATTTTTTTCCTAGATATTCTTTAAAACGGCTTTAATTACCTTGTCCTGATCTGCATTTTCCATATAAGGATGCATTGGCAAGCTGACCACTTTTTGAGAAGCAATATCAGCTAGAGGCATGTCTATTTTTCCATACCCAAGTTTTTGAAAGATTGGCTGATGATGGATCGGAACTGGATAGTGTACTGCTGTTGGAATACCATCTTGTTTCATCTTTTCGATGAAAGAATCTCTGTTTTCAACCTCAATTGTATATTGAGCAAAGACTGACTTGTATCCTTCTTTAATCCTAGTCGTCTTGATCTTCCCTTTAAAATGCTCTTCATATCTCATAGCGACTGTTTGTCTCAATTCAACTTCTTTAGGAAAAACGGAAAGCTTCTCCAACAAAATAGCTGCTTGAAGTGTATCTAGTCTACTATTGTAGCCAAGACTCGTATGAGTATATCTTTTCGACTGACCGTGATTTCTAATTTCTGCGATCGACTTTGCGAGATCATCATTATTTGTGAAAATCGCTCCTCCATCACCATAGCAACCTAATGGCTTGGCAGGAAAAAAGCTTGTGGTAGAAATATCTGCAATAGAGCATGACTTACGTCCTTGGATCTCAGCACCGAAACTTTGAGCCGCGTCTTCAATCACATATAGATTATGCTTTTTTGCGATCTCCATAATCTTGTCCATATCAGACATCTGACCATACAAAGAGACAGGGATAATAGCTTTAGTCTTTGCTGTTATCTTCTCTTCAATCAACTCAGCGTTGATATTGTAAGTGTTCGGATCTATATCAGCGAAGACTAGTTTCGCACCAGCCATTGCGATTGTCTCCCCTGTAGCAAAAAACGTAAATGGCGTGGAGATGACTTCATCTCCCTCTCCAATATTTAAAGCCTTGAGTGCAATTGAAAGAGCATCCGTTCCATTAGCACAGCCGATGGAATGCTTAACTCCAACATACTCCGATAGTTCAGACTCTAACTCACTGACCTCAGGTCCCATGATGTATTGGCCATGATTCAGGACACCATTAATACGCTTTAGAATCTTACTTTCTATGGACTTATATTGCGCTTGTAAGTCAATAAATTGCATAACTTGACCTTTCTAAATTAATGTTTATTTAAGCTGCTAGATTAAAGAATATGTAAGGCATTATGTCTATCAGAAATGCGCCCTAAGGGCGTTTAAAAGCTGTTTTCTGCGCTGCTCATAACCATAGGTACTCAGTGTTTTTTCTCGAATAGACTGGTGGTTGATCTCGCTCTGCATGATGTCTTTTAGAAACTCAGAGACTGTCTCTACCTTTTCAAACTCAAAACTCTTTCCAATCGGTTTTACTATCTCTCCTAGTGCACCATCATCAGAGCTGACGGGAAAGCACCCCTGAAGGGCCCCTTCTACAATTGACATACAAAAACTCTCATAGCGAGAGAACTGAACAATAACTTTGTGGGATGCATAGACCTCTTGAAGCTGCTTCGCACTAATATTTCCCAAAAGTGTCAAGTTAGAGCGTTTGGAAATTTTGCTCAAAACTTCATAAGAAATTGCTCCAACATGAGTGAACTGAGTCTGTGGAAGCATATCCACGACTTCTAAAAATCGATCAAAACCCTTTATCCTGCATCGCAAGAGGTCAATACTTGAAACCATTAAAATCTTGGGCTTTCGAAGGACTTCTAACTGCGGAAATATTGCAACACAATTGTGTACAACTTCGATTTTTTCAGTGGGGACCCTAGCATTTTTTTTAGCCTCTTCTGCAGTGAATTGTGATACGGGCAATACTAAGTCTGCCAATTTAAATAGCATAATCCTTAAAAACTTAGAAAGCTTACTAAATGTGAACGCTCCATATTTCTCTTCTTTATAACTCGCTACATCGTATCCGCCAGCCACTATACATACTTTTTTAAGCATGCACTTAGCCAAAATTGTCGCTGGAAAAAAAATTAAACTTCCAAACCAAAAATAGACGATTTCAGACAGATAGATTTTCTGAAGTAAATGAAAGGAGTAATCACTTATAGAGTTGATAAAATAACTTTCAACAATGTAGTCATTACTAAGAATTTTAATATCGTTATCTATCCACTGAGCTTTAGTATTGTGAATAAGAATTATTTTTTTCTTTTTCATTTCTAAGCCTTACAACTTAAACTTCCAAGAGACCACACTAAACCATTTAGCCATTCTTGAATAGGAATGCTTTTTCTCTGCACCGCTCCATCAAGACAACAGTATCGTCGACTTAAGTTAAAAAATAAGGTTCAATAGAATCAAAAAATAAACGGACACAATTTTTGAGACTTGAGCTTCCAGGAAAAATTAGATGTATCATATCCTTTTGCTTGCTTTTCAGTTTGTCATTAATTCTATTTCGAGCAATTAATATCTCAATGACAGAGCGAAAAACGCTATTTGGCGACGGTTACTCAGATAGAAATACTTATTCCGCCATCCTCTTTTTTAAAGATCATGGATTTTTGAAATCTAATTTTTTACCGATGCATAATTATACTGAAACCAGAGATCTAAGAGATGCAACCGCCTATACCCATTACCCGGCACTTCCGGATATTCTCTCAGCCAGCTATGCTTTTTTATTCGCTACTGAGCAAGAATGGCAAATTAGGATCATTCCGATATTTCTTTCTATTTTTATGCTGTTCGTTGCTTGGCATACATTAAAGATATACTTACGAGAATCTAAATCTCTTTATTTAAGTTTTATTTCTCTAGTTCTCTCAAATTATTATATTTCTTTTGCTGATAATCTGCATAAGCATATTTATGAAGAGTTTTTTAAATGGATTATAGTTTGGGCATTAATAGTTTTCTATAAGTTCCCTGAGCGTTACTCTAAAGCCGGTCTGATAAGTCTCCTTGCAATTTGTTTCTTTCTCGTATCGAACGCATCATTTGAACCGATAGTCTTTATCGCTGTTTTTGTAGTAGGGATGAGCTGGACATTTAAGAGAAGAATCTTCACTCCGCTAAATTTCTTTTTGGGTTTTATAACGATATCAGCTTTCGTGGTCCATTTCTATCAGGTAATTTTATATTACGGAGACTTCAATGAAGCACTCGCAGACTTTTCAGGCTCACTCTCACACCGTACTTTAGGAAAGGACAACGCGAAAAACTATTTTACTTGGATTGATTTTTTACAAAATCCATTCAGACCGATAAACCGAATGGAACGAATGTTTATTATTCCAGGTTGGGCCTATATTATCATGTTATGGTTTGGACTTAAGAAGATCTTTCGTGAAAATAAAGAGTTCTTTGGTGTTATCATGAGTCTACTCGCTGCTTCTTATGCCTGGTATCTTGTTATGCCTCAACATGCGTTCATTCATCCTTTTACTGTAAGACAATTTGGAATTTTTATTATTTTTACGACTGGTATTAGTGTCATCGAATATTTGAAAATCGCAAAGGAACACTTTAATTCAGATCAATTTTTACTTAAATTTGCTCATAGCTTTCTCGCACTCTATGTTATCGCCATGTTTCTCACTCAGCACGTGCTACAAGCTTACCTAAGATTCGGATTTCTACATGGATCAAAATTATGAAATTAAGGGTGAAGAGAAATATTGATCTTCTGGTAGGTCAGCCTTTAATTTGGTTTTTCATTCCATTTGCCAGGCTTCTAGGACTAATTTTAAAGCGAGATCACAAATTAGAAGTTAAAGGAAAAATTCTAGTCTTAAAGATGGCAGGGGGGGGAAGTCTCTATATTGCTTATCCAGCATTAAAAGCTCTAAAAAATGAAAGCGATCATCCCATAGATCTTCTTTGCACTCAAGCCGTTGCTCCTTTTGCAAAGACCCTTGGAATTTTTGATAATATAATTGTTCTCGATGGATCTGGCATATTTGGTTTTATAAAAACCTACATTGGTTTTTGGATGAAAAATTTTAAAGCCTACGATACTGTCTTAAATTACGAAGTACATTCAAGACTTGCAACTGTGATTTCTCTATTTAGTATGGCGAGAAACAGAATCGGATACCATCGACATAATTTTAACCCTTTTACCAATCTAAACACTCACTCTTTTCATTTTGATCTAAGACACTCTATACCAAGATCCTATGAAGAAGCAGCCATCGCTCTCTGTGCAAAAATACCTCCGTCAAGTGAACTTCATAGAGATTTTACAAGTCATTTAACGAATTCAAATCCTGAAATAAAAGTAGAAAAGGATCTCACCTATAAGATTGGTATTGGTGCAATTTGTTCGGACCTAGCCCCTGAGAGGATGATGTCGAACGAAAACTGGAAGGCATTTGCTAAAAAGCGACTAAGTGAACTTGAAGGGCCGGTACGAATTTATCTTTTGGGAGCACCAAATGATAAAGTTGTTTATGATAGAATGATTGATGAAGTTTTTGAAGACTTAGATGTTGAGGTCGTCAACGCTGCAGGTTTTATGCCCCTCGGACAAACGATAGCATACATGTATCAAAATCTTAATGAGTACTGGGGAATAGATACCTCGCTTCTTCATATCTCTAGACTTTTAGGAATTAAGTCTTATCTCTTCTGGGGTCCCACAGACCCAGAGGTTTATTTAAAAGAATTTGATTTTCTCGACAGTCAGATTTATTTCAAAAAGATTGCATGCTCGCCCTGCGTTCATATTACGCGCTACCCACCATGCCTAGGGAATAATGTTTGCATGAATTTTGATTTTCTTTAAGCTCAAAAAGAACATCATCTACAAGACAATCAATAGGATCTATCAACTTAAATTCTTTTTCAAGTTCCGTTTTACATAGAGACAGCTCAGTACATCCTAAGATAATAGGTATACCCTTTAATTTTGATAGCCCATCTTTAATAAGGTTTAATGATTGCTCAGTTACTCCCTGACTCTTAATTCCAAACTCTTTTGAATAAAATTGAATTATGAATATATTTTTCATTTTCACTAGGCGAAAGTTTTTTTACTTTTATACCACTCACCTTTAAACTTTCTTCATAAATCTTTGTTTTAAAAGAACCATTAGTTCCTACAAAACCGACTTTAGATAAGTTTGATTTAACTACCGAACCCAATGTTGCCTTTATAATACTTACGACCCCGTCAGTGTTATAAATTTTGAAAATTTCTGGCGAGTGAGCAGTATTACAAATTACTACAAATATTTCGGCACCGGATTCTTTCAAAATTTTAATTTGATTTTTTATAGCGAAACCCGGATTAAAATCTTCTTCACCTAATAGAAAACTTGTTCTATCAGGAACCTCTCGACTTTTAGAGAGATGTATAATTTCAGGATATTCGTGATCTGCATCTGCACTGAATTTCTGAATTAAGCGTCTGTGAAATTCAACTCCCGCAAGAGGTCCCATTCCCCCAACAATTCCAATGGTTTTAAGTTTTAAATTATCATTAGCCATGTTAGTCTTTATTATATGTATTTAAGATACAAAATGAAAAATTTCTCTCATTGGCTAAAGAATCGATTAATCAGTGATGAGGAATACTCAAGTAAAAGGTTTCAAAAAAGATTCGGATTCAAACCCAATTTTAAAAACCCTCAGACATTTAATGAAAAAATAAATTCTTTAAAGCTTAGTAATGATTGTTACAAACTTGCACTCTTTGTAGATAAACTCTTAGTTCAGAGCTATATAAGAGATTTGCTAGGAAAAGACTATCTAGTTCCATGTCTTGGAGCTTACGAAAAATTTGATAGAAAGCTTTTTGATAGTTTGCCTGAAAAATTTGTTATAAAAGGTTCACACGGTTCAGCGATGAACTATCTTGTTCATCAAAAAAAGGAAGTGGATTATCATTATTTAAAGAAGTTAACTTCAAAATGGTTAGCTAAAAATTTTTATCTACATGGAAGAGAAAAAGCTTATAGATATTTAAAGCCAAGACTCATTATTGAAGAATTAATGGAAGATGAGAAAGGACAACCTCCACCCGACTACAAATTTTATTGTTTTAATGGAAATCCTAAGTTTATTCATGTGGATTTTGATCGTTTCAATGGTCATAGAAGAAACCTATATGATATGAATGGCAAACTTCTCCCTGTAAAGTATAAAAAGGATATTGATTTTTCAAAGAAGACTCTTAGTTTAGATTTATCAATTTTTAAAGAAACAGTTGAAAAGCTAGCATCCCCTTTTAAGTTTGTTAGAGTTGATCTATATCTTTACAAAGAACAAATCAAATTCGGAGAATTCACATTTACTCCTATTAATGGATTTGGAAAGATTGAGCCTGAAATTTACGATAAGAAATTCGGAGATTTACTCGAAATAGGGGATGATTATTCGTTCTTTCGCCAAATCACCCAAGAAAAACATGCTCTACTAAAAACTGATGTTAGATAATCGAAGATACTAACTCTTCAAACTTAGCGTTCTGAGAAGTATGTGAATAATATTGAGCTTGTTTGAAATTTTCCTGGCCAAGTTTTTTTCTAAGGTCCTCGTTACGAATAAGGTCCAAAAGTTTTGATTTAAACTCTTCAACAGTGAGTTTCTGAAGTATATACTCTCGGGATTTACCTTTAAGAAGCTCTGATGCCCCAACGTAAGAGCCTACGATAACCGGCTTTGATAACGCCATTGCCTCAAGCACACTTCTCCCAAATTCTTCAATATGTGCTGGAAGAACAAATATATCAATCGCATGATAATAATTTTCCACATCTGGAATGGAAGGTGCAAATAGAAATCGCTCATTTATATTAAGATCTTCTACTTTCGTAAAAAAGTTTGAATCTTTGTTCTTTCCCGCAACTACGAATTTAGCATTGGGGATTTCAACAGCCACGTCAATAAGTAGATCTACATTTCGCTTTTTGAAGTTACCTGAAGTTATAAGTCCAACTAACACATCTTCCTCTTGAACTTTCCATTTAGAGCGCTGTTCGATACGTTTTTTTTCACCTCCCAGTAGATTGAATTTTTCTAAGTTAAATTCAGGATGAATAACAACAACTTTATCAGGTGGGATATTAAATCTTCTCATAAGGTCTTCTTTCATCATCTCGGAATTACAGACAAGTCTTTTGAACTTTTGGGCTCTTAGAATTTTTTCATGCATTAAACCTACAGTATTCTCTGGAGATAGTGGCTTTCCGAAAACTCTTTCGTGCGCGAGATGAACACAATTATGAATATAGCAAAGATCTTGATTAACAATATCTCCATGACCTATGACTATATCGAATTCGTTTTTTTCAATGTACTTTTGAACTCTCTCAGCATGAAACAGACGTTTATTTTTTACGAAAGGCCACTTTAAAGTTTTGACAGGAATCGCATTGCAATCACTTATCATTTTTCGGTTAATTGTCTCGGCAATCACATGTACTTCAAAGCCTTTACCCACCAGAAAATTGACCTCCTCCATCACCTTCCTTTGAACACCAGAAGATAAGTCCTTTAGGTCCTTTTGAGATATCAGTACTTTCACGTTTTAATCCCTTTCTTTTTCTCCCATATCGCCACGATAAATAAGCGCCAGTAGAACATTCGGTAATTTTCATAAGATATTTCTTTTTTAAATAGAAATAATTCATTCAAGAGATTGGAGGATTTAATGAGTTGATTCATTGTAGATTCATTCTCATTAATCCAAGTCTTTTCTGGTGAAGCGAAACCTATCTTATCTGTTCTTAAGTTTATTCCTGTTTTGGTGTATTTACCAAGTATCTCTCGAAGGGGACTTTTTGTGAACGCGCCGTTAATCTTTTGATTAACGTCTAAGCTCAATCCTTTTTCGACTAGCTCAAAATCAAGAAAAGGTAGTCTCGTTTCAATTGAAAAATACATCGAGTTCCTATCTTCATATCGGAGCAGACTAGCTAAACTCCCCGTAAGGATGTCGTAGTTCGAGAATTTCTTTGTTTTCCAAAAAAACATCTTTTTTTGTTCAGACTTAAATGTTTTTTTAACTTTTAAAGTCTCAAACATTTTTAATATTAGGATGATTTTCCTAAAGTGAGCTGAGGCTAATAGCTTCGCAAATGAGTAAAAGGAATTATTCTTCAAATACCCGCGAACCAGCTTGTATGTTGAAATCCACCTAAACTTAAGCGAGCTTTCCCAAATAGCGCTGATCAGATATCGAGTATACCCCAAAAAAATCTCATCTGCCCCTTGACCGTCAAGAAGTACTTTTAACCTATTCTCACTTGCCTCTTTCATAACATTAAACTGCATTAAGATAGAACTACTCAAAAAGGGCTCATCTTGAGTTTCAATTGCAAGTTCAATATCCTCTAAAAAATCTTCTGAAATTGGCTCGATTATTTTTAGGTCTATATTATTCTCAAAAGAAATTATTTTTGCGTACTCACTCTCATCACTAGCCTTTTCTGTCGATTTACCATGAATACCAATAAATTTGTCTCCAGAAGGAATTTTTTCTCTTGCGAGAATTGCAATCAAAGAGCTATCTATTCCTCCACTTAAGCAGGTTCCTATCGGAACGTCAGAGCGCAACCTGAGAGTAATTGATTTTTGTAATAACTCTTCAACGCTTTTTGTAGAACTCCTTTCACTCATCAGTTTATAATAATACTTAGACGTAAAGTCTTTCTTTTCAGCATCTAGGATAAGAAAGCTTCCTGGTGATAAGCTATTAATATTTTTGTAGAAGGTTTCTGAGTCGTAATCGACAAGACTGTTTACGATGAAATTGTAAACTTTATCATAATTTACATCTTGAGTTTGGGAAAATATTTCAAATTGTTTTAATTCCGATCCAGCTAAGAATAAATCTTCATCTTGATAAAAGAACAACGGTTTGATTCCATAGCGATCTCTAGAGAGTAAAACCTCATGTGATTCCTTATTAAAAATAACTAGAGCCCACATTCCATTAAACTTAGAAAAACATTCGCTCTTCCAATGCTGATAGGCACGAAGAACGACTTCTGTATCAGAGCTTGTTTTAAAAGTATAACCACAGTCCTCAAGCTCTTTCCTCAGCTCCCTATAATTATATATCTCACCATTATAAGACATGACATATTCATCAAGTACAAAAGGTTGGTTTGATCGCTCATCCAAGTCAATTATAGAAAGTCTAGTATGCCCTAGAGCTAAAATATCATTCTGAAAAACCCCCTGTGCGTCTGGTCCCCGGTGGATGACTTTAGCATTCATTTGCCCAATCTTATCCAAGGAGTTTTTATCATTACTAACTATTAGTGATATTCCACACATTTCAATTTATTCCTATTTAAATTCAAAGTAGACAGTCTCAATCTCTTTTTGGGACATACGGGTTCTTTTCATATGAAAACTTTATGACAGTTAATTTAAAACCTCAAATTTTTCAAAGCTTTATCAGTTTCAATTTTTCGAATCTTATTTATCTCGAGGCAAAGAAATGAGGATTTAAAACATTTTCTTTATTATATTCTAAAGCCTCTTTAGTTCCCCACTTTAATATCTTAGCGCCGCTAGCTTCCAAGATTGCCTGCGCGGCGGCAGTATCCCACTCAGAAGTAGGTCCAAGTCTTGGGTAGTAATCAGCTGAACCGTCAGCAATCATGCACATCTTAAGAGAGCTTCCAACGCGCTTAATCTCCACTGTCCCATATTTTGATTTTAACGACTCCAGGTGATCAAGGGTAGCCTCATTTAAATGTGAGTTACTGGCAACCATCGTAAAGGTTTCAGTTTCTTCACAAGGAAGCTTAGTTTCAACTCCCTCTTTTACTCTAAAAGAGGACCCTTTATCTGTGAAATACAAAAGATCTTTGGCGGGAGCATAGATAATCCCCTCAACCATTCTTCCAGCCTTCCATAAACCTATATTGACCGTAAACTCTCCATTGCGTTTGATAAATTCTTTAGTTCCATCAATGGGGTCGACGATAAAACACTGATCCCATTTTTTCCTCTCATCATAAGGCAGAATTTTTGACTCCTCTGAAAGAATCGGAATTTCAGAATAAAGGATTTTTAACTCTTCAATAATAACTTTGTTGGCAGCTTTATCAGCTAAAGTGATGGGACTTTGATCGGCCTTGAGCTCTACTCCAAAATCCTCTTTAGCATAGATCTTCAAGATCTCAACGCCGGCTTTTCTTACTGTAGTTATTAGCTCTCTCATAACCTAGAGTTGAATTCCTTTATAAAAGTCTAAATTGTCTTGGTAATGCTTAAGACAAGTGTCAATTCCGTGCTCGAAGTTTATTTGAGGCTGCCAAGCAAGTAGCCTTTTAGCTTTTTCAATATTTGCCCAAGTCTCTTTCATATCGGCAAGACTCATCGGATGGTTTTTGACCTTGGCTTTCTTTCCAAAGCCAGAGCTTAAAAGTTCAATCATTTGGTTAATAGGGATAGGATTGTTTCCTCCACCTAGATTTATAATTTCATAACCAAGAGGCTTCATTGCGGCTATTGTTCCTCTGGCGATATCATCCACATGGGTAAAATCTCTCGCCTGAGTGCCATCACCGTTAAGTTGAATGACAGAACCTTCATCAATCCACTTCATAAACCTAAGTTGCGCCATGTCAGGTCTTGAAGTCGGTCCATACACTGTAAAGTAACGCACAATACTCACATCAATTCCATAGAGGTGATGATAAGTGTAGCACATAGTTTCAGCCGATTTTTTTGTTGAAGCATAGGGAGAGATAGGCTCACTCACATCTAAATCTTCCGTAAAGGGCATCGGCTTTCCTGCATAAAGAGAACTCGTAGATGCCAATAGAAATTTTGATACTTTATAATCTCTTGCAAGGTTTAAGAGATTTAAATTTCCAAGTGAGTTAGTCGTAACATACACCTCGGGGTGTTCTTGACTATAACGGACTCCAGCTCTCGCAGCCAGATTTAAAATGACATCAAAAGAATGTGCTTTAAAAACCGTCTCTAAGTCTTCTTTATTTTCGATGTCCATTTTATAAAAATGAAAGCCAGATCGATCTTCAAGGTTTTTGAGACGAAAATTTTTTAGATTGACGTCATAATAATCATTAATATTATCGATCCCAACGACTTCATGCCCTTGATCCAATAACATCTCGCAAGTTCGATTCGCAATGAAACCGGCCACACCAGTTAAAAGGATTTTACTCATAACTCAAATCTCCCCGTGACTTTTGAATAGGTATAGCGCTCTAGAATATATTCAAAGTCTTCCATCTTTTTGATGGGTATAAAAAAACTCTCCCGCTCCTTAGAATCCAAATTCAATAGTCTTATCAAAGGTTGATTCAATTTCTCGCGAAAATACTTATCTAAATTCAACATGACTGAAGCAATGGCCCCTTCTAATTGAATAAATTTTTTACCATCTTGAATCTTTTCATTTTTTATCAAATCTGGGGCAATAATCATCCCAAACTCTTCCAGTGAACAGTCTAGACGTGAAATTAAATCACTCAATACTTTGGTATTAAGAAGAACGATATTAGTATTAAAAAGACTAAAATCATCTTCATCTCGAAGCCCTATTTCCGCAAAATAATCCAACTGTCCTGCCCGTTCTGCCTGGGCTTTTTCAATAATAGTTAAATAAGGTGTTGCGTCCTTCACCACTGCAAGTTGTCCACCTTTTTTATCCATGGCCGTTTTGTTAGTCGTTATCATACAAATAGGAGTTTTAGTCTCTTCCATCCAGCTAAGCATCTTTAAATCAGGAGTGGAGTTTAAATCTTCTCCGTTTCCAATAGCGATAATCTCTGGCTCAATAATAGGCTCTTGGAAAAGCTTCATGAGTATTTGAAAACCGAGGAACCCATGACCTCCTGGTGCAAGCCGTTCAAAACTTGTTTTTCCTGTCTCATCTATCGTTGGCATTTTATACTGAATTATTGAAGGGCGAATAAAATCTAGTCCTAAGTTAAGCTTTTCAACTACCTCTTTAGTTTGCCTATTCACCAAATTTTGAAGAGTGACTTTTTTGAGCTTTGGGTTTTGATTGAGTATTTTGACTTGCTCTATCTGAAGCTCGGCCAATGATTTTCCTTTAACAAAAAGGTCTGTACCTTTAGCTCCTAATTTTTTTCTGCCAGTATGTTTTTCAAGATGCTCCGCTCGTTCAACACTACTACCAATTCCTGCATGCATCTTAATTAAAACAAGTTCAGAACTGAGTTCCTTTTCTTCAGACAAATCTGCACATTGCTTAACTGGCATAAGTTCTTTTTCAGCTAAGATGGCATAAGGAAAAACTTTGGAGTTTGGATTATTCTTGGGGTGGAAAATTGAAATCTCGGATTGCGCCTCTGATTGCCTTTGAAATTGCTTAAGCAGAGCTTCGAAATAAATTCTATTTACCTCATCAGCTTCGGCTTCAAAGTATTGTTTTAATTGATCAATAGACATAGCGGCAGTCTAGCGATTCCTAACGAGCTAATAAAGCTGCGTTGCAGAACTTACCTGAGTTATTTACTTACAAGGCTTCATCGGCTAGGCTCTTGCCCATGAAAACAACCTTATTTTTATCGATCCTTTTAGTTTCTTTTTCTTCCTTTGCACTGACCTTTGAAGTCACAGAGATTTGTGAAGACAAACCCCTTGTGAGTGCAGAGATACCAGTTCTCACTTTGACTAATGTCCTAGAATTTTCAAAATACCATTTAAAAAACTTGGCGATTCCACACACTATTAATGAAAACGGAATCAGCTCGATATTAGATACTCCAGTGGGATATGACGCTTATGAATTCGTAAACTATAACCACATGAGAGTCTATGGTTGGTGCTATGAGGTCAATGGAGTCCAGCCAAACTTAGTTGCTTCTGAATATATTTTAGATCCAGAGACTCAAGATCATATTAGATGGTTTTATGGATATGCTGAAGTCGTAGAAGGGACTTGGATTTACTATTGCAAGCCTGTCTATGAAACCAGACAAGCTTTTGCGTGTTCAATGAACTAAAAAAAACTTAGATATCATAACGGTGGATAATACCCACTAACTGGTCATTTTCGACGACCAAAATTGCCGTCACCTTTTTCTCTTGCATCATTGCTTCAGCTTTAACCAACATTTCACTGGACCCAATCGTAAGTGGCGACTTAGATCCAAACTGTGAAGCCCTAAATTGCAAGGCTTTTTCTTTTTCAGTTTTTAATAATCTTCTAATATCACCATCAGTAATGACTGACTTAATCTTTTCATTTTCAATGACAACTCCAAGACCAAGTCTTCCATTTGAGATCACCGAGATGATCTCATCAAACGGCATATCGGAACTAAGTATGGGAAGAGACTCTTTTTTCATCACGTCAGACACTTTGGTCAAAAGCTTTCGTCCCAAGCTTCCACCTGGATGAAAACGAGCAAAATTTTCTGCTTTAAAGTCTCTTGCCTTCATGAGTGCCACCGCCAATGCATCACCCAAAGCCAAGGTCGCAGTGGTTGAAGTTGTAGGCGCTAGCTCAAGCGGACAAGCTTCTTTACTAATTCCTGCATCAATAAAAAAATCACTATGTTTTGCAAGTGTAGAATTTTCTTTTCCCACCATCGCAATGATCTTATTTCCGTTATCCTTCAAAAAAGGAAGTAGTTTTATAATCTCCTCTGTCTCACCTGAATTTGAAATAGCTAGGACAGTGTCGCCCGAGTGAATCATTCCAAGATCACCATGATAAGCTTCGCCAGGATGCAAGAAAAATGAGCGTGTACCTGTCGAGGCAAGAGTTGCACTTATTTTTTTACCAATAAGGCCCGATTTTCCCATTCCAGTTACAACACAGCGACCTGAGGCATTCAAAATACATTGGATAACTTCATTAAATGAAGGAGTTATTTTATCTGATACTTCTTTAAGTCCGCCAATTTCAATTTGAAGGACATTTTTTGCTATTTCTTGATAGTTCATAGACCCATGATATCATAAGATTATGCAACTGCCAGAGAACCGTAGACCTTTGTTGAAGCAGGCCCTTCAACGAGGGGACTTTATCCGTGCTATTGAGGCGCACAATGGTTTAAGTGCCGGCATCATTGAAAGTTTAAAAAATCAAGACTCCCATTTTAATGCTATCTGGATAAGCTCTCTGACAGAGTCAGTAAGTCGCGGGTTTTGCGATAATGAATATTTAAATCTTCCCAGTCGATTTCAAACTATAAATGAAGTCATGGGTAATACTAGCCTTCCGCTGATCTATGATGCTGATTCTGGCTCCTATGCTGAACATCTAACTCGAACAGTGATCGATCTTGAGCGTCTAGGAGTTTCCGCCATTGTCATCGAAGATAAACAAGGTTTTAAGGTGAATTCTTTGACAGAAAAAGATGACCTTCAAAAGCAACTAGACCCCCATGAGTTTAGTGAAAAAATAAAAATTGCTCAAAAAGCGAAATCTACTTCTGACTTTCTCGTTATAGCTCGCATAGAAACATTTCCATTAGGTGGAAAACTTGAAGACGCACTTTTAAGAGCAAAAATGTATGCTAAAGCTGGAGCCGACATCATAATGATTCACTCCAAAGAATCTGAATTCACACAGGTTAGAGAATTTGCAACTCAATACAAAGAAAGTAAACCTTTAATGATTGTTCCCTCTACCTATTTCAACTATACCGAAGAAATG
>CEQY01041705.1_pt1 | contig 15616 bp, 15 predicted proteins | sample 361391 | NCBI WGS metagenome assembly CEQY01 (sample SAMEA2621075, study PRJEB7988) | marine metagenome | isolation source: saline water (ENVO:00002010), including | reverse complement strand
AATGTATTCTAATCTTTCAATACTTAAATTATTATAAGATTCTAAAATTGTTTTTATAGAAATAAAATCTAATTCATTTCTATTTATATTCATTTTCTTTGATAACTTAATTAAGTTTTCAAAAATTAGATCTATATATTTAGTAAATACATATTTTGAATATTCACGCATATAAATAGCTTCCTCTGAAATATTTATTAAATTCTGAAAATTAAAGTTAAGTTTATTTTTTTTTAAAATATTATTTATTTTCAAAATATTCCTAAATGAGTACTTATTTTTATTTATTTGTTCCAAATTAGATTCTGATTTTTTGAAATATTCTTTAAATCCTTCTTTATAATTTTTAGATGAAATTGAATATGTTGATGGTCTTAGATGCCCATATTTAAAGAGAAAAGTTTTTTTATACGACATGTTTCGATTTAACAATTTAAGGTCCTTACTTAAATCTTTGGTTACACTTTTTATAGAAGAGTAAAAATTAATTAATTCATGATTGGATATTAAATTTAAATTTTTTAAGTCATTTAGGAGTGAAGTTGCTATGAATGCACTTCTTGCAATTCCTGCGAAAGGTCTAGTTCCAAAATCTTTACATTCGTGTATTAAAAAATAAATATTATTCACATAATTTGAATTTTTTGTCTCCTTTTTTAATATTGCACGATCGTACTTTTTTATTAATTTTACATCCTTGATAAAGGGTCCGTCTGTTAAGTTAAAAATCTTATTTGATAGCGATCTTAATTCTTCAAAATATTTTCTGTATTCTAGTGGTGAAATTATTTTTTTAAGTTTCTGATTTGGCGATAATGTGTAGCAAGTCGGTATTAAATTAAATTCTATTTTGTCGTGCAAATTCGGATTTTTTCTAATGGTCTTAATAAAGTAATTAATCAACTTATTTGCAGTTCCAGCCTTTATGCCTTTTGGTAAAAAAGAATTAAAGTCTGTTTTTAAATTTATGTAAGGGCAGCCCGCAAGGTCTATCATTAATTTATTTGGATGAGCATTAAGATAATAGTAATCAGCTCTCTGTTTCGCCCAAATAGTGTCCGTTATTAATTCTTGATATAGAGATATGCTTAATTTTTTAGCTTTAGCACCAATCATTTCTGCCGGATTCCAATCACTCATATTACTAAAGGCAGTTTGATTTCCATAAAGGTTATCCTTGTCATTTTTAAATTTTGAAATCTTTTTTTTAATATTGATTAAAGAGTTATTAAATTTTTTCTTATCTAGTATTTTTGCTCTCTTTAGAGGACGAACTTGCAAAATATAAACTTTGTTTCCTTTAATTATAAATTCAATATCTAATCTCTCGTTATTTGTTTTTTTTTCTAAATATTTTATAGTTTTAATGAGTTTAGAAAATTTTTTTGGAATGTTGGTATAATTTTTATATATGAATAAAGTTTTTTCAGTTGTATTTTTTTTACCTGATGTAATTAAATTTGATTTTCCTGAACTATCATAATTAATTATATAATAAGGAGCATCAGTATCAATATCTGCAGTAAAAATTACTCCAGACAGATCAGGTTTTGATATAAATTTTTGTACTAAAATTTCCCCCTTTTCATCTTGAAAACTCTTAATCAATTTGTTTATGTAAAATTCAAAACTTTTTTTACTAAACTTATTAATTGTAAAAGAGTCGTATTTTCCAGCATTTGAATTATTCAAAATATCTTCATTAATTGCTGAAGATCTTAGAATTATGTTGCCAATGAAACTAGACTTTATTTTTTTATTAAAAAAATTTTTGTCTTTTAAATAATCTTTTTTAGAGAAAAATATAAATTTAGGAATTATAAATTCGTTTTTTTTTATTTTTCTAAGTTTATTTAAGGTTTTTGCTTTTGAGGTAAATTTAAAATTTTTATTTAATGCCATATTTATATATAAACATATCAAAAAGAAACTGATGTTGCTAGAAACTTTAAAAAAACATGCAAAGTCCAAAATACAAAATAATTTGTTCATAGCTATTAATGAAAATTATTACTCTTTTAAAAAAATTGATGATCTTGTTAACAAAACTTGTAATTATTTTGAAAATTTAGGATTAAAGAAAAGAGATAAAATTTGTACCTCCATTGATAACTCGTTGACTTATATTTTGTTATATTTTGCTTCAATGCGGTATGGATTAATTATAAATCCATCTCCCACATACCTTTCTAAAAATCAATTTATAAAAAATATTGATCAAATAAAACCAAAGGTCATCTTTGTAGAACAAAAAATTTTTTCAAAAAAAAGTAAAATAATTAAAATTGACAATGATGATATTTTCTTAAATATAATTTTTAAATATAATAAAAATTATAAAAATAAAAAAAAAATTTTACCAAAAGATGTTGCTGTATTATATTATTCGTCTGGAAGTACAGGCTCTCCTAAACTTATAGCAATTTCTCATAAAGCAATTTTTGAGACACAAAAAATGCAGGAAAATTCTACTTTAAAATATTCAGGAAATAATCACCTATGTATATTGCCATTGGCACATACATCCTCGCTTAGGTCAACATTAAAGTTTTGTTTATATAATGGAAGATCTGTATTTTTATATAAAAACTTTTGGACAATTAAAGATAGATTTTTTGAAATTATTTATAAAAATAAAATTACATTCGTTCAAGTAGTTCCCTCAATCTTGAATATGTTAATTCAAATTTATTCGAAAAATAAAAATTTACATAAAAAAACAAATTCATTAAAATTTCTTGCATCTGGCTCAGCTTTCCTTTCTGAGAAAATAAAAAATAAATTTAAAAATAATTTTAATGTTCCTATCATCAATATTTATGGACTGTCAGAAACATGTGCAATCACCATGACTAAATTAAACAAAAACAATGATATTTCTCATAATTCAATAGGCCAAGTTCTAAAAGGAATTAAATTTAAAATAATTGATGGAAATAATAAAAAAGTAAAAAATAATGTACCTGGCGAACTTGTAATTAAATCACCATCACTTTTTAGTGGATATTATAATACGAAGTCTAGAAAAGCTTACTTTACTAAAGACAATTATTTTAAAACTGGTGACATTGTAACTTCAAATAATAAATCTGAATTAAAATATATCGAAAGAAAAAAAAATATAGTAATTAAATCAGGCATAAATATAAATTGTAGAGAAATTGATGACTATTTCATGAGTCTAAATTATATAAAGGACGCATATACAACTAGTAAGCCAGACCTTTTTCATGGTGAAGTGCCTATATCATTTGTAGTATTAAAATTTAAAAAAAGAAAAGATAAAATTATAAGTGATATTAAAAAACATCTTGGGGATTTTAAAATACCAAGTGAAATAAGTGTTTTAAAAAAGATCCCTCGATCGCAGACAGGAAAAATCCAATATTTTTTATTAAATAAGAATGATTAAAAAAAAGGAAAATGATCTTTTAATTTTGGCTAAAAAGGTTTTTAAAACTAAGAATTTAACAATTAACGATACCCCTGAAAAAATAAAAAATTGGGATTCTATGCAACACTTAATATTAATTTCAGAAGTAGAAAAAAAGTTCAAAAAAAAAATAAATTTTCAACAAAGTCTGACAATTACGAAAATTAAAGACATACTAAAGTATATTTAGATAATTTTTGGTTCTTTTCCCAATATATAATAAGGATTTTTTTTAATTTCTTTGGAAACAAAATTAAAAACTTCTCTTGCACTACATACAGAGATTTCAAAATTATTTATAATATCTTTTTTCAAAATTTTCTTTGAAATTAAGTCTTTTTCGATCTTTAATTGTTTTTTTCTTTCATGAAATTCATATTTTTCATTTGAATACACATAATATTCATAATGAGAGTATTTCATTCTTTTTTTCGGAAAAAAAATTTTAGAATATCTATATGGAACCATACTTTTTTGTTCAACAAAATGTAAAAATGTGCTTGATGTTAGAAAACGACATCCTAAAAAAACCATTTTAGCATCAAATGTATATAGTTTTTCAAAAACAGAACCTTCACCTGTTGATGAACTTGAATTGTTTAAAAATAAATTTTGAAATTTCCCTTTGCAAGAAAAAGAAAAAATAGGGTGATCTGTTCTTTTAAAATCTTTTTTATTACGAATATACTCATCAAAAATTCCTACTTCAGAGGCAGTATGTTGTTTATTAAAAATCCCAGTTTTACAAAATGAATATGTAAATGCAGGAAAGATGATTGTACTTTGCTTGTTAAAATATGCATTTATAAATCGATGAAGTTTTTTACATTTATCCATCCAGTTATTTCCTATAAAATGAGAAATATCAGAGTGAATCAACACTATATCACTTTCACTGCAACCATTATCTTTCAGGATTTTTTTAAATTTATTTATTATCATCAAAATATTATTAATATAGTTTCTTAGAAAAATATCCAATTAATTTATAATGAAACATTTATATTTTTAGATAATGATTTAGACTATTAATTTAATGAAAAACTTTATTTGACAAATTATTCTTCTATGAAAAAAAATTTTAGTGTAACTATTCTTCTAACTATTTTTAACCGATTAGATTATACTAATAAATGGTTAAATTATGCTGAACAAAGCAAAATACCTTTTAAAATCTTTATTTCTGATGGCGGAAATATAAGGAATATTAAAAAAAAACTTAAATTAGATAAAAGAAATTTAGATATCACATATAGCAAATTTAAATATTATAAAAATTATAACTATCTGTTTGAAAAGTTTTACAAATCTGTAAAAAAAATTAAATCCAAATACATATTTATTGCAGAGGACGATGATTATATCTTTTTTGACAAAATTATAAAATCTGCAAAATTTTTAGATAAAAATAAAGCTTTTTCTTGTGCAAAAGGAATTAATTGTTTGGGAGATATGATAAGAAATAACGGTAAAGTTTTGGCTTTTAGTCTTAGAAATGAAAGTAGTAGTAAAAAAGGGTCAATATTGTCGAGAATTCCAGATATAAGACTTATAGAATATTACCAAAAAAAGCATCTATCACTTTATAATGCATTACACAGAAAAGAGTCTTTATTAAAAACTTTCAAAATTTTAAATTCTAGAAATTTTTTAAATTTATATATTTCAGAATTAATATTTTGTCTTTCAGTTATATATAATGGTAAAGTAGCCAGATTTAATCATATAGATTATATAAAAATGGATAATACATTTCATAGTGCTAGTAATAATTTTGAAAAAATAAGAACATTTTCAGAAATAAGTAAAAAAAAAGAGTTCAAAGAAGAAAATGATTTAATTTTAAAATCTATTAATTTTAGACACAAAAAGTTTAAAAGCACATTTTTACATTTGCATGATCAATTTTTAGAAAAAGATAGAAAATTTAGAATTAGAGAAGAAGAAGAAAAAAATTCAATTTTAATAAAGTTAAGATGGATATTAAAAAATATATTATTGAAATTGAAAATATATTATTTAATAAAATATCTATATTTAAATATATTTAAAGCTGATTATATTTATAAAAAAGTGATGATAATAGATAGTAGCCTAACTAAAATTGTAAAAAATGATATTAAAAAATTTATTAAAATTATAGAATTTAATACCAAATACAAATTTTAAGAAAATTAATTAATGCATAAAACTCCTAAAATTATTACAAATAAGAAATTTTTTGATAAACGAGGATTTTTAACTGAGCTATCAGGAGATATTTACATTAAAAAAAATAAGATAAAAAATATACTTTTAACATCATCAAAAAAGAATGTTTTAAGAGGTTTCCATTTTCAAAGAAAAAAACCTATAAATCAGATAGTTACTTGTATCAAAGGTAAAATACTAGATGTTGTAGTAGATTTAAGAAGAAATTCCAAAAATTTTGGAAAAACTAAAACATTTATATTAAGTGAAAATCATAGCAAGAGCTTATTTGTTCCTGGTAACTTTGCTCATGGTTATTTGTCCTTAGGTAGTGAAAATATTATAATGTACTTACAAGACGAGCAATATATTAAAAAGTATGACTCAGGGATTATTTGGAATGATCCCACTATTAATTTCGAATGGCCAGTTACTAAGCCAATTATTTCAGAAAAAGATAAAAATTTGTCAGTATTAAAAGATGCGAAATTTTAAAAAACAATTTTCAAAAAAAAAATTAAAACCAATTATTAATTTTGGCCGTATGCCTTTAGGTAATGGTTTTTTTAAAAAAAATAAAAAAATTGAGTATAAATATGAAATGAAAGTTGGCTATAATAAAAGCCTAAATTTATTTCAATTATATAGTAATCCGGATCCAAAAAAAATGTTTAATAATAATTATGCGTTTTTGTCCTCTACATCTGACTCAATGAAAAATCACTTTAAAAAATATGCCCTTACCCTAAAAAAAATGATCAAAAAAAAAAATTTTTCTATTTTAGAAGTTGGGTGTAATGACGGAATTTTGTTAGAGAATTTTAAAAATCAAGATCATTTAGGAGTTGAGCCATCAAAAAATGTTTACAAGATATCAAAAAATAAAAAGCTGAATGTAATAAATAAATTCTTTAATTTAAAATTAGCAGATTCAAAATTTTTGAAGAAAAAAAAATTTGATATCATATGTGGTGCGAATGTATTTTGTCATATACCTAATTTAGAAGAATTATTTAAAGCTGCTGAATTTTTTTTAAATAAAAATGGAATATTTGTAATAGAGGAGCCCTATTTAGGTGATGTAATAGAGAAAAGTTCATATGACCAGATCTATGATGAACATATATATATATTTTCAGCACATTCTATTGATAAAATAGCAAACTTTTTTAATCTAGAGTTATACCATGCAGAAAGACAAAAAACACATGGCGGTTCTATGAGGTATTACCTTAATAAAAAAAATTCTAGAGTTAAAACAAAGGAACTAAAAGCAATTATGAACTGGGAAAAAAAACTTGGTTTAGACAATTATAAAAAAATATTAAAGTTTAGAAAAAAATGTGAAAATTCAAAAAAAAATTTTTTAAACAAAATAAAAAAATTTTCTATTAAAAACAAATTGTATGGATATGGTGCAACTTCTAAAAGTACAACAATCTTAAATTACTGCAAGTTAAGTACTAAATACATCGAAGGTATTTTTGACACATCAAATACAAAAATTGGCAAATTTACACCAGGAACAAAAATACCTATTCTCAATTACAATGATAAATTTAAATTGATTAAGCCAAAAATTTGTGTCTTGTTTGCCTGGAATCATTTTAAAGAAATATGTGAAAAAGAAAAAGACCAACTTAAAAAAGGCCTTAAGTTTTTAATACATATAGATAAAAAACACATGAAAGGTTATAAAAAATATTTTCTATAAACATTAGAAACAATTTAATTAAATTTAATATTTATAAATGAGTAAAAAAAAATTTAAGTATATATATAAAAATGTTTTCAACAGCTTTGAAACTTGTAATAAAAAAATTAATTTAACTTTTTATAAATCTCAAGAATATAAGAAAAAACAACATAAAATTATTCACAAGGTAGTAAATTGTTTAAAAAAAAACCAACCAATTGAACCTTTCTACAAACAGCATACTCAATATTTAAATATATTAATTCCTCATATTAAGAAGGACAAAATTAAAATTTTAGATTTTGGTGGAGGTTGGGGTATCGGGTATGCTAATTTAATGGAGTTAAACAACAAAAAAATTTTACAAAAAATAGATTATCATATTTTTGACTTGCCAGATCTATGTGAAATTGGAGAAAAAAAATTCAAAAGTAAAATAAATTTTAAAAAAAAATTAAAATTTATTAATAAATTTTCAGAAATTGATGAAAAATACGATATAGTTTTCTTCGGATCATCAATACAATATCTAAGAGATCCAATAAATATTTTGTCTAAGCTTTTAGAAAAAAAAATCAAATATCTATTATTTATTGATTTATATTTAACTAGATCTAAAACATTCTATACTAGACAAATACATTACAACTTTGAAGCTGCACATAGTTTTATAAATATTAATAATTTTGAAAGCATATTTAAAAATAAATATGAAATAATCAGCAAAAGTTATTCTCATACAATAAGATTAAATAAAATTGGCTATATTGATATGAGTAATTTTAAAAAAAAACATAGAATTAAAAATAGTTTAAATTATCTTATTAGGAGTAAATAATGTTTTTTAATAGATTAATTGAAATATCAAAAAAAGATTTTTATTCTGAAAAAAAAATAGAATATATTAGAAGTAAGGTATTAAAAGGAAACATTCTTGTTGTAAGAAACCATTTGAAGTCAAAAAAATTAAGAGAAATATTTAAAAGACTTAAAAAAAAACCAAAATTTTCAAAAGATACAAGAATGATAGAAGGTGTAAAAAACATTTGCTACAGGTCAATACAAAAAGGGCGTGGCCAATATTCGACTAATGACTACTCTTGGTATTTTTTCCCATGGAATAAAGATCCAATTGGATTGATGAACAAAGTTAAAAAATCTTTCTACCAGGTTATAAAATTAAACAAATATGATCCAATTAAATTATTCAAAAATACTCCTAAAGATAGAATAGTTTTGAGAGCACACCTAATGTATTATCCTTTTAAAAAAGGACATATCTCATTACACTCGGATCCAGTAAATGTGACCAGCATTACTTGTGGAATATATATTACTTCAAAAAAAAAAGATTATGATGAGGGTGGATTTTACGTTCTTAACAAGAATAAACAAACTGAATTTATAGATCACGAAATTTTTTCAGGAGATATGATTTTATTTTATAACGGCCTTTATCATGGTGTTGAGCCAACTTTACAAGTGAACAAAAAAAAAAATAAAGATAAAATTAATGGAAGAGTTTTTTTAAATTTAAGTATTTTGGAGTCGCACGAATATAAAGACAGACAATTTACACGTGGATTAAAATTAAATGATATTAAATAGAAATCTTATTATTGAAAAAAGATTTTTTAGAAATAAAAATATATTGATTACAGGAGCAAGTGGTTTTATAGGAAAAAACCTATTAGAGTATTTATCTCAATTTGAATGTAAAGTAATAGCTGTATACAAAAAGACAAAAATTAATCTTAAAAAAAAAAACATTAAAATAGTAAAGTGTGATTTGCATAAACCTTTGCCAAAAACATTAAAGAAAAATAAAATTGATCTGATATTTCATTTTGCTGGTCCAAGTGCAGATAGAAAGTCAATGCTAATTAAATCTAAAATACTTAAAAGTTTAGTTATTGATAAAAATATAATTAATTTTGCTTTAAATCATAATATACCAGATTTTTTTTTCGCATCGTCTGCAGGAGTTTATGATATTGCCACTACTAATTTCCAAGAAAAAAAATTACCAATCAATAATAATTGCGATGGGAGTTATGGTATGTGTAAACTTATTACTGAAGAATTATTATATAATTCATTTAAAAAAGAAAATTTGACTATATGTCGTTTTTTCTCAGTATATGGAAAATCCTCTAATACAATTATTAATAAATGGAAATATGGAATAAAGAAAAACAAAAAAATTTTTGTTTGGGGTAAAGGAGAGACAATTAGAAGTTGGCTTCATATTAATGATGTAATAAGTGGTATTATTAAAATGATAATACATAGAAAAAAAAATATCTTTTATAATCTTGGATCTAATGAAAAATTATCACTTAATAAGACCTTCACAATTATAAAAAAAAAATTTCCAGGTTCAAAATCTTGTATAGTTTATAATGCAAAAATAAATAGCGGACCCAAAATAAGGTATACTAATTCAAATAATTTGAAAAAAATTGGATGGAAACAAAAAATTAAATTAAATGAAGGAATTAATTTAATATAATAAAATATTTATGATTAATTTTACATCCCCAAAGCATAAAAATATTAAAAATGTAGATACCTACTTAAAGGTTATTAAGAAAGTTATAAATAGTGGAAATTATATTTTAGGTAAAAATGTGAAAAGTTTTGAAAAAAAACTCATTAAATATCTTAAAACTAATTATGTAGTAAGCAATAATAGCGGAACAGACGCACTTATAATGTCTTTAATGAGTTTAAATCTAAAAAAAAATCATGAAGTGCTAGTACCCTCTCATACGGCTACAGCAACTTTAGCTTCACTTAGATTAATGCAATACAAATATAGATTTGTGGATATTGATTACAAGACCATGAATGTTGATTTAAATGACATGAAAAAAAAAATAAATCGAAATACTAAAGTAATTATTGCTGTTCATTTATATGGAAATCCATGTGAGATTGACGAAATAAAATTAATATGTACCAGAAAAAAAATATTTTTAATTGAAGATTGTGCTCAAGCTTTTGGTGCTAACTATAAAGGTAAAAAAGTCGGAACATTTGGGGACTTTGGATGTTTTAGTTTTTTCCCAACAAAGAATTTATCGGCAATTGGTGATGCAGGGGCTGTTGTCACCAATAATAAAAAATCATATCAAAATCTTTTAAAAGTAAGGCAATATGGTTGGGACAAAAATAGAGTTTCACTTACAAATGGCATCAATTCGAGATGCGATGAGATACAAGCTGCTATACTAAATATTAAAATTAATTCAATAGATAGAGATAATAATTTAAGAAATAAAATAGCAAAAATTTATAACAGGGAGCTAAAAAGTCTTCCGATTAAACTTCCAACCATTAACAATGAGTGTTTCCATGTATATCATTTGTATGTTGTTAAAGTAAAAAAAATATTAAGAGATAAAATAATCAAATATTTTAAACAAAATAAAATTTTTCTTGGAATTCACTACAAAACACCTTGTCATAAAATGAAAAATTTTGCTAAGAAAAATACTTCATTGCCAATTACTGACAAAGTAACAGATGAGGTGATATCTTTGCCTATTTATCCTGAGCTTAAATATGAAGAGCAACTAAAAATAATTAATTTGTTTAAAAAATTTTATAAAAAAAAATGAATATCTTAATTACTGGATTTGCTGGTCATATTGGAAGTAATTTAATTGTAAAACTTTCTAAAATAAAAAAGATAAAAAAAATATATGCAATTGATAATTTTAGTTCTGAAAATTTCTACAGTTTATTTAAATTAAAAAATAATAAAATTCATATTTATTTTGAGGATTTAAAAAATTTCAATTTCAAAAAACTAAAAAATATTAAATATACTTTTCATTTCGCAGCAAAAACAAATGCTGAAAAAAGTTTCGAAAACTTAGAAAAAATTAATGAAAATTTAATTCTTACCAAAAAAATTGTTGATTTTTGCAACTATTCTAAATCAAAATTAATATTCCCTTCATCCACAAGTGTGTATGGTTCGCAAAGTAAGTTAGTTAATGAGGATGAAACAAATTTAAAACCACAGAGTCCATATGCTGAAACAAAAATTAAAGAGGAAAAGATTATTATTAAAAATATAAAAAGTAATTTTCTAATATTTAGACTTGGCACCATATATGGTTTCTCAGAAGGTATAAGATTTCATACAGCTATAAATAAATTTTGCTTACAGTCTTCCATGAACAAACCACTTACAATATGGAAAAAAAATGTGGATTTATATAGACCTTATTTATATTTAGATAATTTTACTGATAATATGGTTAAAATAGTAAAAGGAAAAAAAATTAAATATAATCAAATCTATAACTTTTTGACTGAAAATGTAAAACTTAAAGAAATCATAAAAATATTTAAGTCGTTCATAAAAATAAAAGTTATTTATACTAATACAAAACTAATTAATCAAAATTCCTATTTAGTGTCTTGTAAAAAATTGAAGAATTTAAATTTTAGATTGAAAGGTAACTTAAAAAATGAAATTAGAAGAACAATTTCAAAATTAGCTATTAATAAAAAACAAAATTAAGTACTATTGAAAAAGTCAGTGAAGCTATACTACTTGAGATATAACTTTTTAAAAATTTCAAAGTTTTTAATATAATCTTTTTTCATATACTTTTTGTCACAAACAACCATAATTGATCCCTCTTTAATGAAGTCTATTTTTAACCATGTTTTCTTGGGACATAATAAATATTCACCTTCCTTAGAAAAGGTAATAGTTTTTGTGGTTTTGTTTATTAAGGATATTATACTTTTAGAATTAATATTAATTAATAGTTGAATTGTATCTTTGTGTGCATGATTTCCCCTGGAAACATTCTTTTTTCCAGTGACTACAAAAACCCTTTTTATTTTAAAATTATTTTTTTCATAAACTATGATTGAACCTTTTTTATCTTTTAAAGTTTTAATCTTTTTTGGCACTTAAAAAATTTTGTTAATTTCGTGTAGATTTGCTATTTCAAATCCACTTCTATTTTCTATTATTTTTACAAATTCTGAGGCACTAAGCAGGTCATCTGGGGATCCTGCGTCTAACCAAACTGAACCTCTACCTAATTCCATAATTTCAAGTTCATTTTTTTTTATCAATTCATTATTTAAATCTGTGATTTCTAATTCTCCTCTATTAGATGGTTTCAGCTTCTCACATATTTTTATCACCTTATTTTTATAAACATAAAGACCTGTTATAATATTATTAGAAATAAATTTTCTAGGTTTTTCAATGATTTTATAAATTTTTTTGTTTTTATATTGAATTACTCCAAATTCAGAAGGATTTTTATTTTTGACTGATACGACGCAGTTATTTTTTTTTATTAATTCATTTAATTGGAAAGAAAGTGATTGTGCGTAGAAAAAATTATCCCCTAGTATCAACATAAAATCACTACCATTTAAATACTTTTTAGACTTTAAGATGCCATCAACTATCCCATTAGGTTTATTTTGAGCAACATAGGTAAATTTAATTTTGAGATTTAAACTTTTTATTATTTTTTTAAATATTTTTAATGAATTGGAGTCTGAAACAATTATTACATCATCAATTCCAGATAACATTAAGACTGACAATGGATAAAAAAACATCGGTTTTTTATATATTGGTAAAAAATGTTTATTAATGGCATATGTTATTGGTTTAAATCTGGTTCCCAATCCACCAGCAAGCAAAATTCCTTTTTTTTTGATCATAATATTTTTTATATATTATTATTTATGTATATTATTCAAGTACAAATAAATATATGAAAAAAATTTTAATAACTGGAGGGTTAGGTTTTATAGGGTTAAATTTAATATTTAACTTACTAAAAAATAAAAAAGTAAAAATTATTAACATAGATAAAATTAGCCACTTTTCTAATAAAATTAATATTAAGCATAAAAACTATAAATTTGTAAAAATTGATATAACTAAAAAAGAAAAACTTTTTGACTGTGTAAAAAACTTCAAACCAGATATTGTTTTTCATTTAGCAGCAGAATCACATGTTGATAGGTCAATTATTTCAACTAAAGAATTTATTTACTCAAATATAATAGGTACTTATAATTTATTAGAAATATTAAATAGTTTAATATCAAAAAAAAAACTTTCTAAAAATTTTAAATTTATTCATATTTCTACAGATGAAGTTTATGGTTCAATTAAATCTGGGAAATTTCACGAAAATTCAGGTTATAAACCAAACTCACCATATTCTGCATCAAAGGCATCATCAGATTTATTAGTGAGATCTTGGTTTAAAACATATAATTTTCCAGGGATTGTTGTAAATTGTAGTAATAATTTTGGGCCTTATCAAAATAAGGAAAAATTAATACCAAAAATTATATTAAATATTTTGCAAAAAAAAAAAATACCTATCTATGGTGATGGAAAAAATATACGAGATTGGATATTTGTTTATGATCATATATCAGTTTTAAAAAAAATAAGTATAAAGGGAGTAATTGGTCATAATTACAACATTGGGGGACAGAATATTAAAAGTAATAATGAAATCGTTAAAATGATATCTAATATATTGAAAAATAGATATGTTTCATACAATCCCCTAGAACTTGTTGAGTATGTAGATGATAGGAAAGGTCATGATTTTAGATATGCAGTCAGTAATAAAAAAATTAATAATGATTTTAACTGGCAACCAAAATATAATTTTAAAAATGCATTGGAAATAACAGTAAGATGGTATTGTAAAAATTATTTTAAAAATAGAAAATGAATTCTTACGCTCCAATAGCATTATTCGTTTATAATAGATTACAACATACAAAAAAAGTATTAGAAAATATAAAAAAAAATTCAATTTCAAAAAAAAGTATTCTTTATGTATTCTCAGACTTTAATAATGACCATTCTGAAAAAAATAAAATTAAAAAAATAAGAGATTATTTAAAAAATTTAAATGGATTTAAAAAAATTAATATCATTCATAGAAAACTAAATTTAGGAACTTCAAGAAATATTGTTTTGGGATTAAATCATATATTTAAAAAACATAGTAGATGTATAATTATTGAGGATGATATTTTGATAAGTAGAAATTTTTTGAATCAAATGAATTATTTTTTGGAAAAATTTAATAAAATTAAAAATATTGCTACGATTGAGGGCTACATGTATCCAGTTAAATTCAAAAAAAATACTCCAAATTACTTTTTTTTGAAAGGGACAGGTTGTTGGGGTTGGGCAACATGGAAAAGATCTTGGAAAAATTATGAGAATTCGCACGAAAAACTTTTAAATAAATTCAATAATAAAAAACATTTAATTAATGATTTTGATTATCATAACTCATACCCATATTTCAGAATGTTAAAGAAACAAAGAAGATCTAAAAAAAAATCTTGGGCAATAAAATGGTATGCTCTTAATTACTTAAAAAATAATTATACAGTTTATTTTAAAAATTCATTAGTTAAAAATATCGGATTAGATGGTTCAGGAGAAAATTGTAAAGTTGATTACGAAATTAATCAAAAGAAATTTAAGAATAAAACGTATAAGATTAATTTAAATGAAAAAATAATCGAAAATAAGGTAGCAAAAAATGAGATCGCTAAATATTTAAAAACTAAATTTAGTATTAAAAATAAAATAAATTTTATTTTTAAAAAATTTATAAAATGATTTGGAAATCTGTTAACTTTTTATTTAAATTATCTGGAAATATATATTTTAGTAATGAAAAAAAAGATTGGTTTTCTGCTCTAGAATTATCCAAATCTTATGAAGATAATTTAATTCTTAATAAAATAAAAAAAATTTACGATAATATTAAAGACAAAAACTTTGAGTTTTATGAAAGAGATGGTTTAATTCTTAATAATAAACCAGACGAAACAAATTTAATTAAATTCTTAAAAACCTGTACTACGAAAAATAATAGTCTTCATGTTTTAGATTATGGAGGTAGTTTAGGAAGTAGATACTTTTCAAATTATAATTTTATTAAAAATAATAATATTAAATGGAATATTATTGAACAAAAAAAATTTGTAAATTATGGCAGGGAATTTCTACAAAATAATTTTTTGTCTTTTTATCACAGTTTAGATGAATGTTTTTCTGAAAAAAAAATTAATTGCGTGATTTTTTCTGGATCTTTACAATATCTTGAAAATTACTATAAAATATTAATACAAATTAAGAAATATAATATAAAATATATTTATTTAGATAATTTGCCTTTATCTAATTCTAATAAACACAAAATTTTTATTCAGAATATTCCTAAAAAAATATATCCATCTTCATACCCTATAAGAAT
>CEQY01396381.1_pt1 | contig 15711 bp, 4 predicted proteins | sample 361391 | NCBI WGS metagenome assembly CEQY01 (sample SAMEA2621075, study PRJEB7988) | marine metagenome | isolation source: saline water (ENVO:00002010), including | reverse complement strand
CTACAAGAGCTTTACGCTCAGCTACAAGAGCTTTACGCTCAGCTACACGAGCTTTACGTTTATCAACAAAGTAAGATTTTAGTGATTTAATAACACATTTATGATTTTTTCGAGTATTTTCAGATAATTTTTTAAGGATAACATCAATATTTATATCTCCATGCTCAATAAATTCTGAAAGCAAAATATCACCTGATTTCTCTAGTTTAGTACATCGAGACTTAAATTGTTCAGTATATATTTTTGCGTCTTTAAGAGCTTTAATACCTCCCTCTTCATAAATAGAGGTAAGCAAAATTTTAAGTTGAGCAATGTTAGCAGTAGACATGATGATTGTATTATCATGTTCATAATGTTTCATTTCAATTTTATAAAAAAAATATTATAATATATTATATTTGATGTCGAAGAGACCAGTTATTACAAACAATGGGTCTCCTGTTCTCAAAAAACTGAAAACCATACCAGAACCATCAGCAGAAGCCACCACACCTACATTAGTGCCTACTGTGGTACCCACAGTATCACCCACCATGGTACCCACATCGAAGCCCACACCTACACCATCACCCACACTCACACCAGAACCACCAGCAGAAGTCACCAAAGCACCACTCGAGAGCCCAGCCGAAAAAGCTATGGAGGCTTTAGAAAGTAAACTGCTAAGTGTTGGGAAGCAACACCCAGGTTGGATAATATATGATATATTAGAACGTATAAATAAAAATGAGTATACCGACCCTGCTAAAATAAAAAAACGACAAGATATTTATACGTTAACTCATAAAATGCACAATTACTCAATCACGATGCCCGACTTCACATCAGCCCAGATCCATATGAATATAAGTGGAGATTCTTTAGTGGCGAGTGAGGACCCGCCTGATATATTACCATTAATTCTGAAAATTATAGATTGTTTAAAACAAGAAAAAAAATTAGATTGGATAGAAGTGAGAAATTTAAATCCGATTTCCCGAGATACGAACAAGTGTATTGATTTTAAAACAAAATCTGGGGAAAATATCATAATATTTGACCCTCCTGATAGTAGTCATATGATAACGTATTGTAAAAATAGAGCATATATAGAAAATGCTGTAAAAGAAGCTGTAAAAGAAGCTGTAAAAAAAATAAAAAAAGCTGTAATAAGAAGTAAATATTCTGAAAAAGTAAAAGAATTTTTAAAAGTACTAATATCAAGAGACATAATAAATATTTATAGTCTTTCTAAAAGCGTAGAAGATGAAATAGAAAGCATGACGAGTGATAAAGTTAAACTAGAACAAGAAAATAAAGAATTAACTGCTACTCAGAAAGAGATACAAGTTAATATAACAAAGAATATTGAACAACTCAGGGAAGTGAAGAAAGCGCTAGAGGAAGCGCTAGAGGAAATAAAAACTTCAATAAAGCAGAAGTTCCGTAATGTAAATAAAACAGAACAATGGGAATCCATTGTCTTGGAAGCTATGGGGATTAAATTACAAATAAAGACCAATAAAACCTCGCCCGGTAACGGTGGGTCGCGCGGAGAAAAAAAAAATAAAAAAACTCGCACAAAAAGACGTAATAGTTTAAAGAAAACCCGCACAAAAAGACGTAATAGTTTAAAGAAAACTCGCACAAAAAGACGTAATAGTGTAAGAAAAAAGCGTCGTTCAAAAAGAAAATGATTTTAATAGCAAAAAACATTTTTTTCAATATTTTCTTTATCAGTTTTGTTATAGAGCGGGTCAATATCATCCATATCAATTACCCGACGCAAAATATCACCACCGCTTATTTCAGGGTCTTTATAGTTGACAGGAACAAAACTATTTTTACAACAATCAGGAATAATACATGAAAAAGTATTATAAAAATATAATCTAATCCAAAAACGTTTTTCAATTTCAGCATTAACTATTTCTTGCTGAAACATCCTATCAATCATAGAAAACGCGGTATTCAGAAATAAAATAGTGTTAATTAATACTTTTTTATTATTAAATAATTTATGTAAATGGCATGTGTCTTCATCAGATAATTTATACTGGTTCTGTTTTTGTAATGCGTTCAAAAATCTAATTTCATTTTTAACATTCTTCAATTCGGTCAATGTCTTGGATTTGTAGTCATCAATCTTTTTTAACAGAGAGAAAATATTAGTATTATAAATTAAAGGGTATTGGTATCGTATGCTTTTCGGGATAATAAACTGATTAGTTTCTTTTATATCCCCTATTTTCTCTTCTACACTACGAATATTATCTCTCATATTTTTAATTAAACATATTTCAGCTTCTTGTCTTTCTTTATAAAGAAGATTTATTTTTTTCTTTTGCTCATTGGCAATCCAATGGTCATAATTTTCAGTATCTTCTTTATCAATAGGACAAGAAGTACATAAAACATATTTATATTCATTCCATTGTTTCATAAAATTCTCTCCATTTAATATCGGGTTACTAAAAAGTAAAACTTGTCCAGATTGAAATTCAACAGATGTTTGTAGTTTATCATATTTATGGGCAGTTATTTTATGTGCTTCGGCCGCGGCATCCAATTTTAAATAGTTTATTATAGCTAAAAGAAATGCTACAAACGCAGATATTGTAGCAAGTATTAGGTCTCCATATATCATAATATGAACCTGAGACTGGGAAACAGATGCTACCGCAGAGAGAAATATCGCAGGTAACATTAAACAATTTAATAAAGTTACAGTATAGCTACAAGATTCCATATAAATGATTTTTTGACCTTTTAAATAGCTAGCTAATATATCTAATGCGGATGAATACCTATGGACAGCATCTTGTTCATAAGATATACTAATTTGTCTCCGTATATCGGTAAGACTTAGTTTTTTATATTTAAGATTTTTCTTACTTTTACTTTTATGTTCACCAGATGATTTAGAAAAAACTATATCAAATTTATTAGGCGATTCACTATCGCTGTCACATGATGTAGTTTTATTAATATCACTAAATGAATGTATATTATTTATAGACATTAAATTCTCTTTTTTTGATATCTTTTTTTTAGTACTATATTTAGTAGAATCCTCTTCAGCATCTATTTCATAATCACTGTTACAAATCTGATACTCATCTTCAGATGAATAATTATTATATTTAGGATGAATAGTTTCAATAATATTGGTATTTAAATTAACATAGTTAAGGTCGCTATTATTAAAGAGTAATTCTTTGTTATTGTGATTATTTAATAGAGAATTACTCATATTTAATTCAACATTACTAATATCTAATTCAACATTACTAATATCTAATTCAGAATTACTAATATCTAATTCAACATTACTAATATCTAATTCAATGTTAGTCATATTTAATAATACATATGTAATATTAAGTAATAAATTACCTTAATAATTTATTATGAAGACATTAAAAATGTATATTTTCAATGAATCTACTCAACCAAAAGAAGGATGGTTTAAAAGCTGTTTTATATGTCGGACAATTACTTCTCAAACACAGTTTTTTAATGAAAAAAATAAAAATAAAGTTTTGATTAAAAGGTATGTATATATTTGTCCATTCTGTAAAAAAAATCTTTTAAAAGATGATGTTTTAAGAGATTATTATGAAAGTAAAGTAAATAAATATATCGATTCAATTTAGGATACTTACAAAGAAAATATTATTTATTATAAATTTGCTTTATTTCAATAAAATATTTTATTTTCTAAAAAATATTTTATTTATAGATATTATAATGGCTGATACCCCCAACGTTGTTTCAGCTGCAGGATGGCAATCCGACTTACTTGTCACAAATAAATCACACATTAACATGGTGTCATTAGATATCAATAGTGATGGCTCAGCAATCATTGATTGTAATAGTATCAAATTAGTTCTCAAACCTAATCCAAGCGTTCATGGCACGGATGCTATAGAAGTATTACTTAAAGATTGGCTATCCATTAAAAAAAATAGTGCTAGGGACACAGCTTTAGGTGACCCCTCCAACAATCACAGTAGTAATATAGCTTACTTGAATGAAAAAAATACTCAGAACAAGTTACAAGGATTCTTATCTCATATATTTAAAAATCCAGTAAATATTGATTTAGTGGTCAGTAGTTCGACAGACGATGTGACGGACGGCGATATTGAAGCTCAAACACGAACACGTTTATGCTCATTAACAGATGATATGAGTTTAGTAGAAAGCGTAGGTTCATATGATTTAGAGATTGACGGTCACACTGGTAAATATACTCATTTAATTTTATATATTAATTCTAGGTCAACTAATATTACAGATTATAGTACGAAATATTCCGTATATAAAGATACAAAAATTGTTATTTCACAAGAGCAATCTACTGTATTCCAAGGCTTTGATCTTAGTTACAATAGACAAATATTCTCAACCTTTGCATTTATAGACGACGAGTCGTCTAGTAGTAATGTATTAAGTGACCCGGATTTGGATGGTAACACTGACCTAGTTGGTCGCATCACGGTTAAAAACTTCAAACATGAGATCGTAGGAGATGGAAGCGACAATGAGCCTAACCCGCCCTCCGATAATGATGACTCACAGTATTTAGTATTTAAATTACTATTTTCAAAGACAATTTTACACCCTCTTATAGACGGAGACAAAGTTAACAAAAGTATGGCAAAATTTGAATTTGAAGTTGAAAGGCAAACTGATAATATGGATTCTAGCGAAAAAACTCTGTATGAAGAAATGAATATTTTAATAGATATAAACAAAGATACTTTATCAGAATTGAATAAAGCAACTAAGTCTGATTATGCTATAACCATTGCTGAAAACATTTTAGACCCTCGTGGAGATGAAGATGATATTCTAACTGCACCGAGCGACTACAATAACAAAACATCTACAATTATAACAACAAATAGACTATTAAAAACGAAAAAAAGTGGGTACGAGGGTGCTCCTTACAAAATCAAAGCTATGAATGCGTCTATTGTGGTAGATTATACATTGACCAGCAACAACGGCGATACTCGAGTAAATATACGCGAAAATGCCCATAAGACTCTTAATAAATTACTAGTTACTGAGGAACAAACAACTAGTTTTGGTTCAGTAGATCTTAGCTATAATATTAATACCAGCACTGACCCTTATTTTGATTGGATGAAAGCAGCTTTAGGTGATACCGACGGATCAGGACTACACACTAAAGTAAATAACTTTCCCACAGAGCACGGAAACATTGTTACAAGTTTATTTAGTCAATCGACATTAAGTGATAATACTGTAAAGGCAAATGAAGCTATATTGACATTGCAACATAAAACCAAGACAAATTTTGATAGTGTAGATAAAATATTACAAGAAGCTAGTAAAATGGTTTCACGTGGCCTAAAGCAAAAATTACAGGATTTGGTTACGGTTGCTAAAAGATATGATTATCATTCTGGGATGAGCACTGAATTAGCAGCATACAAAGATATGAAACATGAATTACAACAAATAGTAAATGATATATTAGTTAATATGTATAATCAAACTTCTATCAAAGATAAAGTACAAAAAAATATAGAAGCTATAGAAGAACTTATAAGCAATTATGATGTAGCTATAAAAGTAGAGGATTCTTCGAGAATATTTGACCAAACTGTACTTAGTTTATTAGATGCTACCAAAATTAGTGATGACGATAACAAAGGTCATTTAGATGATAATGATGACTTAAAATTAACCTTTGGAAGAGTTGGCGAATATGATGTTTTAATAGATAAGTTAACGTCACAAGACTGCAGCGTTAATAACTTCGAGGATAAGGTTATCCTCCCGTTTGATGTCACAACAAAGAGAGATTTTGTAGATATATTAGAAAGCTTATTCAAATCGAAGAAAGAGGCCCTCGCTGAAGCTTACAACCCTCCCGATAGCAGTGCTTGGTTAGAAGTTACTATTGATAAGAATACTATTAAAACTTATTGTTGGGAAAATACTAGTATGCGCCCAGTAATTAAATACTGTAAAAATGCTAGTCCTACAGAACCCGCATTGGAAGATAGTGACAAGTTAAATTATGCTGCTTATGTTGCTAGTATGGCGAAGAATTCGAGCGGTATGGATATTGGTAGTAGCAATTTCTCAACTAAGGCGGCGGTGACTACGGTGGCGTCGGATACACATCCGAAATTAAAATTATGTGCTGTGAATTGTTATGGTTCCCTTAAATCTTATATAAAAGAAGTAAAGCTCACCGATGTGAGTTCTAATATAAGTAACGGTGAAATATTAGATGTTTTACAACCATCTGAAGGTTGTTTACATAAAATTAGTTTAGTAATGGCAGCCACACTGGAGGAGCAACAGGAACTCAGTGACGACCAGAAAGTTAAATATAATATGGAAAATACCGAAGATACGGACTTGGAGCCCCAAGAAAATTTATTAAACTCTAGAATATTTCATAGAATAATTCACGCAAAACAAACAATATGGAATACTGCACCCAGTAGTGTGAATGAAGAATATAACACGAAAAAATTAAAGTCTTTAGAAAATGAAATAAGGTGTACAAATGTAAAATGGTCGGCTGGAACAGTGTTGGCGACTGGATCAAATGCTAATGTTGCTGAGAAACAAGTGAAAGATTTGAAAGACCCGGATGTCACAAAAAAGTTATACGAGTTGAATACTTTTAGTAATAAACTACATGATATATCTAATAAACGAGCTAAGAATAACGAAACATCTGATACAACATATCGTATAAGTAATAGTCGGTCGACTATCTACAATGCCGTGTCCGGAATGTCGACCACAGATGGCACTAGTGTGAATAATAAAATTGTAGTAGATTATTTAATGTGGCAATTCTGTAATTTTACAAATAAAAAGACTGAAACTCGCCAATTAGGGTTAGAACTTTTATGGATGACACATGTGGATACTGACCTAACTATTTATAATGAAGCTTATAATAAGACTTTGAGTGGGGATGCGGGACAAAACACTGATATAAATACTATACCAGCCATGTCATTACCTAGCATGACAAATGAAATTACATCTGTGATTAGTGGTCCATTTAAAGTTGAATTGACAATAGGTAACGGTAAGGTAGACAATAGAGAATTAGATCGAACATCGTTATCGGGTAAATATTACTACACATTGAACACAGATGGTGAAATTGTACTTGACATTGACAAAATTCAAGAGGTGACGGCAGACCCATCTGTAAAGTTACCTGGAAGTAACGCAAGTGTGTTATATAACGTAAATATTAATATAATTGGTGATATTAGTACTACACCAGATGATGAATTACCTGACGCCGATCTTAAGTATAAGTCTTTCAGTGTGGATAACTCTGGCAATGATGTCCGTAGTAGATTAATGCCTGTATATAAAATAGATGCGGGATATAATAGTTCCAGTAGCGAAAATATATTTAATTACACCAAAGGATTATTTGACAGCAGAATAGATGTTTGGGGGGGTTCGAACTACTTCAAATTCGATCCCGCAAAAAGAAATCAGTATAAAAATCATACTAAGTATTATTTACAATTTCACGAAGATGTCGGTGAAAGTGATTACACCGTGGAAACACACGATATAAATGACAATACCTTCCTAGCGAATCGAAGAGAGCTCAAACACAACAACGACGTTGCACAGACAAATCAAGCCGTTCCTTTATATAGGCCTTACGCTATCCCTGTAAGAACTTCCGCTTCTAAACCCGCAAATGGGTTTGCAGTTATCAACTATGTGGATGCTTTAGATGTTAGTGGAACAGCTTCGATCTTGGGAAAATATAGTATATATTCAAATAATAACACTGGTAGTGATATATCTGGAGTAGAGTTATCTTTAAAGACACAAAAATTTACACAGATCAGGAATCAAACTGAAGTAAGTAGTTTAGTATGTTCCTTTGAATTTAATAACAAAAACTATGTTGCTATCTATAAACCTAAAAAGAGAATGCAGTCAGTCCTTCAGACTGCTAGTAGTGGTGATTCTGGTAATATAAAATTCAAAGCTATATTACCATCAAGTTTCTCATCAACTGATATAACTACTATGAATAATTTGGTCAATACATTTGAGGGGGATGCCAGTTCTAATGCCGTTTCTAATAAAATGGAACTTATGCTTGTAAAACAGGTAGTAAGTGATCCATTTAGGGATGACGACGGTAACTTAATGGAATCTGGAGATGACAAACTAAATCAACGCTTTGCTGGGCAGACCCTTAATGGTGAAGAAACATCCTATACACAAAAACTTATATCCTCCCTTGATCCCGCGACGATGGACCCAACAGCACTCACCAAGGCTGATTTCGAAGATGCATTAAATATCATCGCCACCACCCATACTGATGATGCTGCTAATACTAAAAATGTTAAATTAACTAACTCTCAAGTAACTAATCTAAGAGTACTTTTTACATTAACAGCTACTGAGTCTGAACCAACATCACCTGCACCGAATACGACTGGGGGTAGTGATATAGTCTTTCAAAATAATTTATCTACCACAAGTACCATAAGTTTAGCATTAGAAAAAACTAAAGAAGAACACATTAAAAGTGCAACTTTTAAATTAAATGTAAGTTCTGTTAGAACTCTTCTTGAAGGTGAAGGGTCCTCAGGGGCTCCAGGTTTTTATTCGTATAATACGACATCACTTGCCAATTTTAAGGTTGAAGATTGGATTACTCAAACTTTTACAGTCACTGACAATGATACCGGCACCTACGGTGAGAGTACCCTTTCTCGTACAGCAGACTCCAACAACAATCTTACTGTAGATGTAGATGTGGGCGGTAATAAAACATATAAAATTATAGCACGAAGACTAAATGATAATTATATTTATACAATTTATGTTGACAATCATAACAGTATAACATTTAATGATGATGCTTTTAAAAAAATAAAATTAGATGTTAAATTTGGATGGAAAAAAGATTATTATTATAACGGCACAGCCACCTCCCTCACCAGTAACAAGAATGGCAGTAACAATAATAGTCCTCCATATAAGTTTAATATGACTTCTTCAGGACAGACGATTATAGACTCTCATACTGATATATTTAGTGATAAAATGCCTCAGCTTAACCCCAGCAATATATCTATTGATAATGTAAATAAAGCAGATGATAAGCGAGATCATGATATAGATCACATCCATTATAGACTTAGCGGCTTTGATAACTTAAATACTCAAAATGATTCTATTGTTACAGTTGGTAAGATAATATATGATAAAATAAAGATTGAAGGTACTTTGCCTGCCGTAAGTGTGTCCGAACCGACAAGATTAGATGTTTTCGATGCCACATTTGATGCTAGTTTAAATGCGTTAAATTATACAATGGTAAAATCTAATACAGATATGGTAATAACAAGAGATACAACCAACGACCCGGCACCCGAATCATTTAATGTTACCTACTTGACAGACCTGTACGATAACCAAGTCCAGTTACTAACTCTTCTTAAACAACAGAGATATGTTATTAAAGACGCTTATGCGCAACCATCTCCAAGCACAGAGTATAAAATAAAGATTTCAGAACTACTAGTAACTGATTATTCTTTAAAAACTCTTTATAATATAAATGATACCATAAATAATGAAGAGGACGCCTCAGAGGGAGCTGAAAAAGTCTTGTATCCAAATACATTATTACTTCAGCCAACTAGACATATATCTGGAGTAGCAGAACATTCCGATGTCTCCGGTGTAAAATACGGAAGAAAAGTTCTTTATAGAGTAAATACAAATATCCCGCAAACGACAGAGTTAAATAATTATAAACGTATGTTAACTAATTCTAGTACTGGTACATATCCAACAATGAGTGTAAAATATACATTTAAAGTTACATTCAAAACTGACCGAGAAGTGGAGGGTAATCGTAGAAAACTTACCGTGCAGAATGCAGTACATGAGGCGATTGTAACTTATGATACCACAACAGGAACAGCAGTAACTAAATTAGAAAGCAACTCGCAGTCTGTAGTAAATTCCGATTTATTAAATACTACTGGAATACATGATAATAATTTTGATACAAATAGTAGTGCCAATATTTGTCTTGATCTAGTTAAAGTTGTAGATATTCTAAATGACACACGCAACATGGTCACCGCTGGTAGTAAAGCCGTGCTATTTGGTATGAAAGCAGAATTAACTAAAGTAGAAATTAGTGAGACAAAACCTGAACCGGTAAATGCTGTGGCACGAAATGCCAGTGGTTCCGGTGTGATGAGCAAAACTGTAACAGAAGCAAATTTCGATGTATTTGATATCGATGGAACTACAAACAGTGACCTTGTGAATTTTGATATAGCTAATAATAATAAATATGGAGATAGTTGTTTAATCAAAAAACTTACATGGAATAGTGACGACGATACTTTTATCAAAGATATTAGTAATAACGTAATGAGTTACAATGAGTCTACAGGCGCTTATACAAGTTATTCTGTTACTGCTACAAATAGTTATAAACAATATACATTTGACTTATTTGACACTTTTAATGGTAATGAAATTATGTCCGGCTCAACGAGACAGACCGCTTCACCCGGCGATTGGACACATAACAAAATTGATAATAATGAAGATGACTACATACAATTTGCCAATGCAAATCTAAGCGGCACAAGAATATATAGAATGGTAATAACACCAAATTTGGAGATTACTCATAATAATACCAGCGTAATATATGAAGGAAATAGTAAGACCGGATATGTCAAAACAACAAATATTGAACGTGACCCTACTGAGAGTTATCCTATATATATAAATGATTTTAGTGTGTCAACTACCCGCAAAGCACATTCTGCTGAAATTAATAAAAATAACTTTGGTTGGTCAAAGAAATGTTCCTATGTTATGGAAAATTTACAAATTAATGCTTCGAACAATGAACTATTTAAATCTATCACCTCCATTGAAATGGGTGGGGGCAATGAAGCCGTTGGAGATACTCCAGAGATAGGTAAATTTGTCGAAAATGTATGGACACCATCAAAATTAAAGATAAGCTTAAAAAATATAGGTAATGTAGGTGAGCTACTGGGTAATAAAACCCAAGTACTAGATGAGAATGGTAATAACTATTTTGCGAAAAACTTTACTGGCTTTATACGCAACCCCAATATCGAAAAATCTATGGTGGTTCCTGCTAATGGCGCGAATGGAGCCCGAGTTCTTAATAATTCCAGCGGACTCACGTTGATGACTACTAACCAAAGCCACACATATTGGAAATACGACACCGAAAATTCCGTAGTTGGTAGAGATGAGTTATATGAGTTTACTTTTAATGGCCATGAAGATTCGTTAAAATTACAAAGTTCGACATGGAGTACTGATAGTGATATAACTAATACATTTACTAGTTGGGAAGACCTAAGAAGTGATGAGTCGAGAGACCCAACTACAGGTTACTGGTCTTCCAATAATCGTCCAGCGACTGGTTATGTAGCAGGATGGGATACCAAAAATTACTATGATATATGGAATACAATAGAGATTAAATATGCTATTCAATTACAAGAAAGTAATGGCAATGGAAAATTATTACCTGCCCCTGTAGACAAAAGGGAGACTGAATTTAAAACTACGATAGACCTCAATAATAAGGACCCTTCTCGTAATACTCCAGTACAAATAGAGGACTCTTTTAGCGCGATTGTTCAATCTGATAAAGATAGTGTAGCAAAAATCAAAACAAATACTACATGGAGTAACGACGGGAGTTTGACAGAAAATACACTATCTACGCAGATGGACCCGCATAAGATTCTGAATATATCATTAAATACTAATGGCGATTCTGATGGAATATACTTTAATCCGGCAGGAAAATCTTTCAATAATACTTATTATATTAATAATGCAACAGGTGAGAATGACGCATCTGTTGTTTATAATAAATATCAAACATATGCTATGAAAATTGCTTTTAAAGCTAAAACTGCTGATGTTTATAAGACCGTGGTAAATCTCATTGATGGTAATTTAGATCATTCAATTAAAGGTACTCTAGCGTATGAAAACAATACCCCATACAATTTCCATAAAAGGTCTGGCAGTATGTTAGTTCCTGTAACCGATTCCGAACTTAATGCCATAAAAGGCAAGATATCAGCTATTAAAGACACTGTGCCGTCCAACAGCAACCTTGGTCGTAAATGGAGCTCTCAGAACGGTGACATAGAAAATGAGAAAATACGCGTATACTTTGGTTTAGATAAACAATCACGAAGACCGGACATATCATTAAATTCTACTGGTGTGCTTCATAATAGCGCAATGGTTGCGCCTAATCCTATTCATAATGCCAGCAGCTTATCCACATTATCCACAGTGATATGTTTACCTGGTGAAGATAAAGAATGTGGTCAAACAACTGGGGCCGATATAGGATTTAAATATGGCGAAGGATTTGATATTAAAATTACATATTGTTATATAGAGTACAATATAACAACCAATACAGATGCCAATGGTGTGTCGGAGGATGTACGAACTGGAATATTAAATCATGATGGCGAAAACGTTGTAGAATTATCTACTGATGAACAAGTGAAAGATAAAGTACTTATTTTAGATAAAACTATAAACAAAGACACTCCTAATAAAACAATAGAAGTACTTATGAGAGGAGCTTCTATGACTGGTTCTTCAGTTACTAGTGATGGACATCATGTCTCGCTGTCTAAATTTACAGAGCAGACGGGATCGGCCAATCCTGTGTTTGAATGGGAGAAGGCCCCTGCTCATAATGTTGAAGTACATCAAGATACAGATTATGGGGATAAGTACTTTAGTGTTGATTTGAGTAATATATCGATGGGATTTGAAAGCCCAAGCGGATTACCAACACATTCATTTGGCGCAATGACAGTCAACCTTGATAATATTAATTACTATGCTTTTGTTACCGCAAGACAAGATTCTAATATGAATCAAACCTTAGTTATACAAAATTCTACAGCAACTGTTCATGATACTAGTACGGGGGATGTAGATAATAGCAGAAATTATACTGAACTTTATAAGGAGGCCGAGGAGGCTCGGCTAGCGGCGCTTCAACCCAGTTACGAGGTTAAATTAAAGATATCAGATGCAGCTTATGGAGAATGGGACACATCCGGTAGCAATCCTTCATCAAAACGATTTAATGATGTAGTGATAAGAGTGATGGGAACAGATGATGATGGCGATCCATGGGAGATGGGTAAAGCGGAATTAAACACTGCCAATAAAAACCATGCTGAATGGCAAGAAGTGTCTGTTAGCGCGTCTTCCAACTGGGAACAAACTGTGACAGATAATTTTGCTGATTTCGATGGTCTTACTCGGTATGCTGTTAACACTTACGGCACTAACTTCAGTGATACAGATGGGGCATTAGCTTATCTCACAACAAATAGTGGAGACAATGCGAGAAAAGGTGCTTATAAATTAGATTTAGACAATATCGAAGCGATCGATGAACTTACTATGGGAATTGGTTCCAACTCTTCTGATAAACTAAAAAGTTATATTAAAACCACTATTAATCTTCTACCAAAGGCAGGAAAGCAGTTATCTGATTATACAAATATTAATATTGTTGTAGATGATTCAGCTCATTTTGGAAAACCAATTCCTCTTACACCGAATGGCTATAGTAATACTTATATACCTAGCATGATGACCACAAAATTAAATGATGATAATAAATCTTATGGTTCGATAGGAGAGGTAAGGCAGCCTAGACGCATGCCGTCAGAGGCTGAGATGCTAGATTTACTCAATGGCAAGGAAGTATCATTAGTATCAAAGCCTAGTCAGAACAATCAGCAATCCTATGCGGTGGCGGTGGCAGAGAAGGCGTGGGGTGGCAGTGAGCAGTGGTGGCCGGAAACGCTGGACAGTACCAGTAGGCGCAGTGTATATGCATACGCCTTCAAGAATCCTAATGGGGGAGGCAATCAAATAGAATTCGCTGACGGGGATGTGCTCAATAAATACTTTACCGACGACGCAGGTAATGGCAAGCCTCACGATAGTTTTAGATTTGTACTTAAAGAAGATGTGAGCACGGGTGAAAAATTGTGGAATCTGGTAAATGTAAAGAGTAATGTTTGCATCAAATACAGCAATCGCCTTAACGCCGCGGACCTTACCGTCCCCCCTACTGCGCAACCAGTAAGTTTAGAAATCGTGACAGGCACCCTTAATTCCGTTGGAAACACACTAGTAGTTGATGTTAAAATAAAAGACAATACAAGTGGTAAATACTTTACCCTAAATAGCAGCCCGGATAATATGACCACATACTTGAATTTGACATTCAACACCAACGCTGATCAAATCTTCAGACTTACCGCATATGATGTCGCCACACCCCTCATTTTTGTAGACCCCAGTATCGCTAGTGCTTCTGAACAACAAAACCTTCTAGAAGGACCAGCAGGGTTCGGTTACATTCAAGATTTGAACTATACCCATCAATATGAAATGCTAAGTGATTGGAATAAAACAATGAATTGTTTAATAATGGATATAACTGTCAAAAAGACTTTCGACGGTAGCTCCACAACAAAAAATCTTGCCGTAAGAACACTGTATCCGGATGACAAGTATCCTAATGGGTCTAATATTGATATGATACATTCTCCTTTGTTTCCTACAAACGGCACATATTATAAAGGTAATATGAATTTCTTATATTCGGGACTTAGAGGCGTTTTTGATATGGACAATAATAACGCTGTAAAAGTTTTACAAATTGACCACAATCAAGCAAGCTTGAACTATACTAATGGCACATTAACGCCTCTAGATGCTGTGGGGTGGAGTAGCATATCAGCATCAGCGACGGTCGAAGATCCCTTAAGAATCGCCTCTCCCTTGCCTACATTCGTAAACAATGCCCATGCTAATAGACTAAGTCTACAATGTATTGGTAAAAATGTAATTTGCGGAATAGAATTAAATAATTTAAATTATGTTGATTCCACGGGTTCAAAAGAATTAATTACTAAGGATGCTTCATCATGGTTTACGCAGTTGGTGGATGATGGTGTCCTGGACTCGGTACCCAATGACGTCAGTCTAAATAATATTATCAATAAGTTCGGAAATATGGGTTTTGTTAAAGAGACATCTAATGGATGTGTAACATGGAATAATACCAATACTAGTATCACAGACTATCTAAAAGCACATTCAGAGAAGGCCTTCGAGTGGTTAGAACCGTCAATGACAAGTGGTAACCCAGCGTTCCAGTCACTACCATCATCTATTACAGATAATATTTATATTGACGCATTAAAGACTGATATTGATGCAGCAAATAATCCACAAGGAATTAGTACTAGTACTAAATTTAGTTCAGTTCTGGAATATCATATAGGTGCTATTGAATTCCGTAAAGGTGATAAATGGAAATTATCTACTAAACAAGTCAATGGAAAAACACAGATTTGGCGAGAGTTGCTTGTTGCTGGCCTCATTGAAGGCATCACACCTGCCCCCTAATGCTTCTGTAAGAAGTTCCTGAGTTAATTAATAATGTAAAAATTTTATAATTAATAATAATTATAAAATTTCTTCAACTAAAAAGTTAAATAACACGATATTATTGTAATAAAAATAATAACTTTTGTTAGCAAGCAGCAGGTCTGGCAACAGGCTTAGCAGCAGGTCTGGCAACAGGCT
>CEQY01198959.1_pt1 | contig 15713 bp, 13 predicted proteins | sample 361391 | NCBI WGS metagenome assembly CEQY01 (sample SAMEA2621075, study PRJEB7988) | marine metagenome | isolation source: saline water (ENVO:00002010), including | reverse complement strand
AATCGCTGAATAATAAGGATACGTCAGAATCGACTAAAAACTATACAATTTGTGAATCGAGTGAAAAATTGCTATAAATTTTTATATGGAAAAGTTTGTTTTAATTTTCTTATTTTTAGGAATCTCTCACACCCATGCCTCAGAGGTAGATAGCTTTTCTAAGCGACATGAAAATTTAAACAACGCTCTTATCCCATTGAATAAAATAACGAATGAATGGCTAAAGCAGGCAGCGAAGAGAACTCAAAACTGCTCACAAGAAAACCTACATAAAGCAATCAAAAGAAAGTTTAACCGTTTTGGATGGTCAAAGTTTGAGCGCATGGTGAACAAAGCCAAATTCATTCCCAAACAAAAAGCTCCTAAAGATCATGTCTATAGTTATTTTCCAGGCTTCGGAAAACCCATGACTATTATTCATTTTCCTCAAGTGATGTCTCCTCTTTTGAATATGTCCGGACATTGGATTGGCAGTGATAAATTTAGTCATTTTTTTAATGAAGGTTATAACTATTATCAAAAAGTTATGGGGCCAGAAGGAAGTATCAACAAAGCTCTTGCTTATGGTAAATGGATGGAGCAGACATACTGGGGCTTAAAGACAACAGGGATATATTCTTATGCGGATCTCTCTGCTAACTTTCAAGGATTCCTCTTTTTTAAAAATCTCACTCAAGGGCTCAAACCTTATTTCGCATGCAAAGACAGAAAATGGCAACAGATAAGAAACTTCGATTGGTCTCGCTATATTGATGCCAGCTGGGATGAATCTGTTAATTGTAATGACTTTAGAAACGAAGAGCTCTCCAATCATTTTAGAAAAAGATTGAGTGAGCTTGAAAACAATCTTCAGACAAATTTATCTTGTCCTTTAAAAAGTGAAATTTGTTTTGATCTAAGAGAGAAATATGGAGATTTTGCTTCTCATATTCTGTCTCCTCAATGTTATTAATAGAAATAATCTGAACATTACCTCTACATTCCTGAGCTAAATAGCCGTGTATTTTATTGCATATAAACATAACTCAAGCTTCATGTCTGGATTCCCTACTGGCCATAAACTGAATGAGAACTAACTTACACGGAGGTTATCAATGAAATATTACTTAACAACACTCGCACTTATGCTCTCACTACACGCCTTTGCAGAGAATAACGGAACACCCAGAGAAATCTTTCTTCCCGTAGACCAAGTCTTTATTCAAGGAACAGATCATAATGATGAATTTGCTATTGCTCTCAATGGTTATTTACCCAATCTTTGTCATGAAGAACCTATGATTGAAATCGATGCTATAAAAAACACAGTCTATATTGATGTCAAAACCCTCACCTATGATCCGAGTAATCCCTTTTGCCCGGAAGTGCTCAAAGAATTTATTCAAAAAATCAATTTGGGTAAATTAGAAGCTGGGAGCTACCAGATTGTAATCAATGAACACACCGACTTTGAACAAAATATTCAAATCTTTATTGAACAGTAAGCTTGCAACTATACTGGTCAATTGTCATCCATCCCATCTAAATGCAATCACCTCGGCCAATTTGTGCTGAGGTGATTACAACAACTTACAAGAAATCCTAAAATTCCCCAAAAACTAAAGCATTAGCCTCGGGCATAGTCCTGTTTTCAAATACTTACACCCTTATTTTTCAGTTCGCTCACTAAAGAGATTTTACTGTATACCGATATACTCTTTAGATGCAGTTTATGGGAATCGTAACAATCATATTAATTTTGTTTTCATTGAAAGCTTTCACTCAGCTTGAAGAGTTCGCCTTTTGTGAAAATCCAATGCATTATGAAATCTCCAAAACGCTGGAAGCTGATCAAAACTTCCAATTGGGAAAGCTCTATGTACTGGCCCAATTAAAACTCACTTACAATATCCTGACGGAACTTGATCCTCAAAAACAAAGAGTGGGGGAACAAATCGATAAGTTGGAAAGTGAACTCTCAGCGGATTTAGTTGCTCAGTTAAAGCAAAAAGCTCTTGCACATTACCAAGTACTCAACGATAGTCAGCTCGAAGAGGAAGCAAACAAAATAATTCAACGTTATTCAGAAAACGAAACCAATCAAAGTCATAATCAATTAGCTGCACCTGATAACACCACCCTTTCCAGAGTAGTGAGATTACTTGAAAATGATTGCCAAGGCAGCCGATGTCTCACCCATGGTGATGAGGCTATTATTTGGATGGCAGAGCAAATGCCTCTGGCCATTGATAAACCCAACGAATTTGTGATGCTACAAAATCAACTTTCAAAATATTTAGAGGGCCTCACCAGTCATTTAGATGATGAAGCTCTCAATGGCGACACAGAAAGTATAGCTAACGATATCAGTCGCTTTAGTATACATTTCCAACAGCAAATGGCTGGATGCGATGGCCTTGAGGAAATACAAAACTGTCGTGACTTTGAAAATGACCCCAGAATTTTACCTGAAAATACGTTTAACTTTGTCAGCCTTATTGTGGATGATGTCTCCACTAATGTTTACGACGACGAAGGTAATTTCACAGGTTACCCCAATGTGACCACAGCTCCTTTTTATCAAGGAGTGCAAGCAGCAAATGAAGAACTTATCACTCCTGCCACCGAGCCAGGTTATAGAAGATGTAACGGGGTGAAGTATCAGCCACGAGTCAGAAATTTACGCTCTTACGGTTTTAACCCCAACAGTATCGCCAATGCCAAGTTAACTTCCTTTAGTAATATCAATGTGCAGCGATTTATACGTCAGCATATTCGCAATGATCAATCAGGACTTGCGAATGGATCTAAAATGAGAAGGCTTCGAAGATTTTTCTCAAATGTAGGAATCTCAGGCCCTATGTTTAGATGTACTGCCGATCCCGTTCTGCAAGCACCAGCTCTGGCCTATAGAACCGGGGAGAAAAGAACATGCTGTAATAACAGATTACGCTGGAAAAAAATGCAATATGGTTTCTTTAACTTTCAATCAGGACTTTCCTGTCGTGGGTTCTTTGGTGTTCCCTATGTCGTAGAAGTGGGTGTTAAAGCCGGTCTCGATGTGGTGCTCACTTTGGGGGGTGGACTTGAACCTGATGCCTGTCGTACTCGAGCTTGTGCTTCAGGAACCGTAAGAGTCTCCTTTTCCGGAGGACTCTATGCCGAAGCCTTTGCGGGGGCTGGTTCATTGCAAGGAACCATTGCTTGGAGCCCTTATGTATCTCTAAGACAATGTTTTAATGAATCAGGAAATAATCCGGAGATGGATGTTATTTTTTCTCCAAGAACAGTCACGGCGAATTTCTCAGTTCAACTAGGTTGGGCCGCGAAAAAAGATTATGTAAAAATACTTCACACAGATAACGGACGCTACAATCATGCCATTTCTTTATTTTAGTTTTTTTATCATGAGCTTAGCTCATAGCTTTGAAATACAGGTCCCCATTACAATGGAAGGGGTGGCCAAAGAAAATAATTTTCAAAAAGAAATTACCTATAAACTCATTGGGGAAAAAGAAAAGAAGACAATTCCTATTGTACAGAATTCAAACGCCAAGACAGTAGAAGAATTTATGGGGAATCTTTTTTGGATCTACAAGAATGATAAAAAAGGGATGTTTTTTGATCTCTTTGAACCCAACACCGCCAAGGTGCTTAAACAAATACCAAAGAAAGATTTTGAGCAAAGTTGGAATCAACTTCGATTTATTAAAAAGCCTTTTATCGATCACTATTATGAGTACGAAAACGGTTTTTTCGTTTCTTGGAACGATGATATTTTACCGGTCCCTCGAGCACTTTATCTCGAGAATTCAAATAACAAATTAAGAATTAAAAATATCGAAATTGGAAGTGATGATAAAAAATTTGAAAATATTGAACTCTATTTTAAGCATAAACCGCTGCCTTTAGAAAAATCTCAGATCATAAAAAAGTTCAGCTTCTCTGATACTAAGTATGAGCTCAAAGTTATGATCCCAGAAAATAAGAAATGGGTCACGATACTCAAAAAAGAAGATGGAATGTGGAAACCCAAAGTTGTGATCAAAGATAATGTGGTAGGAAAGTTTAAATTCGATGATTTAGATAGACTCAATGGAACCGGTTTAATCAGATTTGAAGATCATCATTTTTCATCCAAAACAAAACAAGAACTCCTCATTTTATCGTCCAATTATCCGATACAGGAATTTCCGATACAATTTTACCCTCAGGGTAATCTCATAATTGAATAAAACTTAAAGGTTAACTATGCGAATTTCAAAAGTTCTTCTTTGCCTCCTGCTCCCCTCGATCGCTTTCTCAAGTGATTATATTAAAGGTCATTTAGAGCAAAGAGGAAATCAATTCTACATTACAGATCAAAATAACCAAAGCCTTTTGATTCAAACAGATGCAACGACTGAAAAATCCCTCGCCAGTCTTGCCAATCCGACTTATATGCAACAGTCTGATGGTTCAAAATATGTATTCGAATTCAAGGGAACTTTAGAGGAAGAACAATTCACGCTAGATCAAGTTCCCACTCAAGTAGCCGGTCTCAATACTCTGAGAGGAGTTTTAGCAAGTGGTCAGACGAGTGATGAATATATCATTGACAATCAAAAAGCTATTTTTGGTGCCACTAAAGTCCTGAATGGTTATGAATTTGATGAAATCTCTAAAAAATCTTTTTTAGGAAAAGAAGTTCTAGCGGAAGGTTTTTATAATAATGAGGGTGTTTTTGTGATCAACGCTCTCACTCCTAAAAACTTGCTGACGGCAAGTAAACCAGATGCACTACCCTCTGAAATTCAAGAACTATGGCAGGAAAATGGAGACTGGGATTTTATTTACTCTGTTATGAACACCAATGAAATCTCTCAAAGCAAAGTCCCTTTCAGGATGAGTCTTTACGAAGAAGAGAATTATCAAGTTCAACCCAATGAAGAATTTTTAGTTGTAACGATGAGTGGCAGGCAAGGAGATTCTTTTGGTTCAGTGAACGGGCACTTTGTCGCTGGATTAGGAACTGTCAAAGATAATATGGAGCTCAGAGGTGAAGTCTCCAATGCTTATGTCTACAACGGAAAAGACATACTTTCAGGAAACACATCTCTAACCAATTATTTCTCACATATTATTCAAGGGCAAAATAATTATCGGCCCACATATACACTTATCGTCTATGGAATTGAGCCAGAAAAACTAAAAGGCTTTCGTGATGCCCTAGAAGAATCTCATATAAAGTTTCGAACAGAAAAGCTGAGCATCACTCCAGAATATAATTGTACAACGGAAACAGTAAAGGCACTCAATGATGTTGGCATCAAAGGCAATTATAAAAAATGGGATAATACCTTAAAATCTATTGTGACTTTTCCTCTTCGAATTTTTGGAAGCACAGGGAAAACATTGCACTATTCATTAGGAAACGATGCTTCGAAATTTCAACCTCGTCCAGCTTTTAATAGTTTTGCCGGAGTGGTTCTTCGAGATGACCTACGAAAAAAATATAATATCAAAAGAGTGGATTATATCTTTTATCCGCAAATACCTTCTGCTAGACCCGTGGGAGGAATGGCCGTTGGTTCACTTAGGCAGTCGATAAAATACAAGAAACTTTATGATAAATACGAAGTGAATGAAGCGACTAAGCTTCCTCCTGAGGAATTAAAACGGATACTCGAACAAGAACTGCAGAAAATTGAATAGAGTTTTGGATACCGAATTAATAAAAATCGATAGTGCTCAATTTACTTAGAAAATAAACGCTGTCTTCTTTTTTTAATATTCCTTTAAGGCAGATATAGTCTGAGTCATATTCGTTTTGTTTATCCCAAATCACTTTAGCTTGGGTCATGTCTTCAATCACAATTTCAGGTGGATTATTTTTTTTATTGTGAACACGGAGATGAATATCAGACTCTCCAGATACACTGGCTGCACTTTGACCACAATAAGTCATCTCTACAGCATACAAGCTGGCATTCAAAAAAATAAACAAAGCAATCAGTTTCATTGCTTTTGAAATATCAACATGGTGTCAAACTGACAATGAGGACGTAATTTTTACCAACAACACGTCGCATCAACCTTCAATTTTAAAGATTTTTCCGTTCTCACCATAGCTTTCCTCGGAAACTTCTGAAGAAGTTTGCTCAGAAATTTGAGCAATTTTTTTTGTGATATCGGCCACTCGATTGAGTGCGGCCAGTGATTTTTTGACCTTGGCTTCATCTATTTTTTCAAAGGGAATAGATAAATTTCCGACAGCAATCGCCAAGGGGTTATTAATTTCATGATTCAAAGTCGCCACCATGGTACTCATGGTGCTCATTTGCTTTGCCTTTAAACTCTCTTTGAGTAATTTTTTAATTTGCAGCTGGGTTTGTATACGTGCAATTGCGATCTCAATATTCACGGGTTTGGTGACATAATCATTCGCGCCTAATTTTAAAGCTTCAACAATAGAAGCAGACTCATCTTTTGAAGTCACCATAATAATGGGGAGTTCAAAACGGTTAAACTTTTTTCTCAAACGGTTTAATATTTCTGTTCCGCTTAAATTAGGCATCATAATATCAAGCAGGATTAAATCATATTGTTCTAAATTCAAATTTTCTTTGGCTTCAAAATCTAGAACTAAATCTACCTCAAAACCTCTTTCTTTGAGTTTAGTGCGAAGAAATTGTCCGCTAACATTATCGTCCTCGACGAGAAGTAATCTATTTTTTTCACTCATTTTTATTTCCAATAATTTTTAAATTTTCTACCAACTGAGGAAGTTGTTTTTGCAATTGATGAAAGAGATCATCAAGTTGAGAGTCATCTTTATCACGCCCTTTTTTTTCCATCTCAAAAGCGATATTTTTTAAATCATCTGCAAAAAAATTGGAGATCATTCCTTTCAACGAATGTGCCTGAAGTTCAATTTCTTCGAATGATTTTTCTTCAATTCCCTGCTCTAGCTTCTGCATATTGTCGGGATAAGTGTCTTCAAGGACTTGAGTTAAGTGGAGTATAAGCTCGCGGTTATGATCAAAATGATCTAAAAGTTCTGATTGATTTATCATGAAGGGATTATAACTTGAATCAGGACTATGCTTAAGAGAAATATTCAAAAAACTGGGGAAAAGACTTCCTGACTGAATTGCCCGGATATACTTCTCCGCCACCATTTTGTTTTAAATACAAACTCGCCACCATAACCATACGATGATCATCTGCAGTATCTATTTTATTTATTTGAAATTGATGTTTTGAGTTGCCATGGATCATCATCTCATCTGCAACCTCATTATAAACGTATTTAATTTCACAAAGATTCATTATGTTTATCATTTCACTCAAACGATCACTTTCTTTCACTCTCAAATGCTTTAGGTGTGTGAACTGACTTGTTCCATCTAAATAACTTGCGAGATAGATGAGGGTAGGAACGAGATCAATGCAATCTCGACTATCAATGGAAAAAGCTTGTTGCCGTTTTTCTAGCATTTTAATTTGCAAACCCTGTGCTTGGAAATGAAACTCAGCACCTATGGAACGAAGGATTTCAAAAATAGCACTATCAGCTTGCAAGTCATCTGACTTGAATACATTTTGAATCAAGAGATCTTGATTCAAAACAGCGTAACAAAGAAAGTATGCCAGACTGCTCATATCAACAGGAATGGTGAAAGTATTTTTTTCTCTCACAACTTGCAAGCAATATTGAGTCATCTCAAAATAAGCTTGAGAGTGATTTAAATTTTCAATATTGGTATTGATCACACCTGCGACTTTTAACATTTCAACCCCAGAGGCGAACTGACTTGAGAGAGAAGCATCGATTTTTAATTTTGCTCGATGATCCAGTGGTCCTTGAATGTTAACTCCTTCAGCGGTTTCTATAACCTTCACCCCTGAGTTCTGGAGGGCTTGATACATTGCTTTCATGGGACGCTTGAGCATACCTTCGGCAAAGATGAGTTGATATTCTTTTTGCCCTAATGCTAAAAAAGGCAGCAGGAACCTGATGGTTGTCCCCCCTTCCCCAACAGGAAGTTTCACTTTTTCACTAAGTGATTGCTCACATGCGGGAAATGAATTTCTCACCAAACCATCTTCTATCTCCAGCCCGCAGATTTTAAGAGCCGCTACGAGATCTTTTGTATCCTGAGCCTTGGGTAGATCGATGATGTGAAAGGGCTTTTTAACCAGACTAGCTAATATGAGAATTCTTGCTGCATATGATTTTGATGTGGGACACGCTACAGGAGAATTTAGTTTACGAGAAGAAACGTGCATATTCTTGATAGCCTTGAATATCTTGTTTAATATCGGATAATTCTCTTTTTCGTCGCTCCATTTCTCCAATATTCTTAGGAATAATAAGCTCTAAGGTCGTGCCTGATTTTTTCTTATCAAACTCAACATAACTCCAGAACTTTTGAAAATTAATGGTGGGAATATCTGTATTGATATCTAATTTTTTAAGTAAGCCATGAAAGTCCTCACGTAGTTGGGGTGAGTATAAATCGATAATAAATTTCAGCCCGATTATAACGGCGAGACCATGAGGAATACCAAGAGTTTTTTCTACAGCATGGCCAAAGCTATGACCAAGATTAAGAATTTTTCGTTCACCCGATTCTTTGAGATCTTGTTCGACAATTTTCATTTTAAAGTTGGCGCACAGAATGACCAATTCATTCAAAGGACGATCTTGCATAAAGGAGTGATAAATATCTTGTGATAAAAAACAATATTTAATTAACTCTCCCCTACCTGATAACATTTCAGCAGAGGGAAGTGTAGATAAAAACTCTGTGCATATCTTAACTTTCTCAGGTGGGTGAAAAGCACCTAAAAGATTTTTTCCATGTTGAGTATTAACTCCGACCTTTCCACCAAGGGCAGCATCGATCATGGCCAAAAGCGTGGTCGGGTAAACATCCCAGGCTATTCCCCGCATAAATGTAGCCGCAACAAATCCGGCAAGATCACTGACCGCACCACCGCCTATGACAACAAGTTTATCTGAACGAGTCATACCGTTTTCGATAAAAAAGTCTGCCATTTTGGTATAGACCTCTAGGTTTTTTGATTCCTCCGGGTTTTCTACGACAAAAACATGCTTTGCTTTAAGTTGGTTTTGAAGCCCAAGGTAGAGTCTATAAACATTATGATCAATCACAAAAAAACTTTGTTTTTGAATTTCCTCAGTTATTTGTGATAAAGATATATTTTGCATACGCTAAAAAATACATCATATACAATAACTAGGCCATGCCCATGAATAAAGAAAGCTTCAAGATACTTAAAGAAATCAATAGTCTATACACTTCAAAAGACAGAACTCAACACTCAATCGATAGTGAATATCAACGTATTGCAAAAATTGAAAAACAAAGTACGCTTAATAAAGAAGAATTGACCCGTGAAGAAGCTTTATTAAGTGAGTTCAGGCAAAAGCTGACTCATGCTGAAAATGAGGTCGATAAACTGCAAGCGCTTATTGAAAAATCTCAAGCCCATTTAAACCAAGTCTTTACCACTGAAGAGATAAAAGCGCTAGAAAGCCAGATCGACCAGGCTACAATTCAGCTTCATCCGTTGGAAGAGAAAACACTCGAACTCATGCAAGAAATAGAAGACCATGAAAAAAGAAAAGAGGAAATTAAAGAATTTCTCAAAGGCTGCCAAGAGACCATCAAAGAAATTCAAATCGAAGTCGATGATGCCGTTATTCCACTTAATAAAGAAATTCAATCATTCCAAGCTCGTATCGATTTACTCATCAGTGAACTGCCAGAGAATGTGGTGAGCAAACTCAATCAACTTAGAGAAAAAAAATTAACTCATGGACCTCTTGCAGAAATCGCAGAGAAAAAATGTTCTATATGTAGTTTTCACCTAGATCAAAGTCTTATCGCTGAAGTTGAAAAGAATTTGAAATTTAAAACTTGCAGTGGGTGTGGACGTATTCTGGTTCCAGGGAACGCTCTTTATTAATTATTTGAACCAACCTACTAGAGTAAGGATAAAAAAACTCAAACTGAGCAACGAAGCAATTAACTGGTCAGAAACAGTTTATTTTTTGAGGCGCTAGTGAACTGTCAGATTAAAAATACTATAAAATTCATTCTTAATATTAAGTGTATCTAAGACCTCTAAGAAATCAGTTTGTTAACATCAATTTTACTTCGGTCTTTGAGTTTGAGTTTTCTTTCTCATCCTCAGGGTAATTGATCGGTTAGTTAATTATTCAAAAGCCTCAATTTTTCCAAGTCGTTGCATCCCTTTGAGATAAACGAAGTAACAAACTGGAACAAACACCAAAGTAATAGTGGAAGAGAATAATAATCCATAAGCAAAACTCGTGGCCATGGGCTTTAGAAAAGGATCTCCTCCAGGCATATGGGCCACAGGAAGCAAACCGGCAACAGTGGTAAAGGTAGTGAGAATAACTGGTCTAAAACGGCTCACACAAGCCTTAACTAAACTATCTATTTTTAGTCCATGCTCCTCGATATAGCGATTTACAAATGACACCAGAACGATGGAATCATTAATAACGACCCCAACTAATCCCAACATCCCCATCAGCGCCATAAAACCAATAGACAAACCAAAGACCAAAAAAGAAAACACAACACCAATCAAACCAAATGGGATCGCCGTCATGATAATCAAAGGCTGAATCATAGAAGAGAATTGAACCACGAGTATAATAAAGATGATAAACGCGGAGCCAACGAGTGCCTTTTTAAAACTTGCCAGAGAGTCTTGCGTGTCTTTATTTTCACCCGAGAGTCGATAGATCATACCGGGATACTGGGAGACAATTTTTTTAACTTCCGGTTCAACCTCTTTATTAACCGCGACCGAAGTAGACTTTAAAAGATCGACTTCTGCAGAAATAGCAAATGTTCTTCTGCGATCAAACCTTCTAATAATAAAAGCTCCTTCACGCTCAACAAAGCTGGCCATGCGATGCAGAGGAATACGACGGCCCGATGCATTCATGACCTTTATATCTTGCAAGATATCTTCACTCGCTCTTTGTGACTTTTGCAATCGCACTAGCACATCCACATCTTCTTCTGACTTCTTGATCGTTGTGGCCACCAGGCCTTCAAAAGCATTTCGCAGCTCCATCGCTATTTGTGCGTTACTCACACCGAGGCGCCTGGCTTCTTGCTCATCAATTTTAACGATGATTTGCTGTTTACCTTTCTCATAATCAATTTCGCTGGAAATTATCTTTTCATTTTTATCTAAAAGATTTTTGATCGACTCAGAAGCTGAAATTAGATCATCTAAGGAATCCGCTGAAATCTCGATATTGACGGGCTTCCCTGACGGAGGACCGTTTTTAATTTTCTCAAGCGAGAACTCATAACGGCCAGTTTTACCCTTTATCTTTTCTGAGACCGTTTTTAGAATTTCGTCAGTTGAGCGGTCTCTAAAGTCTTGCATTGTTAACTCAACAAAAATAGTTCCATAGTGATCACCAATTCTTGGGGTTGCACCTTTGGCCCACTGAAATCCCGTGATGGTTCTATAACCTACAAGCTCTTCTTTAGCGATACTACCTTCGATGATTTCTTCCAGACCCATTAAAATTTCATTAGTTTCTTCAAAAGGTGCCCCTACAGGACCTTTAATATTTAAGTAGGCGTAGGTGATGTCATCTGAAGGAAAAAGTTCAAAGCGCATTTGGGTAGCGGTATATATCGACAACCCAAAAAGACTAATAAATATAAGAAGAGTAGAAAGAGAGTGTTTGAGCGAGAAGCGAATGGTCTTTTCATAAAAATTCATCAAGGGTAAATACCATCTCGTTCTTTCAACCTTGGCCTTATTTTTTCCCCAGTCTGCTAGATGGCTGGGAAGAATAATAAAACACTCAAGCCAGCTGGCCAATAAACAGATAATCACCACCGCGGGTATCGCCCATAAAAATTTCCCCATGATCCCCTCCATAAAAAAGAGAGAAGCAAAAGCCACCATAGTGGTGATAACGGTTGAGCTCACGGGAGTAAGGGTGTCATAGGCAGCTTTTTTAGCTGCTTGATGGTTATCCATACCTTCTTCAATATATTGATAGTATTGTTCGGCCACAATGATGGCATCATCCACCAGCATCCCTAGCACCAAAATGAGAGCAAACATAGAGATCAGGTTTATGGTAATCCCAAAACTATCCATCAGGGCAAAAGCGACTAAAAACGCAAAAGGGGCACCCAAGGCGGTGATAAAGGAAACTCTAAAATTGAGAAAAAACGTTAAACAAAGCAGAACGAGAATAATTCCCTGCACTCCATTTTGAGTGAGGACTCCTAATCTTCTTTCAACATAATAAGAGAGATCTGCAAAATTATAATAATCAATATTTTTTCTTTTTGAGATCTCTTCGATTTCATTTTTGATGACTTCCGCAGATTTTAAAACATCAGAACTAGATTTCACTTGAACGTCTAGAATAAGTGCTTTTTTACCATTGGCCCTTTCATCTCTGGTTTTATCTTTTAAGATCCTCGTCACTTGTGCCACGTCAGCTACGCGTATGGCATTTCCCACATCGTTAGAAGTGATGACCACCTGCTCAAGATCTTTTACCGTCTCATTTTCTACTAAAGTTCTTATCAGTTTTTCTCTGTCTTTAAGTTCGACATTTCCCGCAGTGATATTTGTCTGTCTATCTCTGATAGCATTTAAGACCTGAGTGAGTGTGAGGTCATATCTTTCTAGTTTTTTATAATCAACTTGCACGTCAAAAGCTTGTTCTCGATACCCTTCAATTTCAACGCTAGCTATGAAGGGAAGTAATTCCAATTCATCTTGAACATATTTTGCATCTTCACGAATTTGCCAATCATCATCTCCTAAAATAGCGACTTTAATTAAGGCCCTATTTTGATTATCAACTTTACTAATAACCGGAGACTCTACATCATCAGGGACTTTTGACTCAAGATCATTGAGAGCATTTCTAACATCAATTAGCACATCATCCGTATCATAATCTGGATCAACTTTAAGGGACACGATGGATGCACCTTCACTACTCATCGCATTGATCTCGTCAATTCCATCAACCTCTTTGAGTTCTCGCTCAATCTCAATGGTCACTAATTTTTCTACGTCTTCAGCAGCAGCCCCTAAATAAACCGCCCTCACCGTGATAAAATTGAAATCGACGTTAGGAAAAACTTCTTTATTGAGACTGATCATGGAAAGCAAACCCATAACCACAATTAAGAGTGTTATGAGGTTGACGATCATAGGATGATCAACAAAATAGTCGATTAGTTTTTTCATCAGTCTTTATATTCTGCAAGAAATTTATAAAGTGAGCCTGTGAGAAAAGCTTTTTGTGCCAACGCATTCTCATAGAGTGCAAACATATTCACAAGCGAGACACGTGCATTAATATAGTTGACTTCAGACTGAAGCGTTTCTTCGAAAGTCACCTGTCCTCGAGTGTAATAACGTTGATTTTCCACAACCACTTTATTCGCCGTAGCCACTCTTTGATTTAATAACTTAATCGCTGACTCATAGCGAGCGATATTTTCTTCCAATACTTGGTACTGAACAGAAAGTTCGTCTTTAAGATTAGAGAGCTTGAGCTGGTTTTGTTTTTGTTGAAGTTTAAGCTTGCGCTTAACCGCCTGGTTTTGGCTCGTCCCCAAAGGGATAGTGTAAACCAAGCCAATCACCTTTTCATCGTTATTTCCTGCCAAGAGAGATTCATCAAAGGCTTCAGGTCTATTTTCATTAAAAGCGTTTTTAGTATAGCTCAAATTGAGATCCAGAGAGTGGCCAGTTTGTTCTTCTACTTGAAGCAATTGAATTTCCGTCAGCTCATTTAAAAGCTTTAATCTATCCAGCTGTTTAAAATTAGGCTCCTCTTTGAGATAAGTGAATTGCTCTGAAGGTTTATAGCTCCACTTTAGAGTGTTATAGAGCTTAGGCTCAATTTTAATCTTAATGATATTTTCAATGGTTGCCACTGATTCGCGAAGTTCACTTTCGTTGCGAATTATGGCTTCTTTTTGATTGATTAAAGACAGATTAGCCTGATGTAAATCCACTCGACGTGAAAGGCCATCAGTGACTCGCCTAGAAATCTGGCTCACTCTTCTTTTGGCCCTATTCTCAAAATCACGATTCAATTGATCCAAAATAATGCGCAGTTTTGCACCCAGATAGGCCGTAAAAAAATCAAGATGATCTTGCTCTTCGTTGAGACTTTGCCCCACTTTATTCGCTTTATTTTGCAACTGCAGCTCATCCCACTCCAGGCGCAAACTATCGTTTAATAAGTTATAAGTATAAGTGAGACTGTTATTAGATTCAAAAACCTTATCACTGGAGAAGCTACTCAAAGAAGTATTACTCCAATTTGAGATGTCATAAATGGTTTCATTATGGCTTACAGTAAAAGTCCCATACTTATAACTTGATTTAGAAAAACCAACACCAAGTGTTTGGGAGATGGTCTGGTTAAACTGGAAAGAAAATAAACGCTGTAGAAAAGAGTCGGTATGATTAGCATTGACATTGAACTGCCAATCAAATCTATTCTCACCTATTTCCAAATCTGTTTCAAAAATCTCATTATTCAGTTTGATTTCAGCTAATCTGTCTGAGGATTTATAACCCTGATAGAGTTTTTGAAAAACAGCATGAGCCGAGAGCGAACATAATAGTAATCCAACACTTAACGCGTAACGCATAATCCTTCCTCTTCAATTAGATTTCAAAAATATACTTAAAACAAACATTGCAACTTGTCAGCTAATGAATGATTATCTAAAAATGTAACTCCGAGAAAGACTGACTATCGCGAGGGCAACTTCGAGGAAAGTCCGGGCACCACAGAGCATCGTAGCGGGTAATTCCCGTCCACCGTGAGGTGAGGACAAGTGCAACAGAAAGCAAGTACAGTTCGGCTGTAGTGAAATCAGGTAAACTCTACGAGGTGCAAGCTCAAATAGGCCAGTGCTAGATTGCGGCTCGCAAAAGCTGGCGGGTAGAGTGCTTGAGCTCCAAGGTAACTTGGAGCCTAGATGAATGATAGTCCTTAGACAGAACCCGGCTTATTTCTTTCTCGGTTTTATTTCTTTTCTCACTGTTTATTTCTTAGACAGTGAACGGTTTCTAACTCATTAGTTTTACACATTATTTATGGCACATAGCTTGCACTAAATTAGCTAAACTTTAAATTGTGAGGGCCAGTATGAAATCAATCATATTATCAGTATTCCTGTTGAATTGTTTTTACTTGCAGGCAAGTGAGCTGGAAAAAAGGCATGATGATCTGACTCGCTCATTGACAAAACTCAAGCGCCAACAACAACTTGTTCGCCAACAACTTGAGAGCTACTATCCTCAAGATCAAGTTCTGATGCAAGAATATCAAGCTCAAAGAGTTATCTATGACAGATATTATCAGCAACATTTAAGCGGACTTGTATCCCTGCAAGAATTAAATTATCAAACAAGCCTTCTCAATGAAAAAACCGCCAATATAGAAGCTCACCGCGAAGAGTGGAATGCTCTTAAGGCTAAAAGAGAACAACTGGATAATCAAATTACCTCTACTCATAACCTGATTGAAGAGTATGCAACAGAAATTAAACTCCAAGGGCTGACTTTGCTCGATACTGGAGCAGGAAATTCTTATCGCTCTGTGATGACTAGTTCTAGCAGTGTGGATGTGAATGAAAATTCTTGTGCTCGACTAAGACAAGAACAAG
>CEQY01079095.1_pt1 | contig 15756 bp, 17 predicted proteins | sample 361391 | NCBI WGS metagenome assembly CEQY01 (sample SAMEA2621075, study PRJEB7988) | marine metagenome | isolation source: saline water (ENVO:00002010), including | reverse complement strand
CACCCCCCAGTCCAGCACCAAGTATTCTACCACCACCACCAGAAGTATCTGAGCAAACTACCCCTGTTCCAGCACCTGTTGAGATAAAAGAAATTGAGTTACCAATAGCAAATACCAACACAGGAGGGGGACCCACTAATATACTTGATTCTTATTCTGGTGAAATTGTATCAATGAATGACAATGATGATAAGAAAATCACATTTGATGACCCTGTTCCAAGTGCCAATCTTAGCTCCAGCTCTGAGAACATGGATAAACTTTCCGCATTATCATATTCGCAACTTTAATTAGATAAAAATCGTGAATAATAGTATGAACGTTTCACCTTGTATCATTATAAAAACTCTGGTATTATCAATTATAGCAATAATCACATTTTACTATATGAAACGGTTATTCGCCAAATATATTTATTATACAGATAGCTTCCAAAACCCTGTACAAAAAGTTAGAGCTAAAGACCCATACGATAACTTTTATGCACCAGTATATTCTTCACTTATTTCGGATATGATTATTGATAGAACTAAATTTGAAGTTAAAGACCTTATTGAAAAAACAAGTCTTTCTGAATATAATAATCCTAAACTTTTAGATATTGGATGTGGGAGTGGTGACCATCTTAGATGGTTAGCTAAAGAAAACATTTATCAATTAGAACTAACGGGTATTGATAAATCAAGTGCTATGCTTAAACAAAATAAGTTAAGAATCGGCGATGTTGAAAATATTCCTCGTTTTATTAACAAGGATATTAATTCAGACGACCTATTTCAACGCGCCTCATTTAGTCACATCACATGTTACTATTTCACACTATATTACGTTAATAGTACTAAATTTATGAAAAACATACGTAAATGGTTAAGACCAAAAGGTTGGTTTGTAGTTCATGTTGTAGACCTTGAAAAATTTGACCCCATGTTAGATGCCGCAAGTCCATTCAGAGGTATTGACCCCCAAAAATATGTCAAAAATAGAATTACCGAATCAACCGTTGTTTTCAAAAAATTCATTTATAAATCTAACTTTATACTAAAAAAAAATAAAGTTCTCTTTGATGAAACCTTTAAATTCAAAAATATACCTAAAATCAGAAATCAAACACATACCCTACAAAAAATTGATGTACAAAAATTCATAGATGATATGGGACGTTATGGACTAGAACTCAAAAAAGCTACAACACTTGATAGTAAAGGATATAAAGAACAAAACATTTTATACTTCCAAAAATCTTAAATTTTTTCTGCGGAAAAACAATATAAATATAACATATGTTCTATTTATAAAATGGTTAAACTTGATGTTAAGGTAGATGACCCCCAAAAAAGAGAAATGGTTAAGCAATTATTAACAATGTTGAATACTGAAGGTTTTAAAGATGCATTCCTTGAAGAACTTAATGATGCAGTTGATATTCCAATGATAGGTGAAAAAAAAGAGGGCAAAATCTTCAAGAAACTTTATGAAATTCTTTTAAAGGTTGTTGAAAAGAAAATGCTTTAAACATAATTGAATATATAAGACAAAAATGTTGAATAGCTTTTTTGTACGGTATGAGTTCCATATAATATGTTTGTACGCATTAGTGCTGTCCATTTGATAAATGAATTCTTTACTCTTTCTTTTGCATATGATGAAGTACTATATCGTTGCACTGCTTTAGAATAAGCAAACTGTGGCTTTTTCAATTGTTGATTCGTTAAATTATGAATTCTTACCAACCATTTACTTAATTCTTCCCTATTTCTTAATTTTATTGGATTCCTTCTCACATACTCCTTATAATGATTCCTACAGTGTATACATGGCATTAAATTTGGTAAATGATACATAAATAATCTCTCTACTTTCTTTGCATCTTTTGGGTCATATCGAAATGTTATATAATGTAAAATATCCCACAAAGGTGGTCCCCATATTTTTGGATTCCTTATCTTCATTATACAATACTAAGATAATATCTTATTATCTAAGCATTAATAATATCTCATCATTATTTGATTTGGAAGATACATGTAATTCCAGACTTATCGGATCTATAAAAAAACAAATATTAGAGTTATTCCATTCTAATAGCCAAAGTTTTTGTAGAAAAGTTACAGAATGTAACTTTACACTAATTTGTCCAATATTTTTACCCAAAATTAATATTTCAGATTCAAACTCATATTCATCCTCTTTTCCACTTATTCTTAAATGATTATTCTCAAATAATAGATTTACTTCTTCAAAACATGGGCTTATTTTCTCCATTATCCAAATTAATTTATGAACACTTGCATTCGTATCATGTCCAATATTTCTTGATACACTATTATCTACAAATACTAACGGTTTCACCCTTATTTTTATTGAATTGTTACATTGACTCTTCTTCCTTGTCTTTGTAATCAATTCTAATTCAGTACTATGTTCCCACTTACAACTGAATTCACTTGTTGCCGGAATGTTTTTTATTATGTTGTGAAAACTATCTATATTTAGCATAAAATACTCCCCCTCATCCGGTAAAATACCCTCTAATATATTTATTTCAGCTATTACTTCACAATCATCAAATAATATTTTACATTCATTTCTATATAATCCAAATTGGACTTGAGTTGTTAATTTTGATAGTCTTCCTATTAATAATTTCACTTTTCCAAATGAGTTAAAATTAAATTTTATCATCTTAGTAATACATACTCAGATTTTCCTCTAAGAAAGTTTAAAATATCAGAAACCTTTTACTTTTATATGAGATGGACTATCTATAAATATCCACCAACCTCTTGGAACTACAAATGATTGACCACCAATTATTGGTATTTCTACAAATTCAGCTGACTTATACCTCTTATATTTATCTAATTGAGGTGAATGTACCTTAATTGGACTTGTTTGTGAAAAACGTAGTAAATGAGTATTCGCATACAAATTTTTTGTTTGTTCTGGAGGAAATACTAATATTTGAATCTGCATATTACTCGGTGCTATACAATGAAACTGTCTTGAAAAGAATGATCTATGTAATCTTAATTCAGATAACATTGAACCTTTATCTTTTATATCTGGAGGATGCTCATATATTGTTAATTTATCATCATTCCTTATTCGTTTCACACTCTGGTCCTCTATATGAATAGTACCATCATTCGGAAACTTGAACATATATTTTAGATATAATGCCAAATATGCAAATATTAACAATAATATCACGTTTTGTATCTTCATCTTATTTTAGTAAAATACAATTTATTTACAATATGAATGTGACGTAAATATAACCTCAAATATACCCCATCATATTTTATATTTCCTATACAGGGTGTTTTTTATAATTTTATTCAAAAACTTGGTTGTCCAGTCTTCATCTCTAATGCTTGAGGTTGAAAAACATTCTTAACTTTCATCTGAGATACATCATTTTGAGAATACATGTGATATATCACATTTGCTACTATGAAAAATATTCCCGCATAATATATCGGTTTTCTCTTAAATTCTGGATCTTTCTGTTTTTGGTAATAAATTAATCCAAATACTGATAATATACCACCTAATATTGCGTAAATAAATGCTGTTGATACTGTTGCTTCCATATAATTATTTAGATTTATTTTGAATCAATATAAAAACAAACTTCAATATTCATATATGGGAAAAAAAGGTAAACGACATGACAAACTAATTAGAAATTCTAATACATCTGAAACAGTTAGTATATTGACACCAACCGTTTCTTCCAGACAACATTTCTTACATATACTTGCAGAATGTATTACCAATCAAACATATTTTTCAAAGATAAAACAATGGGTTATAGTATCTGCAGACAAATCATGGTCTCAAAATCAACTTGACTCAACAGTTCTATCAATTATTAACAAATTCCCTATATTAAAAACTATTTCAATTAATGCTGTTCATATCACACATTCATTAGTTATTCAAAACAAATGGGAACTTTGCGATTCTTCTTCAACAACTAATAACCAACAATGTCAAGTTAATTATGAGAATATAGGTTACTTGAGAAATATTACTAATTTGTTAGCTACTTCAGAATATTTAATTTGTATGGATGATGATGACTATTACCCTCCAATGCGCGTTGAATCTGCTGTAACTGCTCTTCGTAATAGCCACAAATTAATTGCGGGATGCTCGAACATGATTGCATACGAAACAGACATTCAAGAAATATATCAATTCAGAAAATTCGGAAATAATCATTCTGTTAACAATTGTCTTGCATACAAAAAACAGTATATACTAAATGGGGCATCATATGATTCCACTAAAAAACATGCCGAAGAAAGATCTTTTCTTAAAGATTATACGGTTGAAATGATACAATTAGACCCATCCAAAACTGTTGTACAAATGATACATAGTCATAACACTTACAATAAAAGACAACTCATTGTTCGTTCAGAATGGTCAGACCCTAATAATAAATCTATACAAAAAATTAGTAATAATCTACATCTATTTATACCCAAACATTTCTTAGATATGTATTCCAAACTTTTACAAACAAATATCAACCCTACATTATCAGAATATGATGTCGTATATTATTTAGGTACAAACGGTATACAATGGTCACCTTATGATAATAATCTTGGTGGTTCAGAACAAGCGGTTAAATATCTCGTAGAATATTGGACTCAACTTGGTTTGTCCGTATGTGTATATGGAGAATTTACTAATACTACTATTGAACTCACTGCTTCCGACACATCTACTGGGAATTATCTTAACTATATGGACTTTAAATGTAATCAGCAATATAACACACTTATTTTATGGAGAAATTATGGCATGCATCCATTGTTAACTTGGCCAGTTAAAGCAAAACAAATCATTGTAGATGTACACGATATTGTACCATTAGTTACATCATGTTTTGAAAATATTCATAAAATTTCTAAATTTCTTGTTAAAAGTGAATTTCATAAAAAAGGTATTTTATATAATCATAAAGCTTTTAATCATCAACTTTCAGAAAAAATACATATTATATCCAATGGAGTTAGAGTTAATGAATTCACTTTAACCAACAATATAATAGAAAGAGACCAATATCGTTTTTGTTGGACATCCTGTTATACACGTGGACTTTATCAAATACTTTTATTCCTTTGGCCATTTATCAAACATTATGAACCCAAAGCATCATTTCATATATATTATGGAATGGACCAAGTTACCGATAAGCAGTTCAAAGAAGAAATGAAACAACTTCTGAATCAACCAGGTGTTTTTGACCATGGTAGACAAAATTTAGATACAATTATTAGAGAAAAATACACATCCTCCTTTCATCTTTATTTCTCTAATACTTCTGCTGAAACAGACTGTATTGCTATCAGAGAAAGTACTTGTGCCGGATGTATTCCTATATTGAGTGAATATAATGTATTTGTAGAAAGAACCGGAATTCATTTCCCCGGAAATCCTGATAATAGAGAAGATATGAAAAATGTTGGTATACAAATTATTGAACTTCTTAAAACACCTGACAAAATTCAATCAATCCGAGATAATATTGTCAATAAGGAAACAAATTGGGAAAATATTTCTAAAAAATGGAATGATTCCATCTTCAATTAATGATATGCAACCGATTCTAATGCATTCCTTTCATGATGCTTCTTTGATGCTTCAAGTTCTTTTTTATGAAAATCGGAAAATGCCTTTAAGGCCCTTTTTAATGGTACTGGTTCACTGAATTCAGTATCCTTTTCAAAAGCATCATCATCATTATGATTTTTTGTTTTCTTTTCTTTGGTTATAAAACTCTCATTCAGCAAATTAACATTTGATACAAATATCGCAGAAAATATTATAAATATTACAAAAAATAGTAATAAGATATTCGATATCCTGTTAAAACAAGTGTTATTAGTTATTAGTAACATTATACATTAGACTTATATTTTTTTATGATGGCCTCTACTTCTTTTCCAGTTATAGTCTCCTTATCAATTAATGCATCTTTAACATCCTCTAAAATTTCCATATTCTCAGATAAAGTCTTCTTACAAACTTCATATGCATGTTTAACTATCATCATTATTTCATAATCTATTTCATTCTCTGTATCAGATGATAAAAGCGAATTGCCACCATAACCTATAGGTTCACTTGGATCCCATGCTATTGGAAAATCGTCAATACTTGTATTGTTTCTAAAACCCCATTGTGTTACCATGCGTCGAGCTAAATCTCTTACACTTTGTAAATCTCCAGATGCCCCCGTTGTTATTTCATCTTCACCATATATTAATTCTTCAGCAACACGTCCACCAAGCGCGACACATAATTGCGATTTTAAGTAATTTTGACTATATAAACCAGTCTCCATCCTCTCTTCTGATGGAGTAAATAACGTAAAACCTCCAGCACCATTCGTACGTGGAATTATGGTTACCTTCGCTACATTATCATAACCTGGAATTAACGCTGCCATTATTGCATGTCCAGCCTCATGATATGCAACCAATTCTTTACGTACATTCGGCCCAATCGGTTTTTGTATACCAACCGTTATACGATCAATCGCATAATCTATTTCTTCATACCCTATCACTTCTTTACCATTCCTTACTGCAACTATTGCTGCCTCATTCATTAAATTCTTTAATGAAGCACCCGAAAAACCTATAGTTCTTCCAGCAATCTCATCCAAATCCACATCATTATCCAAAGGCTTGTTTCGCGTATGAACCTTCAATATCTCATACCTACCCGCTTTTGATGGAAGACCCACTGGTACACGCCTATCAAATCGACCAGGACGTAACAAAGCTGAATCTAAAATATCCGCTCTATTTGTTGCCGCCAATACAATAATACCCGTATTACCAGAAAAACCATCCATTTCTGCCAAAATTTGATTCAATGTTTGATCCCGTTCATCATTAGAACCAGGACCCCCGCCTGAACGACTTCTACCAATTGAATCGATTTCATCTATAAATATAATACAAGGCGAATTCTTCTTAGCATCCTTAAACATCTTTCTTACGCGACTTGCTCCAACACCAACATACACTTCTACAAATTCAGAACCACTGGTAGATATGAAATTCACATTTGCTTCTCCTGCTACCGCTCTTGCCAATAAAGTTTTACCAGTACCAGGAGGACCTTCCAATAAAACACCCCGCGGAGATACCGCACCTATATCTGTAAAATTTTGCGGATACTTCAAAAAATCAACTATTTCCATCAATTCTAATTTTGATTCATCACAACCCGCAACATCTGCAAAAGATACACCCGTATTCCCTTCTAAATTTAAATTACCCATATTCTGTAAACCACCCATTCCACCGCCTGGATTTATCGGATTTATCCCACCATTCCTAAAGCTAAAAAACATTAAAGATAAAAATGTAAATGGTATAAGCACACTCGCTAAACCCGACAAAAAACCAGTCATTTCTTTTGAACCATGCGACTTTACTGCAAAACGTACTCCATTTTTACGAAATAAATCTACCAATGTTGGTAAATCCGCTTGTAATAAATTTATAGAATGCTCCTCACCATTAGTATCTAATACAGTTACTTGATTATTATTACTATCCTCTGAAAAAACGGCTAAACTTACTTTCTTAGCCTCAATATTTTTATATAAATCAGACATGGTCCAAATACGAGAAACGGCATTACTACTCTCATTCTCCTCATTTCTTGAAGCCAATAAACGAAATTTTGATGAACTATCTACCATCTTTACATTTTTTTCAAAACTTTGTCTTCCAATCCCGTTTCGAGGAAGCATAAATGAAGAACATAAACCCATTAATGTTACACATATATACAATCTCATAATATAGTATGTCAAATCATACTTATATATAAAGTATATTGAAGTATATTCAACTAAACATTCCAAATGGTATTCGCAGTTATACAATATGATAATAGACACCAATATTATCTCGAACAATTAATGCAAAAAAACAAAACAATTTGTACAAATATCCAAGAATTTCAATATATTCGACACAAAGATGATAACACTATCTCACAATATTGGATTAAAGTCAAAATTACAAACCAATTATTACATCAATTTGAAGGTATATTGTGGCTTGATTCAGATGCTATTATACATAACCCTCAAAAACTACTTCATCTTATCAAATCTACTGATATATTCCTTATGAGCGGTGATAATCCATTTTCTAATTTTTGCGCAGGTGTGTGGTTCGTAAGAAATAACAAACAAGGACAGCATCTTATACGAGAATGGATTCAATTATATTATCAGAAATATTCACACTTTTGGCATTTTGATTACAATACCAATCAATGGAAATCTAATATGCCATTTGCTATTCATCCATGCTATGAACAACCCGCATTTATCAAACATATTCTTCCTAAATATCAAATCACTTCAGTACCATGGAACATTCTTAATAATCCTAATATTCCTATATTATTTAATGAGTCTGCTACATTACATTTTTATGGTAACTTTAAAACCATTATTCCAATATATTTAGCTATCTTCTAATTCATCTACTATATTCAATAACTTCTCCCTTAAAATTTTTCTTACACGTAACAAAGACATTTCACTCTTTATATCACATAAACCCCACACTATTACCGCAAATAATATAGACATTGATAATGCAACTACAAAATCCCGAGTTGAACCAAACAATATAGCAAATACTACAAACCACTTCATTAACTTTAATGAAAATATACCAGTCACTAATTCATGTACATCTCCTAATACAAAAGAAGAACCCATGTTTACTATTAATGTAAATAAAGCACCTAACCACTTACTCTCAAGACTTTCAAGCATACTCTTAATTATATTTTATTATCTAACAAAATTTGACTTGTCATATTTATAGTATAAGTTATTTGCAAATCTTTGTTTATTGCTACTTTACCCCCATTTATTTCCAAATTTACATTCTTTTCATCATAAATATCATCCAACTCTATTATATTATGGTCCTCAATATCTCTATTTATTGAATGAATCCTATACTCTTTCTCATTTGTCTGTATCTCAGATACTATTGGAAAAGTTATACTCGCATCAAAATCAGATATATCATATACATCTATCACTTCATTCCTATAAGATACACATAACAACGTTGTATCGTCTTTTACAAATACATTATTATATCCTATTGACTTATCCAATGTATATACACTCGGCTGATTATACACTTGTAAAACACCATCACTATCATATAATGTTACCCTATTTATTGGTTCTGAAATACTCTTATTTGTACTTACGTAAATATCCAATTTTGATTCATCTTCTAAATAACTTATATCAGACGGATTCTCCTTTACACCTATAACATGTATTAGTTTTGGTACACTATATTCCAGATTCGCCTCAAATATTAATACATTTTTTGATAAATAACATCCTACTATTATCAAATCTCTTGATTCTATGTATAATATTGAACGCGGCTCTTTCATCAGTTCAGAACTAAAACTACCTTCAATCACTGGTAAACTAGGATCCTCAAAATCTAATTGAATTAAATAATCTTTTTGACGACTTATTAAATAAACCTTCTTTAATATAGAAACATTATTACTGCATAACTTATAACATTTATCTATTGATTCACTGTTCATCAAACTTATTACTCCCATAGATACATCACCATTTACAGCTATATTTATTGCTATCGTATAAATATCTCTTTCTGATAAAACTATCAATATATTACTACTTTCAGATAAAGTTCCGCATTTTAAACCAGACATATTATTTATTCCTGATAAACTACCCTTCAAAATTCCATCCAAAGAATACACTTTTATACTATCATCACATATCACAAATACATTACTATTACTTACCAATAAATCACTTACATTCACCAAATCTGTTATACTCGCAATTATAATACCAGAATCATTCATTACAATAAATCCGTTCGATTTCAATACATATATACTTGTATCGAAAACTACCTTCAATGCATTTGATAAATTATCTTGAATATTACTGTTACTAGCAGATATTATACCAGAATCATCCACCGCTTCTGTCAATTCTTCTAATAATATTGGCTCTTCATACTCAGAAAAAACTCGAGTTACAGAATCAAGTGCTTCTATTTCTTCCAACTTCTCTAAACTATTCACATGATTACTAAAATCTAATATTGGCAAACTTATCCATTCTATTGTGTTTTTTACCAAATACATATTTGATACCTTCACTTTCGAAGAAATAAAAGAACCAAAATAAAATTCAAATTCAAATTTCACCTTATGGGTCTTGTCTTCCAATCTTTTACCATGATTCATAAATTCTAAATGTAAACAATTTTCTATACCACTTTGAACTTTATATCGAATCGTATCCTTTGACTCGATATACATATTATCTATTGACAATACTGGCTTCAAATGTACTATTCCTGAAATAGTTGATTCGATTGTTATAGATATCAATATTCCACCTCTTGCAAAATTAAAAAGCACGTCTTTTATTTTACATTTGTTCCTCTTATCCGATATCGGAATATTATTCACTAACTCAATATGCTTTTTTGCTAAATTTTTTCCATAATTTAATACAGAATCACTCGGATTACTAATTTTCCTATCCTCACCTCTGCTTTCATTTAATAATCTTTCATTGAAAAAATTTATACCTACTTTATTATCATCTTCATCAGATAAATCACAAGTATTTCCTACAAATATTGAATTAAAATTAACAATATATCCCACACTCTCTAAATTCTCTAAAGTACTATAACTTAACATCAAATTCTGACTTAAATTTACATTCATAATTTCATTCTTAAATTTACACTCTAATTCATTGTTATAACCCAGTATATACAATATTTCACGCAATAATATTATTGTGCACAAATTACAAGGATTCCCATTCAAACTAAATCTACCTTCTACTCGATTCTCCGGAAATGATGAATTTATTTCTATCCTTCTATCACCCCAATATGACCTACTTATATTATACACTTTTGACATATTCACTTCTTCAATCTTTATCAATGATGTCGCCTTCTCCTCTACCATTGGCAAATAACCAACTATTATTGAATTTATTATTGTTTTAACACGCTTTATACTATATTGTAATAATTCAGAATTACCCTCTAATTCTTCCAAATTCAGATTCATTCTCGGTAAATCAACGGATATATCCCCACTTGTCGGATCTATATGACTTCTACGACTCACTATCTCTTCATAAGTCTCTCTCTTATAAAAAAATTCTATTAATCCATTCCTCATCTCTAAATCATTATGTACTATCAATGATGCTTTTCCTAATAACTCAAAACTCATTTCCTCATTTTCAAAATTATTGTGATTTGCCAATGATATCGCCAAATGCTCCTTTATTCTTTCATATTCTTTCATATTTCTCTTCTCTTTCTGCTCATACACAAGTTCATCCATAAAACCCTCTAATTCTAATGCTACACACATATTTAGCCCCTTTTCCATCAATCTCAAACTCAACTTTGTTGTTATATAAGAAGAATTCACTTTATAATTTGTAAAATTTCCCAATATTACATTTAGTACCTTCACTATTGTTACTATCCTATATCCTACTTTCGCAGCAACTATATTATTTGTTGCAATATAATCACTATTTATGTTCTCTACCGATAATGCCTCATTAAACTTATTATATACATTCTCTATTATCTTCTCATTTATTTCTTTGTTCTTTCTTTCTAAATATATTATATAATCAGCTACAAGAGTTGTTAAAGGCGTTATATTCATCGAATTATTTACCGAAGATGGTGAATATAATGTTCGAAACTCTATCTTGTTTTCCTTATTATATGATGTATCAATCCCACCAATAGAACTGAATATTAACACTTTAGTTCCGTTTCTAAATCTTGGAAGAAATATACCATTCTTGTCTGATTTACTCTTATACACCAATTTTCCATATAATTCACGAACTATTACTGTCGCATCCTTTATATAACCATCTATTACAGCACCTTGATGTTCATAAATCATATTTGATGTATCCGTTTCTGAAGTTAGAACCATATTCGGTAAAAGTAATATTTGCGATTCTTTAAAACTATTCGGTATATTCGATGTTATTATTTCTAATCTACCATTCTGATTTATTCTTATGTGGGATATCTCTATTGAATCTAAATTACTTAGCTCACATTGAGAATTTGTTACTTTTAAAGTTAAACTTTGTAAATTTAATGGCGAATTGAATTTCATTTTCGCATATGATGTATATACCAAAGAACTCGGCGAAGTCTCAGTTAATGTTGTTACAAAACTTATATCATCATTGTTTGTTATACATGTATTGCTAAATCCAGATAACTCATCACAACTTATATTCAAAATATGATTAAAATTTGGTATTCCGTCTGTTAATGATCGAGGTACTTCTAATCGAATATACTCTATATTACTTATATTCCTCATACGACGAGATATTATACAGCCCGATTCCCCTAAATATAAAGCAGACCGAAAACCAACTATATCATCTTCTCTACGACCTCTCCACCAAGAACTATCGACTGGTGACCATGGATAATATGAAAAACCATTTATTGTATGTCCATTTAAACCTACTTCCGAATCATTCTTATATATAGGTAGTTTTACTAATTTATTTCCATCTACACCAAACTTTATTCTTAAAGACCATAAACTTTCATGTTCATATGACCTTTCCAGAGTATTTATAACTATATAATGTGATTTTATTGAATCTTTTTCTATATCATATAATCCATTCGATTCTGGATACGTTTTAAAATAATGTTTATTGATATTCATACTAAAACCCCCTTTTTTTATTCATCGAATTATACCACAAATTATTAGTCTCTAACATTTTCATAAAAATATATTACATTTATTGTAATGGAAGCCCAACTTACAGACCTATTTTATTTTGTAACTGTCGGAAAACCAGATCCAAAAATGAGTCAAAAAGAAAAGCTTACTAAAGCTATTGATAAAGTATTCAAAAAAATACTAAATATCAACGACTCGCCACCTAAATCAAAGCCAAAAGCTAAAAGTAAACCTAAATCTTCATCCAATTGCAAAGACTCGCCTAGCTGTAATAAAAAACCAAGTAATGTTAAATCCAAAGATAATCAATTTTCTGAACAACCAAATGCGTTCAATGTACTAAATGAACATATAGAATATATATCTACTCTATATGAAAACGTTGTTGTTAGATATTTTGTTGACAGAGAATATCTTCTTGAACTTACAGAAGAAAGTAGAGAAATGAGAACCAAATATTGCGAAATAGGAAGTCTTGATACCGTTAACCTTCTCTTTCCAGATGAAAATCAATCTAAACAAGGCGTTTCAGACATCATTTCATTAACTGGCTCAGGTTCAGGTGCATCAGTTAATCTTGGTCAAAATTCTATCACAGTTATTAATCCTGGCGAAAAATACAAACTTTCAGATACACTCATCGGATTTCCAGACGGTTCTCTTCATATTTTTAAACCAGAAACACTCAAAAATATAGAAATACAAGAAAGTCTTAATCCAATTAACTGGAATATGCCACTACACACACAAGTTTACAGATTCTTTAGACCCAGTTCCTTTGATGTTGAAAAAATTAAGGCAACACAACAAATGATTGAAGAACATGGTCTCGAATTTGTTATCAAACTTTTTGTTAGAGAACATCTCAGACTATAATTTATACATTAATGTATTCTAAAATACAAGGACATAACCACATAATACTACTTCGCAACCCACTATTATTTTTATTATCATTCATTCCAACATTACCACATACCTCATCAATAGACTCTAATCTTTCACTCTTATTATCATCCACTAAATATTTGTCCATATTACCAAGATGTTTTCCCATATCGCTGTACTTGAAACTTACTGTATCTGAACCTAATAGAGTTTCATTCAAAGGATTATCCATAATTTATCATATTCACTTCCTTCTTACCTTAAAAAATGATTTACTATCTCTAATATTTCAAAATAAGGAATTATGTCTGCTATTTTAGCTCACCTGACCAAAAATGATAACCATCTGTATCTTATCTTAGCATTAACGCTTATCTATTCGGCTTATCATATCATCACACCTAATAGACCCATCATTAACTACAAAGATATTGCACTATTTAAGAAAACTTTGAGAAGACTTAGAAAAAAAATATTGCGGGTTTTCAACTTCGTTCTATTTTGGAATTTGACTTACGTTATCTTCTTCATTAGTTCAATATGTATTGCATTTCTCAGCCAATCAATTGTGAACATTATCTATAATGAACACACTGAAACATCATATTGTTCTACAAGATGGTTCTGTAGAAACTATCCACAACTTTGTTGTAGAGAATTACAAACTTATTTGTGGCCAATACAATCAGGATTCAACCTATTAATACTTAATATCTTCGCATTCCTGTTCACATTCACCATCACCATTATGAACTACTAAAAAATGACTAGAATATTATCTTAGAACCCTAAGATATCCCTTTTTAGATTGGTTTTACACCAAAATGATACCACAAATTCCGGGATATGATTATTCTGTATCATTTCAGTTTGATTACTCTAATATTGAAAGGAAATCAGTCAAGTTTATCGAAACTATTCAAGTAGATAATGAGAAAATTGTCGAAAGTAATGATACTCCTTCAATACTTAGAAACCCCAAGGAATTTGATATTAAACCATTTTAGGTTAAGAACAACACAAAAATAATATAATTATGCTTAGATATATTGCGCTAAGTTTGTTATCTGTTTTTTCATTTTCTTTTTCATTTGAAAAACCCATCTTTATTACTGGAGCTACTTCAAAAGTAGGTAGACGAGTTGTTGAAAAACTTGCTTCTAAAGGTATCAAAACAAGATGTCTAATTCGAAATTATACAAAAGCTGAAGAATATTTTGGCAATTTAGATGATGTACATTTAGTTAAAGGTGATATTCTTGATACAAGTACACTTTCACATATTATGACTGGATGTTCTATGTCCATCAATTTACACGGAGTTTATAGAAAGAGTAACCCTCTTCATAAACTTAAATTTGATTTACATAACAAAATTGAAGATAAGAATCATCCATACTATGTCAATTACATTGGTACCAAAAACATTATATCAGCTTGTAAACAAAATAATATAGATAAAATTGTTAGAGTTACTGGCCTTGCAACAGCCTTTTCGGACTCTCATCCTATCAATCTACTCTTTAATTCATTATATTCTGATAATATTTTTTGGCATAAAAAATCAGAAAACGATATCACTTCTTCAGGATTATCATATACCATCTTAAGACCAGGCGCGATTAAGGAAATTGAATATGAATATGTTAACCTTGTTCCTGAAAGAACAAAGCCTCCTGCCACAATAGGCGTTGATAATCTTGCAAATGTTATTGTACAAACGATATTACCAAGCAGAAATAAATTCGAAGATGAACCTTATTCATTTAAGAACAAAATTGTTGCATGTAAAGGTTACAATACTCGAAAAGGACTGGTCAAAAAAGGCGTTTTAAGTCTCTTACACCATTAATTTACACTATCCATTACTGAATAATACATATCAGGCGTATCAATCATTGCAACAATGACCATTGTATACAGGAAAACTGACATGATTATTGTAAAAAATACTCCAGAACACGTATAAATTGGAATTAACATTTCATTATCTAATCCAATAGTCTCAATAAA
>CEQY01129525.1_pt1 | contig 15785 bp, 9 predicted proteins | sample 361391 | NCBI WGS metagenome assembly CEQY01 (sample SAMEA2621075, study PRJEB7988) | marine metagenome | isolation source: saline water (ENVO:00002010), including | reverse complement strand
CAGCTCCAGCTCCAGCTCCAGCTCTATAAGCAGATAATGAAACTGGAAAAAAATTAAAATTTGGATTAAATTTGCGTATGTTTTTAATATAATTTTGTACGCATATACATAATAAATAAAAGTATAAATTATTTAAATTATTTCCACTTACCATTTCTTTTAATTTTTGAAGTTCTATTATTTTTTCTACATCTTTTGCACATATAAGGAATAATTCATGTAAATGATATGTCATATGAAGTTCTAAACCCGCTAATTCTAATTTAGAATTAAAATCTACATGAGGTTCAACAACATCCGTTTTAGAAATACTAGCAATAGATAATAATTCCTCCGTATTAGATAAGGTTATTCCTTTAACTTGAAATTCTTCTAAAACTCTTAGTGATACAGGATCCATTATACTCGCTAAATACGCATTAGCATCATAGCGTACTATATCGGATATGAGCGGTACATCTTCATCACTTGTATCATCTGCTTCTCCAGCAGCTGTATCAAAACTAGTACCACTAACATCCGGATCAGCAGCACCCGGACCGGACTCTTCTGGTTCAGGGGAATCAATAATATGCACATGCACAATCGGATCCAACAACTGCAACCCTGTCTTATTTGTTATGCTTACCCATCCGCGGTCAAATAGCACACGCGTGATACCATCATCATTCACCCGAGACTCCAATTTATTAATCACCTCTCCGGGATTAAGAGTACCGGTCGTGGCAGTATCCATTTTGAATCCTTCATGGATGGAGACGGCGACGGCGGCTTTGTACCTCTGCGGCGCTTTGACAGTGTCCTCAATCAGCTCGAGGATCTGCTTACCACTCTTACTTATTACGCTTGCCCATCCGTCTGCGGTTCGCACACGCATGATACCATCAATCACCTGAGTCTCCAATGCATCAATCTCTGTGCCGGGAGCAAGTGTGCCGATCTTTTTTGTTTTAGTACGGGGTCCTCTTGTGAGGATGCCTTTGCTGAGGACGGTGTACTTCCGCGGCGATTGGACAGCATCCGCTTCATGGGCAGCACCACCATATAATTCATCTTCTGAATCTGAATCTATTTTAGCAAATAGTAATCTATCATCATATGTATTCATACTATAATCATAATACACATCTATATCTATATCTATATCTATATCTATATCAATCAAACCCTCATCATCTTTTAAGTCTGTGGATTGTTTAAAGCCTGTTAAAATATTAATATCGTTTTGTAATGCTATTGATTTTAGCTCACTTAATTTTACTACGCTATCTTGTTCCCATAGAAAATGTCCAAGCCATTCTTGTGAGAAAGGCATTAATTGTCCACCACTCATTCCAGGTGGTACTACAAATGCAAAGTTCATAGAACCAATTTTAACAACTCTAATATCTCCACTACTTGCATTATGTGGTATAGAAATAAACATATCAGTTTGCTGAGGTACTATATTTTTTCTTATTTGCATATAATTTATCCAGCCTTTTATTTTATAAGGTTCATAGCTAACATAAGCACGTTGTTTATTTTGTATATGTAGTGCAAGTGTTTCTCCAAATTTTTTTAATGAATCTTCATGTTCAGATAATTCAGTAATGGAGGTGGTTTTTTCATTCAAAGCATTGAATGTATCTATACTTAATCCTCCAAATTCAATAAATTGGGCGTCAAACTGACAGAAAGGATCTCTAAATGTCTTATATACATCTACGTTTGGATTTGCTAAGCATGTATTTATTGATGTTACATGATATACTTCTAATTCACTATTTATATCCATGTCTGCTATACATACTGAACTATCATCAGGATAAGCATACATATAACAAGAACTATTATTTTTAGTACTTATTGCTTTTTTTTTATCATTCATACTATTTTTAACAACAACACGGACTACTATAGTAAATTTAGAAGACGCTGCTATTTCTTCTTGAGCGACATGTATTACGTCCGCTGCTGACATATCAGGTACAATTACAGTTCCACCAAATCCGTATAAATATAAATCATAATTTTTATAATTATCATTTTTTTCTAACCATTCATTAGCCTCTTTTAGAAAGGATGATGAATCTTTCTCTTTATCATAAGTATAACACATTAATTTACCGGTACCTTTCTTATACTTATTGTCAGGATCTATATCATCATAATTTTGATAAAATAAGAAAGGTAAATATTTTTGCAACACTAATTCTTCGCGAACGTCAAGCTCGAACGCGGTCTGCGCATCTTTATCCACATCAAATCCGAATAATAATTTATCGCTGGGGTTCATACTATTATCTGTTATTACTGTTTTTAGAGTTTCTAGTTCTGCTCCACTAATAGTTTCAGAAATAAATTGTTTTTCGGGTACGGGTACCACAGTCAAACTTGTTTGTTCGCCTGTTGTTGTAATGCTTGTAGGAGTTACAAATAATTGTTTAGCAGCATCCGCCTCGACAAGTGGAGGAGTAATATGACGTTCTGGCCTCTCCTCCTCAGAGCTGTCAATTATCACTCCAGGAGGAGTTTTTTCATACTCTATAGCTATATTTGTAGAACCAGCTAAATTTGTATGAAGTTTTCCATATTTAGCTGTAAATATAACTTCATCCCCCTCACCTACGATTTGTTCTTGTATAACATAGTTTGTTGGTTCAAATCTGGAATCTAGTAGAGGATGCGGACGAGTTGCTTCAAATTTTACCTCTGGTATTGGTTCTAGATCACCTAAGTATGTACTCTCTACTGGTTTTATATCCTTGCTACATATCCAACCTACTATACCTTTATATTGAACTTTACAAGCTTCATAATCACGTGGTATGTCATGCGCACGAACAGTAACATAATTAGGAGTTGTCATTATATCTAATAATAATGCAGTAGTTGGTTTTTTAGGCATCCCATTGTCCGCAAAATCAACTGATCCTGATAAGTCTACCCATCCACAATTTACCTTACCATATCTATCGTCAATAGACGCATCATCCTCTGATGATTGAGTAACTTCATATACAATAAATAAATCACCTGGTTTTAAACATTTTTTTAAACCATTCTCATTTTGAGCTCTTATATTTTGAAGAGTATCATAACAGAATATATCATCTATCGCTTGATATAATGTATATTGAAAATTACTCGAAATATTTACGTAATCTGATAATTGAATAAATTGTTTATCTATATCATTAATTGTTGTTAAAATATGAGATTTCATACTGGGTGATTGATAAATACTAATTCCATATTCAGTAGATGATTCCATTCTTAAATAATTATCAGAAGAATTTACTGATGATATTACATAATCACAAGTACGCATTAAATTTATTCCATTCCTATCTGCTAAAGTAACCCATCCATAATATCGATCTTCACTTGTATCATCAGGATCACAACTAATTGGTCCAATCACTGATGGATTCTTACCCTCATGTTCAGGTGTTTTTACATATAATGATGTTATATCTATTAATAATCGAGTTACTGTAGTAAATTTACGGTTTTGTAGAATTTCTAATTTTTCTACCCATGCTACATTTTTTACTAAAGTATTACATGATAATGTAATAAGTATTGGAACCTCTTCAGCAATATCAACGGATCTTCCTTCTGGATAGTAATTATCTGGAAAAATTGTATCTATACATGCAGTTACCGGTACAGAATCTCCTACAACAATATACATTTCACCAAATCCAGTTTCCCGATGTTTAACCATATTAACTGATCCATTTTCATAATATGAATTATTTTTAGTATAATAAGATTCAACTTCCTTACCTGTCGAGTCAGTTAATAAAGTTATTTGTGGTTCACCTGCAAAAAGTTTTTTTACATATTCTCTTCTTTTAAGCATATGTATAAATGCTGTATTAGTTAATAAATTATTTAAACTTGGATTAAATATTCCTAATTTAATTTGAGTATATTGTTCTGAAGATATACTTGATAATAGTAATGCATTTGTTACAGTAGAACTAAATATCTCTTCTTTTGCTGTTAAAACCGGTAGCTCTAACGAGGGGGATTCAGTATCTGCTGCTTCTGCTGCTACTGCTGCTACTGCTGCTTCTGCTTCTACTGCTGCTACTGCTGCTTCTGCTTCTTCTGCTGTTATTTGGCCATCTACATTTCCTGCTGCTGCAATTTCTGCTGCTTGTTCTGCTGTGAATGGGGTACCAGAAGCAGTATCAATTCCATATAGTGCTGATTCTGGTTCACCTGGACTATCCTCAGCACCTCCAACAAATAATTTAGTTGCTGGTCCTCCAGAAGAAAATAATTTAAATCCAGTATTTATTTCATTACCTGCATGCATATGTTTAGTATAACAATAAATATCCTGTTCGTGTATATTAATCTTCATTACATATATAATTTCTCCAGGTTTCATAATATGGTCACTTCCTGTCTCAACATTTTTTAACGATTCATAAGGTGGGTCATCGTCATGGTTAGCTACTAATACCTTTGTAGGATGTGTTATTATATATGCTCCTGGAGATTGATTAATAGGTTCTATAACTTTTTGCTTATCCATAAAAGGTCTAAAACAAAATACCTCTGTAAAATCTACAGGTTCATCCTCACTTACTAAATTTCCAACTACCCATATTGTAGTATTAGTATCATTTATATCAACATATTTATTGTTAACTACACCCTTTAAAGCATTAAGAGCTGGCATATAGTCGTCTCCTCCAGATTCTTTTATGGCGTGATATTCTTCTAACATATCTGGATTACTAGGTTTATTTGCTAATTGTAGTTTTAATTTTACATTTATTATATCACCTATATTAAACTGTTTTCTAGACCTAGCCCATTGCATAGCTACAGGAACGTTATATAGTTCAATTGGATGTTTTACAACATATATACCTTCTTCTAATTTCTCCATAATAGTAGAAGTTTGTTGTTGCAAACTTTTACGTGTAAGGTCATTTATCGCTGGGTTATTATCAAACACTGCTACTGTTAATAACATATTAGCAATTTCATCATGTTCATAGTGTGTAAAAATTTTATGACCAGAATCATCATTTTGTAATTTTCTTAATTTCTTTAGTGCCATAGATATTAAGTCCATATTATCTTGTGTAAATTCAGTAATTGTTTTAATTCTATTTAATAAGACTATTAATTCTTCTCGACTGGTATCATCGGATTCATCAGGAGATTCATCAGAAGATTCATTTTTAAGTATTGTTGTATAATCTGATTGACATCGTTCAAGAGTATAATTTGATTTTCTTAAAAAATTTAAAGCTTGAGTATATAAAAAATGTTTATCAATATCTACTAGTAATTTTGGTTCTTCCATATATATTATATAATTATATATATTATAATTAAGTTTTTAAATTATTAATTAAAATATTCTATATTAAATCTTATAAATAATATTTACTATTAAATATATTTTTATAATATAAATTATTATAAAATATATTTAATCATCAATATTTAAGCATGTAACCCTAATCCTAATCTATATTGTTCTGCAGTTGTAAATGCACTCTTCATTTTAGCTAATTCTTTATTAGTTTTCTCTAAACTAGTATTCTCTTCACGTAACTGTCTATTTTGTCCTCTCAATTTATCTGCGAATTTACTTACTTTTTGAAATTGTTTTGTTATACTTTCTAATTCTGTTTGTAACTGTACTACTATTTCACTTTCACTAGGGTGTGGAGTAGTTTTTAACTGCATAATTGTTTCTTGTGCTTCTTTTAATGTAGCTAATTGTTGATTTATAACATATTGCAATTGTAAAACATTTAAGTGTTTTTTATCAGTAGTTATACTACTATGAATTTGTAACCATCCATTATGCATAATTGTATCTTTTAATACGTGGTCTAAAAAAGTATCTGATTTTGTATTTGCTAATAATTCAGAAAATTTTTTAATATCAAGTGGTATAATTTTTAAAGTTGTTACAGGTGATACTCCCATAACATTACTAAATACTTTTTCTAAATTGCTCGTATACTGATCAAGATTTACATATAAACCCGAAAATATAGTATAAAAGTTTTGAGCATTAAGTACAGTAGTCATATTTATACAAGTATTTAAAATACCTAATGCTCCTTCAGGGGAACTTGTACTTATGGCCAATTTGTCAGAGTTTAATAAGGATATATTTTGTATATACTGAGGAAACCAATCAGTAGTAGTAAAAGTATTTAATAACTCCATATTTGTATCTAAGTCAGTAAATTTTAATTTTATAGTTTTTAATCCTAAATGTAATTTAGTTAAATTATCATGTAATTCAACAAATATTTCTTGTAATTGACTAGCAAAATATATAAATATTGGACTAGTATATAAATCTTCCTGGAATCTCTTAAAATTTGGTATTTGATGAAAATCTTCTGGTTCATCCAATTTTACTCCATCCTTTTGAAAGCTAGCTATAAACTTACTTAAGTCAGTAAATGATTTATTATGAATTGATGATTCTACTCCCTTTTGAGTTTCATATAATTGTCGTGTAAATGTAATTAAAGTTTTATATAACATTAATGCTAATTGAATATTGCTATTATATAATTGTATAAATTTACATAATGTAGTTATTTGTTCATAATCAAAACCTCTATATTTTATACTTCTTTGGTAATATGGAGAATTTAATAAAATTATTAATACTTTAACGACTTGACTATTAACTAGAGCCGAATTACTTGCTGCCCACATAATAATAGGATTCTGTATTGAAGTATCTTGGGCTGTTAATTCTTCTAATTTACGTATATTTCGACCTTCTATAAAACTCTCAATATCCTTATTAAACTCACCTAATGTTATTAATGCCATATCTGCAGGAATTAGGTATAATTGATCTATTGGTAAATTTTTTATAAAAGTATTGACCCCTGATATATCTAATGTATTAGTCCAAACTTCTACGGGAAAGTCCGGCTCAGCCGATTGCTCTTCCTGAAGAGTAATATGTTGATATAATCCATATATTACTTGTGTTTTACATAAACATTCTGTATGTAATTTTAAAGACATTTCTAACTCAGCTCCAGATGATGATTCATTTACAGCTGGTAAATATGTATATAGTGAAGAGAAAACCCATAATTTAGTATTTAGGTCTGGAATTGTTGTAAGCTTCAACACATTACCATAATCATCTGGCTCAGATAGTTGTTCCATGTAGTCCTTTACTATTACGTCTACTGATTCTCCTGCTTCTACTGCTGCTTTTACTGCTCCTACTGCTGCTGCTAGATTTAATGATTTTATCTTTCCATATTTAATAAAACCATATGATTGTAATTTTTTATCTATTTCTTCTATAGCATCAAGTACACCTTTTTTTTCAATAGGTGTATCAAGTAAATCTGAAGGTGTAGTATATAGTAAATCATCAAATAAAACAGTTAATAAACCGGTATAATTATATAATTTTTCTAAATCTTGGATAGCTTTATATTGTGTAAAGTCATTATGTAATGACTTACAGGCTGTAATCATTAATGTGAGATCATCTTCTATTATATGAGTAACTGACTCCATTGTCTTAATATTTTATATATATATATATATATATATATAAATATTCATTAAATAGTATAATTATTTTAGTTAAATAATTAAATCAATTAAATCTATATATGTAATTAATCTCATACGACAACAATATCTTTTTATTTTCATATCTTTAAAGATTATTTTTATATTATTTTTTGTATTATTTGATTTATTTATTTGAGCTATTTTTGTTTTAAATAATAATTCTTTATCGGCTAAACAATAACCACAAGTAGGACATACTGGATATAACATTATAATATTATTATATATATATTTTTATATATATAATATTATGAATACTTTTAATAATCAATTTTTTAGTAAATTAAAAGATATTATTATAGATAAAGAAAATTACTATAATAGTAAAATATTAGATACTACAATAAATGATATAGTTAATAATTATATAATTTTTTTAAAAAATATTATAAATTTTAAATTAAATATAAAAAAAGATAATATATTTTATTTTGGTATATTATTATTAATATTATCATGTTTAATTAATTATATAGTATCCGTTTCTGATTCATTATTAGTATAATCAATATTATTTAAATAATACTGTAATTCAAGTAGAACAGACTCACTTAATTCATTTAAATTGAAGAATATTCCATTCATATTATCAGTATATTTTGAATTATATTTTTGAATAATATTAAATAAATTAATAAAATGACGTTTATTTTGTTTTAAAAGTTTTAAATTATCTATTTTTTGTTTTATAGATGATTTATCTATATTTTTATCAGACATTATATATTATATATTATATATATTATTATAAATATATACATATAATATATAATGAATTATAATTATTATCCTGATATAAATGATGAAAATTTTCAAAATAAAATTTATGAAAAAAGAGAATTTCATGCTAATATGATGCCTGAAATTAAATTAGATCTTAATGAATATGAAGATATTAAAAAATTTAGAGATAATATTTGCAGTGGTGATTTTAAATTATATAGTCATCAATCATTTTTAAGTAACTTTTTAAATCCAAATACACCATATAAAGGACTATTAATATTTCATGGTGTTGGTACAGGTAAAACAGGTAGTGCTATATCCATATCTGAAAAATTTAAAGATATGGTTTTAAAATATGGTAATAAAATACATATTTTAGTACCTGGTCCATTAATAAAACAAAATTGGAAATCTGAAATTATTAAATTTAATAATAAAAACTATTATAATAATATTATAAATCAAAAAGGAAGTAATATTATTATTGATAAAGAACTTTTAGAAAAAGATTTATGGAATATAAATTCACAATTTTACAAACTAATGAGTTATAGAAGTTTTTATAAAAAAGTATTAGGTGAAAAAATTAAAGATATTTCTATAGATAAAAAAAAAGTAAGAAAAATAGATGGTAAAATTGAAAGAGAAGTTCCATTAGAACGTTTAGAAAATTTAGATAATACATTATTAATAGTAGATGAAGTACATAATTTAACAAAAAATGATTATGGTTTAGCTTTAAAAAAAATAATAGCTAACTCAAAAAATTTAAAATTAGTTTTACTATCAGCTACTCCTATGAAAAATTTAGCGGATGATATTATAGAAATTATTAATTATTTAAGACCATTAAATGACCAAATACGCCGTGATAAAATATTTAATAATCCACAATTTGGATATTTATTAGATATTAAAGAAGACGGATTAGAATATTTAAAAAATAATATAAATGGATATATATCATATTATAGAGGTGCTCATCCTTTATTATTTGCAAAACAAATTGATATTGGTGAAATACCAAAAAGTTTAAAATTTACAAAAGTAAATAAATGTTTTATGAATGAATTTCAAAAAAATAGTTATATAAATATTCAAAAAAATATATCTGATACTTTAGAAAAAAGTTCTGAAGCAGTATCAAATATTGTATTACCTGGATTAGATATTAATAAAAAAAATATAATTGCTTTACATGGTATAAATGGTATAAAAAAATTAAAAAATCAATTAGATAATGATAGTGAAATATTATTAAATTTATTAAATAAAAAATTTTTTAATAATAAAATAAAAGATTTAGATACAATTATATCTTATAATGAAGCTACTGAAAATATAAAAGGTTTAATATTTAAAAAAGAATATCTTAAAAATTTTTCTACTAAATTTTATTCTGTATTAAATAATATTAATGATTTAGTAGAAGGTAAAAAAGGTTCTAAAACTGTATTTATATACTCTAATTTAGTATCATCTGGTATTGATATATTTGCAGAAGTTATGTTACAAAATGGATATTTAGAGTTTAAAGATGATAATAAATATGAATTACAAGATGATACAAAAGATTATTATACAGGTTTAACCTATAAAGAATTTCAAAATAAAAAGTTAAATAGAACATTTTATCCTGCTACTTTTTTAAAAATCACAGGTAAAGTAGATGAATATGAATCAAACGAAGTAACTGATAAAAAAAATATAATAGATAATTATTTTAATCCTATTGAAAATTTTGAAGGTAAAAATCTTAAATTTATTTTAGGTTCAAAAGTTATGAATGAAGGTATTACATTAGAAAATACTGGAGAAGTTCATATTTTAGATGTTCATTATAACTTAGGAAAAACATATCAGGTTATTGGTCGTGCAATACGTTTATGTAAGCATTATAAAGTTACAAATGAAAATAACCCTTTTCCAGAAGTTAAAATATATAAATATATAATTGGATTAGAAAATGGTTTATCTAGTGAAGAATTATTATATAAAAAAGCAGAATATAAATATGTATTAGTTAAAAAAATTGAAAGAATTTTAAAAGAATCTGCTATTGATTGTCCTATTAATTATAATGGTAATATTTTTAAAGATGAATTAATTAAATATAAAAATTGTGAAAAACCAATTTTTGAAAAAAATCAAAATATAAGTAATTTGTGTCCTGATATATGTGATTTTAATAATTGTGATTATATATGTAATAATAAATTATTAAATACTAAATATTATAATAAAAACTCTAAATTATATAAATTAATTAATAAAAATAATTTAGATTATTCAACATTTACATTAGATTTTGCAAAAAATGAAATTAATTCAGTAAAAGAAGATATTAAAAAAATTTTTAAAATTAAATTAGTTTATACAATTGAAGAAATATTATCAATTATTGAAAATATTAATAAAAAAAAAAATATATTATTTGATAATTTTTTTGTTTTTCAAGCATTAAATAAATTAATACCTGAAACTGAAAATGATTTTAATAATTTTAATGATATAATTTATGATAAATATAATAGAGCTGGATATTTAATATATATAAATAAATATTATATTTATCAACCTTTTGATATGACAAAATCAACTCCATTATATTATAGAAATAATTATTTATTAAATTTTTTTCCTAATATTGGTATTAGTAGTTTTATAAAAAAAGACAAAAATTTTAATAATATTACAAAAAATATTAATATAACTAATAATGTTAAAAAATATGATTTTAAAACAAATGAATATTATTATGATAATAGAAAAGAAAATGATATAGTTGGAATAATTGATTTTATAAAAAAAAAAAATGAAAATAATACTAATGATATTTTTAAGCTTCGTCCTAAACGTGATAAAACATTAAAAAAAAAAAGAGGTACAGGGATTCCATCTATTAAAGGAGCAGTATGTAGTACTGCAAAAGAAAAAAAAGAATTATTTAATATATGTAATATATTAAAAATTAATATTAAAAAATTAAATGAATATAATAGAGATCAAATATGTAAAATTATTAAAGATAAATTATTATTTAATGAAAAATTTAATGAAGATAATATTAAAAAAACATTTATAATTATTCCCGCAAATCATCCTATTTATGAATTTCCCTATAATCTTCAAGATAGAATTTACTATATTAATAAAAAATTAAATGATAGATTAAATGATAAAATAAATTTTAAAGTAGAGAAATTAAAAAATGGTATTTTTAATGGAGAAAGAAATGTAAAATATATTAAATATAAACTTACATTTGATAATAAAAGCAAATATGATAAAAATATTATTGAAGAATATAAATTTCAATTATTTAATAATAAATGGCAAAAAATTGTAGAATAAAAATAATATAATAAAAACTCATCTAAATTTATATTTTTAATATAAATAATTAATATCATAATTTAGTATAAATTATAATATTTTAATAAATTATAATGGAATATTTTTTACCCTTTAAAATATAATTATTATATATATATATATTATAGTTATGAGTGGTATAGGTTATTTTAGAGATAAAATAGAAGGAAACGCGACACTTGTTAATATTGAAACGATACCATTACCGCCTTCAAGTGAATTGAATCCCGACGTCAGAACTGCTTTTATTAGTTATTGTGATGATTATCTTAAGCTTCTTCTTAATGGTGCAGATTGGGCAATTGATACAAAGAAAACATCATCAATAGAGAAACTACTACGTAAATGTACGGAGGCTGCATCTAAAGCGACAGTTCTTAGTGTGTTTAAAGACAATATTTTTTCTGAGGTTCGTCCAACCTCAGAAAAATATCAAATAGAAGATAGTTTAGTAGATACTTTTAGTGATGATGTAATAACAAGATTGGTAAGATTAGAGATAGGAACTCTAGAATCACTAAAACTTAAATCACTTGAAAATATGAGTTTAATAGAAATTCGATTAAAACTAGATGAGCAATTAACAAATCTTCTTCCGCTGATTAAATCATCTAAACTAACTAGTTTTAGAAATAGTCTAATTGACCTTATTAAACGTGTACAAGATTTATTATTTTTAGTAGAGATAATTCCTGTACATAATGACTTTAGAGAAGTATTTAAAAAAATAATAACTCTAATTGATAAACAAAAAGAAATGAAAATGATATTTGGATTTATTAGTACAAAACACTTATTAGAATACCACAGAGCATCAACAGTATATAGAGCGGCAATAGTATCGACAGAGGGTGTTGTTAGCGATATAATTAATTATTTTGATTCATCAACCAAAAATAAGTCTTTAAACGTTGTTTTTAGCAGTGTAGAGGTAGAGGATCTAGGTAGATGTTGGGATCCAGTAAAAGTAAGATTAGATCTTGGAATAAAATTAATTAATCGTACAAATAAATCAAGTATAGTAATAACTGATGCAACAGTAAAGCATTATGTTGATGATGAACAAAATCCATCATTATCAGTATTTAAATATACGCATGCTACTACTGTTAAACCTATAGCAATACCATCTTTAGAAGAGTCTATTACGACAACTTTAGATACCATATTTGAACATCACAAGAAAATGAATAGAATGATAGAAATGAGAAAGGCGAAAGAAGCTGTAGAACCATTTAGATTAACTTCTAGGTCTGTCCCAATTAAAAAAAGTCAACTTCATGATTTTTTTTTAATAAGATCTAATAATTTACAAAAAAATAAGATATCATTATTAAGTCAATTAAAAAGAGATTCTTTTGTTAAATTAAATTTAGGTATTTATTTTACACCTTCACAACTTTGGATGTTGTTATTTCAAGATAATATAAATACATTTCTTGATAAAATACAATCATTATTATTAATTATAAATAAAAATATATTATCTCCAGGTAAGCATACTTTATATACATATTTTAATTTAGCTAAGTCATTACCTAATAGTGGAGATATGGTAAGCTTTAGTGAACACATGCATATAACAGCACCAGGGCTATTAGATACTACTAATTCTAATGTATTAAAAGTAAGTTTAGATCTTGCTGGTAAAGAAATAGGTAATATGTTAAAGTATGATCCTAATGTTCAAGAGATAATTGACCAATTAAACAATCCTAATATATTTATAGCCTCACAATATCAATATGCATGGGAAGTAACATTTGCATATAGTATATATAGACCACAACGAACTTTATAATTATTAGTATATAAAAATAATTTTAAAAATACTATATTAAATAATTTATATAATATATATAATATATATATTATATATATAATGACTGATACTACTAATGTGCTAGATTTATTAAAGAGAGAAATATCTAGAGAAGAGAAAGGCGAACAAAATTTTTTAGTTGATGAAGAAAAAACTTTATTTGCTTCATATGAAGATTCTCTAAAAGCAAGTAAATTCCTTATTAAAAATGACGGAACTGATGATTTAAATATGTTTGAGATTAAAGTTCGTCACTTAATAGGAATTTCGGTAATCTTTCATATAAGAAATATAAATGAACTACCAGATATGTTAAATTATTTATATTACGTAATTGATAGTCTGATAGTAGATATAGATAAATATGCTAGTATAGAATTAATAAATGATGATAATAAGGCCGTCTTGATTGATTATAAGTATCAAAATCCTCTAGGCCCTGGTATGGAAGAACAATTAGAGAAATTTCCTCGATCTTGGACGCAAAAGTGCACATTAAGATTTACTAAGAAAACTAGTTAATTTTACATATACCAAATGTTTTTCTATGATATTTACTTGAACCATATTTATTAATAGCTTCAATATGCTTTTTTGTACCATAACCCATATTATTTTCTAAATCATATTTTTTTAATTCAGGTTTATTTTCACATAATTCCATAATATATCTATCATGTTCTACTTTAGCTAAAATTGAAGCAGCTGCAATAGATATATATTTATTATCACCTCCTTTTATACATTCATGTGTAAAACAATTATATGAATTAAAATGTATTCCATCAACTAAAATATGAGTAAAATTAGTTTTTAACTTATCTAAACATAAATGAAATGCTTTCAAGTTAGCTTGTAAAATATTTATTTTATCTATTTCTTTTTCATCTATCCAAGATATACTATATTCTATACAATTTTTAATAATATAATTATATAATTCTTCTCTTTTTTTTTTACTTAATTTTTTAGAATCTTTTATATTTTCAAGCATATTATCTTGTAATTTTTCTTTTGGCATAATAACCGCAGCTGCATATAATCTTCCAAACATTACACCTCTAGCACATTCATCTAAACCAACCTCTACTTCATCATAATTTTTATATAATTCTAACATATATAAAAAAGATATATAATAATTTATTTATTATTATTATATAAATGTCACTATTATTCTGTGGATATTACGGTAATGCGGATGGATATAAAGCAGCTATAGATAATTTTAAATATTATTTTCAAAATATTATTTTTTTTCCATATATGAAATATGTACATAATAATAAAGATAAATTAATAATAGATATAGAAAAAATAATAGAAAATGAGAATATAAAATATATAATTTTTTGGCATAATTTTAATACTATTAAAAATAATCAAAAGTATTTAGATAAAATATTAATATTAAAAAAAAAATTAAATTTTAAATTTATTAATATTAATTGGGATCCTGATTATAATTTTAAAACTATAAAACATGAAAAATATTTTGATTTAATATATGTATCAAACCCAATCCATATTAAATCAAATATATATTTACCATTTTATGCAGGATATGATGAAAAAACATCATACTATAAATTAGATAAAAATTATTTATGCGATGTTGTATTTATAGGAACTAATTTATATACTGACAAGTTTTGGGAAAATCAAACATTAAATAGAAAAATTATATTAGATGAAATTATAAAAAATAAAGATATAAAATTACATATATATTCATTAAAAAATGATAGAATATCACAAGAATATTCTAAATACCATAAAGGTTTTATTTCGTATAATGAATGTTATTTAGCTTTTTCAAATGCTTTATTTTCATTAAATATTTCTCCATTAAATAATGTTGAAAATAAAGGTTATTATTATTATAGTGAAAGATTAGGACAAATATTAGCTTGTAATTCTATTATGATTAGTAATAATGATTTTGGAAATTTATTAAGACCAAATATTGATTATATACATATAACTGATATAACTAAGTTAAATGATATTATTTTAGAATATAAAAATAGTCCAGAAAAATGCGAACAAATAAGAAATAATTATAAAGAAAAATTAAATTTATTTAATTATAAATATAGTTTAAAAGATATTTCTGAAAAAATAAAAAGTTTATAATATAAAAATTGAAAATTTTTCTTTTAGATATATCTTGGTTAATAATTATGATTAGGTGCAAACAGTAGCATAATAATTGTTTGTACGTTACATTGTACGCAAGTCGCAGTAACAAGAATTGATAAATATATGA
>CEQY01201817.1_pt1 | contig 15795 bp, 8 predicted proteins | sample 361391 | NCBI WGS metagenome assembly CEQY01 (sample SAMEA2621075, study PRJEB7988) | marine metagenome | isolation source: saline water (ENVO:00002010), including | reverse complement strand
CCTTTAGTGGTAGAAAAGGAAGAAGAGCCTTTAGAGGTAGAAAAGGAAAAAAAACCTTTAGAGGTAGAAAAGGAAGAAGAGCCTTTAGAAGAAGAGTCAAAAACAAATGAATTATCTCATATTCAATTTGTCAATCCAACTTATTTAGAAGAAAATGGCATTGAAGAATTAAAATTGGATGACATTGAAGAATTAAAATTGGATGACATTGAAGAATTAAATTTGGATGACCTTGAAGAATTAAATAATTTAGAAACAAATGATACATCCAAATATATAGACCTGTATAATAAAGCCCGGGAAAAGGCCGAATTAGCAAAAAAAGAAGCATTGGATGCATTTTTTGAGGCTAATAATATTAGAAAAAAATATAATTTAAAATGATATTTAATTACCGATTAACCCAAAATTTTTTTATAGATAATTTTATATATGGCACCAACTTTTAAAATGCCCAAGAAGATGAACCAACTATTAAATAATGAAATGCTAGTATTAGGCGCCGGCGTATTACTAGTATTTTTTATCGTAAATTATAGTCAGTCTAAGTCTGCACCACCTGCACCTGCACCTCCAAGAAAGAAACCGAAGAATGTCGGACCTTCTCCTGGTGGAGCAAATGGTTCACTCGCGCCACCTCCTGCTGCTCGGCCAACTCCCAGTGAAAACAAACCTGCTGACTTACTGCCTCATGATGGTAATAGTGAGTGGGCAGAGTTTGCACCACAGGGACAAGGTGATCTTCAGGGGTCTGGCTCATTACTTCACCCCCAAATTTCTCAGCGACCCTTTAATGCTGTTCAGGGAACCAATGCACTAAGAGGTGACCCACAAATCGCCATAGGTGAGGTTCCAAGCATAGCTGCTCCTTCTAATCCTGTACACGGAAATCATGCTGGTCTTAATTAGGTTTATTTAAGTTCTTTATAATTTATATATATGAAGAACTTAAATACGATAGGAATATTATTTGTGGTTTTAATAGTAATAATCTCTCTTAATTTTTACCATTTTTCAGAAAGTTTAGAGTTAAAATGCATTATATCTGATTTAGATGGGAAAAAATATTGTGTTAGAGATCGTAAAAAGTTAAAAGAATCTGCGGATATGTTAGCTAGAACCACAGGCAATTGTAGAAAACTTGTTGACCATTTAGTAGAAAAATATGGAGATGAAGATGAACGTGTATTTAGATTGCGTACACGATTTAAAGCTGATAAGGTCTATGAAATTTTACCAACAAGTAAATTCACAGCATACAGTGAAAATAAAGGCGAGAAATTAGCATTTTGTTTAAACACAACGAAAAAAGGAGAAGAGAGAATAGACCAGAACACATTACAGTTTGTTGCTTTCCATGAATTGGCACATATAGCTACTTTATCAATTGGACATACAGAAGAATTCTGGAGAAATTTTCAGTTTTTATTAAAAGAAGCAGAAGAAATAGGTGTATATCAAGTTGTAAATTATAAAGAAAATCCAGTAGAATATTGTGGTATGACAATCAACAGCAGCCCGTATTTTAGGAAGAATAAATAGGAGTAGTTTTGAAATGTGTGTAATATTCGACACTATGTGGTGTACCATCTAATTCTTTTGTAATAATTAATTCGAAATGAGACGGTATCGGTGGGAAAAATGTGCTACATGTATGTGTTTCATTTATTCGTGTAATGATAATGTTATCGATTATATCTTCTTTTAGAAATTGTTCGTATATAGCACCTCCTCCAATAATCCAACATGTTTCATATGCTTTGTCTTCTAGATATTTTATAACATCTTCAACAGAATGTTTTATAATACAATTATTTTCAACTAAGTTTTTGTTTTTAGAGAGAATGATATTCTCTCTATGAACCAAAGGTTTTCTGTTATCAGGAATACTCTTCCATGTATTATGACCCATAACAACAACATTACAGCCATTACCTTTTGTAAGTTGTGCAAAATGTTTCATGTCTTCTGTTGATTGCCATGGTATACTATTATTATTGCCTATTCCATTATCATTACATACTGCAACAATAATATTGTAAATCATTATATAAAATAATGTACTATTTTTATATATATAATGCGAGATATAGTTGTTATTTCATATAAAACAGTACATTTTGTTTTTCATGATAATCATAAAAATCCAGAAAAATATATAACTGCAAAACTAAATCTCGATACAAAAGAAAATTGTGTTTATATACCAGAGGCAATATCACAAGATGATAGTATTAGAGAATTAAAACAAAAAATATTCAAATATTGTCCAGACACATTTATGCAATATTTTGGATTTCAACCCGTTATTGATGAAATGTATATGTATATTTCTACAATTGTAAACCTTGATATTAAATCATTTTATTATTACATTAAAGAACTTGATAATATAGATAAATATCTTGAAACTTTTGATATAAGTGACCTAGATACATTTGAATTTAAAAAACGTCTTGAAACGGTTATAAAGAGTGAATTCATATATAATAATATTGTGGAGGTATTTGAAAAATATAATGCCATTAATATTTGTCAATTCAAACCATTATCAATTTCTTTTGGCGAAACGAGTAGTGTAGATAATGTATTTAAAACAACAGATACTATAAATCAAGATATTAAAACATATAATAGAGATGGCTTTTTGATTATGGATTCAAAACCAAATATTATCCGATTACAAAAACAAGGTTTTAAATTAGATACATCTGCATCTCCAAAAATATATAGAATATATCTTGAGTTAGCAAGAGATTTAACTAATAATGCTTTGATAAAAATTTTTTTTCCATTATTGCACATGCAAGAAATAAATACAGTAGAAGAATTAAAACAGAAGGAAACTACTTTATTTTCAAACAATGTTGGTGAAATGGATGAAGTATATAACAAGCAAGAAGGAATTATTAGTTATTTTAGAAATCTACAGCTAAAAGAAGATTTTGTCAAAGAAGGTTATAATATATTTCAGTATGAAATTAAACCAAATAAACCAGTAAAGGTTAGATTAGATACATTATTTAAATTAATTCAGACTAGTGAACAATTCCCTTTATCTCGTATAAACTATGGCAAAACACATGACAAGCTATACAGATTATATACGAAAGAAGAAACACTTCAAGGAGAGAAAATACCTTTTATTGATAAAGCATATATTAATAGAGTTAAAAAACTTTCTGGTAGGGCAAACATGATTACTATTTATAGTTCGACTGAAATTCAAGGAGAGAAAGTTGCACTATATTTAGATGTTAATGAAAATTGTCATATTTCAATTTCTACTGAGACAAAGAATGTTTTATTACAAGGTGAAATAATTGCAGGTATTTTAATCAAAACCGTGACACCTGTAATTAAAATGTTGTCCAATTATTTGAAAAATGGTGGTTATGATTATGAAATAATTAAATATTTTGAACCTTCATTGGTTAAAAATGCAGACTATAAAGGAATATTATCACTTAAAAACCCTCTATCACTTGCAAATATTAAAACCTGTTTGCATCCATTCTTTTATATTATTTCTGATAAGATGACAAAAGGAATTGTTTTATTATACAAACGTACAAGTGGTTTTATTATGAATAATGATTCTGCAATTGATTATTATATTTACCAAATGATAAGTGCAGGAATTCAAAATAAAGATATTGTAGCTTTTTTGGTCGAAAATTTTGGTATTAGTAAGGAAGATGCTGCAAAGAAATTTGCGGTTTTTAAATCAAATCTTGACGTTATGGGTGATGAAGGACATAAACATCAAAAAAAATATTCCGGTATTTTTATCACAATAAAACACATACCAAGTTCTAGTGATATAGAAGTCAATATTAAAGATATTACAAATGTAAGATTGTTGCCATATATTAAAGCTACAATATTAGGTATGATTGAAATTGCATTACATGGAAAACAAAGCATATTAAAAACAATATGTACTGAAAAGGTTGATTTAACAGCTATGAGAGCTATGAATATAGGTATGATTGAAGAGCCAATTGAAGAACGTGTAACAGAATTAGAAGATTTAGATGAAATGGGTGGTGGTGGAATATTAGACGAGTTTAGTGATGATGATGACGAAAAATCTTCTCCCAAGCAACATATTTTTAAGGCAATTAGTAGTGATAGTTCCGAATCTCTTCAAAATATAGAAGATGCAACACCAACTGTTAATAAACCTGGAGTGAATAATGTTATGGATGATATATCATCTGATGAAGAGTCCGAAGAAGAAATTATTAAGAAACGTGCACCGTCACCAAAGAAACGTGCACCGTCACCAAAGAAACGTGCACCGTCGCCAAAGAAACGTGCACCGTCACCAAAGAAACGTGCACCATCGCCAAAGAAACGTACACCATCGCCAAAACCTGAAGTAGTTAAGGAACAAGAACAAGAATATGAAATAAATAGAGATAAAGAGTCACTTATAGGAAAGCCATTAGATTTGTTTCATAAAAAATTAAAAACAAAAGAACCAACGTTATTTGTTACAGAAAATGGTCCAGGTAAATTTAATTCATATTCTAGAACATGTCCATCAAATGTTAAACGTCAACCAATATTATTGACACAAGAAGAGAAAAAACGCGTAGATAATGAATCAGAAGGAGCTTATGATGGTGCAATAGAATATGGTACAACACCAGATAATTCAAACTGGTATATATGTCCAAGGTATTGGTGTTTATTAAATGATGTGCCTTTGACAGACCAAGAAGTTAAAGATGGTAAATGTGGGGGTAAAGTGATTCCACATGATGCAAAAAAAATACCAAAAGATGCCTTTATATATGAATTTTATGCAAAATCTGAACACAATAATAATGGTAAATACATAACTCACTATCCTCATTTATTGGATTCTAGTAAACATCGCGAAGGATTTTGTGCTCCGTGTTGTTTTAAACAAAAGGAAGGGAAAGCTGTAGTAGAGAGAGACATTAAATGTAAAAAAGAAGAGGCAGAACGCAATGATAAGTTTAAATTCAAAATGCAGATGGATAAACCTGAAGAAGAAGTAGTAAATCTAGCAAGTGTTAAAAGTCCAAAGAAGAATTCATCATTAATTAATAACAAGAAAGATTTACTTATAAAGCAATCAATTTTAGGTGGTGACAAAACTCCATTGCCTGCAAATCGGTTTGGATTTTTACAACCATCTTTAGAAATATTTATGAATATAGTTCATTCAAGTTATTTTGTAAAAGGAACTACCAATAAACTTAAACAAGGTGATAAACATGTATTGCGTATTGGGGTAGAAAATAATATTAAACAATCATTTCTTGCTGCGTTAGCAAATATATATTCCATATATTATGATTCTGAAAAAACAATTAAGACTATTAAAGAATTTAAAGAATTAATTGTTGGAGATAACGGTATTGTAAATGTCGGAAATTTTATGACATTTCAAAATGGTTCTTTATTTACAACATTTGCCGAGAAGACGAAGTCAAAAAATCAAGAAACGATACTTAAAGGAGCATTTAATAATTTTAAAACATTCATAATGGATGATAATAATATAATAGATTATACTTATTTATGGGATATTGTAGTAGAGAAGAATGGTTTGTTTCGGACAAGTAATAATAAATATGCAGGAGATACAATACATAATGGTATGAATTTGGTAATATTGGAAATAGGCGACCATGATGGTACAAGCAATGTAAATATAATATGTCCTACAGCAATATATTCAAATTCAAAATATTCTGTTTTTAAAAAAACAATTATAATTGTTAAACAAGGGGAATTTTATGAACCAATATGTTTTTATTCTGAAAAAGGAAAGAATGTTACATTAAATGTCGCTTTTTCTAAAAATGATAATGACCCGGGAACTAAAAAGACAGGGATGCTCAAAATGTTAGAAGGATTTAAACAGTTATCATCAGCATGTCTTTCGCCGTCTACTTCAGTTCAAGAAATAAAACGAAATGTTGGAATACAACAATTGGTTAAACTAATATTTAGTCATAATGAAAATTATAACAAGAAAACATTAAAGGAGATAGGAGAGAATTTTAAATTAGTTTTAAATTATAATAATAAAGTCATTGGTATTCAAACTGATGTTACTATAGGAGAACAGTTAAATAAAGCAGTATATATTCCATGTTATGCAACAACACATCGTATAATGGAACAATTTGACTCTATATCGATAGACGAAGCGTTTCAGAAACCTCCAGAATTGATTGTAACTATCGAAATACTTAGCATATTACATAATCATTTAAATACTACAAAAATAACAGAAAAAATGAACACTAAAATGCGTAAAGATTTCGGTATAATTACACAAGATAGTGATGAACGAGAAGGATATAATAGTTTACCAATACGAATAGTAACAAGTCAATCAATGGATAGTATGGATACTATAGCAATTGGTATATTAACAAATGCAAATCAGTTTATACGAACAAAACCAGTTAATATACTAAAATTACCACGTAATTTACCATTAGAATATTTGGATGGTACAGATTATTATGAATTTGACAGAGCAATAACGACAGGGACTAAGGATAGTGTATCATATAATATGGTTAAAAATATCAGATTAGAAACAATATTTTACAATTTATATCGACAAACATTTAAAACACTCTTAAATGAACCCGCTTCATATATTTTAAAAAATGTATTATTACAATCATTAGAAAAAGGTAATATAAATGAACATAATAGAACAATTATTCAAGACCTTATTAGACAAGGGGTAGAATTTATAGATGATATGAATTTGGATGATATAACAATTTCAAATCTTGATGAAATAACTAGTTGTTTTAGTACTAATGCGTCAAATTGTTCAACAAATGGAATATGTGTAGTTGAAAATGGAATATGCAAATTATTACTTCCACGTATTAATTTAGTAAATAAGCAAACAGATAATAAAACAAGTTATTATGAAAAACTAATAGATGAATTACTGCGTTTTAAACGTATTCGAAATTATATATTTCAGCCAGATGCTTATTTAGCAATAAGAGAGACAACTTTCAAATTGCATCCAGATGAATATTTAATATATGAAAGCGAACTTAATCAAGATAAATTAAATGAATTGAAAAATAAGGAAAAAAAACATAAATTATACAGAAATATTCATGAGTTATCACAACCAGATAAAGTTGTTCAGAAATATAATAAATTATTTGCACATGGCCATTATTTTTAGAATGAATCAATTGAAATTTCGTCATCATCGTCATCATCGTCATCATATGAAATATCGTTATAATTACCACTAATATCTGCATATCGTGCAGATACTGCAAGTGCATTTGTGGCACCAATAACTGCGTTTCTAGACGCATTATCTGGCAATCTATTAATAAATTCCATCAAACTGTTATCACGTAGTTGATTATAAGGATTATCATAATCAATGCGTCTACGTACTCTATTACCATTTCTAATATTTTGTTGACTATTAGATGTACAAACATTTACATAGTTTCGAATAATAAATATGTTATCGTTAAAAGGGCGGATATTAGGATATTTAAATTCACTAAAATCACCATCTTTGTTTAGAAATGTGTTCACTACTGAAATATGTTTTTCATTATTTGCATTGAACCTGTGAGTATTGATATGTGCAAGACTTTTGAAAACAACTTGTTTGATATCATTGTATTGAGTATTAATACCAAAGTCTTTATTATTTTCAAGTAATTTAATCATAAGTGCACATGCTTTTGAAAATGAAGTGTATTTAATAGATGATGTGAGTGTATTTGATGATATCAAATATTGTTTAAGAATTGGTTTGAGCTCTTTGATTAATTTAGGGCGTGAATAATGTTTATCTATAAATAGATTTGTGTATTGTTTGCCTTTGGTTTGTTTAAATATTTTAATCCATTCATGTGCAAGTTCTACTAATTCAGCAGGTTCGAACTCATCAATGTAATTTTCAATAGAGTGGTCTAATGCAATACCTTCATATTTTTCAGAGAAGATTTTTTTGTCAAATGCTGTTGTATAGAATAAATGAAACAGAATTGGCATAGTAATATCAGTATTTCGTTTAATATGCATATAAATTTGCAGTAGGATTGCTTTTGAGAATTGAATATTTGTATAAGGATTTCTAACAGGTTGAATCAATAGGAATAATTCTTCTCTATAAGTTAGTGATTTATTAATGATGTTAATCAAATCACTAATTCTAAAAGTATATTTAAGACCATGATGTGCAATATTAATTTTTAGATGTTCAGGTAGTTCATCCAGATTATTACCGACAAGGTCGCATTTTTCTCCACCACTTGGTAGTTTTGAATATTTAATTCGCCGTGCAATGTTATTAAGCAGTGCGATATTTCTTTGGTAAATAACAAAGACTTCAAATATTTCATTCTTAACATTAGGTGTTAGAAGTTCATTATCTCTTACATATTTTAGCGTAGCAAATCGTTGTTTAAAATCATGAAGTTCGGTGTACCCAAACAGAGAATGAAAAGTATTGTCAACAATAGAACCAGTGTTTTTTTCAATGAGCCACATTACACTATATATTTATATTAGTAGTTTAAATCAATTTATATTAAACCAGCATAGTGAATGATTTCATAATAGTCCCTAAATCTTTTTTTTTTAAACCATCACTAACCATTGGAACCATGATATAAATAAGGCGATACATAAAAACTGAGCACATACTTATAAAATGCATTAGGCTTAAAAAAGCAATTAAATATTGAACGTTTGTGGCAGATTTCATTTAAATTATAGAGAGAATATATTCTCTCTAATTAACAATGTTAAACTATGAAAAGAAAAGATGGACTGACATTCTATATAATAGTTCTAAACTTACGAACGAAGAACAATTAATGTTAATGTCATTAGTTGGATTTGTCATATGGGTTTATATGTTGGGGGTAGCATGTCCATGTGGAATAAAAAAACAAACATATGAATGTTATAGGTATGAAATTTGGGGCGTTCAAACAAATCATATTTATCCATTTCTTGCAGCAGGATTCTTATTTAATAAATATTTTTACACAATCCAGATATTTGGTATATTATGGGAATTATTTGAATATTATTTACATTATGATAAGGCATTTGTCAAATGGTTAGGTGGATGTTTAGATCCAGCTCCGTTACCAAAAACACAAAATTATAAATATCGTGCAAATTTAATTACAAAAGGTAGAGAGAAAAAATATAATCCATTAGATATATTTTTTGGTATAAAAAATTCAACAAGTCATGGATGGCATCATTCCATCGCAGAAATAGTTGTTAATATTCTAGCATTTTTGGTTGGTCAACAAATAAGATTATATATTCCTCTAAAAGTCTAGTTCATATTCATCATCTAGACCCATTTCTTGTTGAGCAATATTGACACCAGTATTATTAATTGCAATGTTTTGCATTGAACATTTGTCATTCGGGTCATCAATCATACCAAACATTGCGTTTATTTCATCATCAATATCTTGTTCATCATTTGCTTCTGGCTCTTCATCACCAGCCATTTCAATCATTTTTTCCATATCAGTAAGGACTTGGAAACTATTTGTACCAAATAGGCCTTCTTGTCCACACATTACATTAGCAGACACACCACGCATCATGTCTAGTTCACCATGTTTTGCTGCTTTAATAAACATTTCAGGTGTTTCTTCGAAAGACGCTTTAGCAATAGGTCCAATATTATCATTATTAATACCATGTCTAAATATAGAAATCATCTTTGAAGAATTTGTCATGCGGTCGCAAAGCATATTAATATGGTGATAGTTAATGTATGTACCATCAAACTCAATAACATCAATGAGTTCATTAAAGATTGCGTTACGAGCGGCTTCAATACCAAGAACTCTATACACTTCAACAATATGAGTTGTGATTGTATTATTTACATCAATGTAATCAACACCGAGGATGTCAAGTAGGTTAGTGCCGTCGGTATCAAGAACCCATTTATCTTTTTCAACAAATGCACCTTCTTGTTTTTCAAGATTGCCTGTAGATTTACGCAACATCACCTTTTTGATATTTTTGACACCACGAATAATGATGTTATTCAGCAATTGTTCTTGGAAATTTTTCAAGATATAAATTTCGTCAGTTTGGTCAAGAGATTCAATTGCAGATTTTTTTTTCTGTACAAGGTCAATTCTAAATATCAGATTATCGGAATTATAATCTGTGTAAGTTGTTTGAATATCATTTCCATAAACATTTTTGAGTGTATAGTTAATATCATCCATAGTGATATTTTTATCAAGTAGTTCACTAGAGTCAATTTTCATATATACAACCCAATTATATCCGTCAAATTCAAGTCCAGTATCTTCATCATTTGTTTCCATAAGAATTTTTTCAAACTCATTAAAGTGGATCATTTGTAAATCAAATTGGTTTTGAGTTGCATTTTTAGGTGCAAATTTAATTTCAATCGAACTTACAAGATTACTCAATGTAGTATATTCAATCATATTCATAACTGATGTTGCTCTTTCAATACTATTTTCGTCGTCTTTCTTGAGAGCAATTGTAAGAGAAGGATTTTTCGGATTGTCCGAAAGAGTAAGAATTTCTTCAATACGAGGCACACCACGAAGAACATTAGACTTGGATGCTACACCAGCAAAGTGGAAAGTATTAAGAGTCATCTGAGTTGTTGGCTCACCAATACTTTGTGCAGCAATCATGCCAACCATTTCACCAGGTGCAACAATTGAATTTTTGTAAATAGATTCAATTCTGGTGAATAGAAGCTCTACCGCGTCTTTATTAAATCTATGTTTGATGAGTAGATTTTTCGGGGAGGTGAAGAATACAAATGATGCCATAAATAGTTCATTTGGTTTACAATAATGCGAAATATTAAGACGTGAAATAACGCTTTCCGCAATGGTATATACTTCTAGTGGTGTGATATTTACAAGTGAATTTGATGTAATATTCATTTGTCCTTTTACATTATTAATAAGATGTTCAAAGCTAACAGGAGTATATATTCTTGTATCAGATTTTCCTTTGAATACATGTTCAATGATTCTGTCACGATATTTAAGTGAATCAGTAATGTATTTTTTGTTCTTTGGCATAAAATCTTGTTTTTGTTTCTTAACTCTAGTAATTGTTGTTGTAGTGAAAACCGCCTTAAGAATATCGCCTGAATTATGAGGAATATCAAAGTGTTCATATACACCAGGAATATCAAGCTTCAAAAGTCCAAGATTATAGCCTTCAATTTTACAAGGGTCAATATTGTCATCGCCATATGAAAACTGTGTTATTTTTCCTTTGTTATTACGCACAGTCATGTCATATTCAACTTTCAAATCTTCACAACCTTTAATAATTCTTCTTTGAATATAACCAGTTTGTGAAGTTTTTACAGCAGTATCAATAAGACCAACACGACCACCCATTGCGTGGAAGAATAGTTCTTCTGGTGTAAGACCACCAATAAATGAACTTTCAACAAAACCTCTTGCAACTGGTGTGTCATCATAACGACTATAATGGGGCAATGTACGATTATCATAACCATATGGAATACGTTTGCCATCAACATTTTGCTGTCCAAGACATGAAATCATCTGTGAAATATTTAAATCACTGCCTTTTGAACCTGCTTTTACCATTTTTACAAAACGATTATTAGGGTCAAGACTAGTACGACCAATTTTACCAGCTTGCGATGCACCTTGGTTAAGAATACCATTCACTTTGCTTTCAAATTCAATCATATTAGATTTGGCTGTTTCATTTTCAAATACACCAAGATGTGTTTGCTTAATAAGGTCGATAACATCGCGTTTTTTCTCAGTAATTTTCCGTGTAATAGTGTCATTTGTTTTTTTATTAGCAATCAAATCACTAACACCAACACTATACGAATTTGATTTCATGAATTCAGTCACAATGTTTTGCAAATTATCTACATAATCTGCTGCTGCCATATGACCGAAATCATTGCATACACGTTGAAGAATACCTCTTGAACCATCACCAAGAACACCTTTTTCAAACTGTCCTCGTTTAACTTCACCATTATGAATTTCGAGGATGTTATTAGAAGTTGCAGAGTCTTCACCATCATTAAATAATTTAGTCTTATATTTAAGTGACATAGGTGGTGTGATTTGGCTTAGAATATTGAAGGGTGAAACTTCGCCAGTAAGTTGAGAAATCTTATTAACGTCAACATTGTTAAAATTCATCAAGAGATTCATGGCATCTCTCTTAGAGAATGATAAATTATCACGGGTAAATTGATAAATACCCAACAATGAATCTTGGAAAATACCTACAATAGTCTTATTGTTTGCAGGTGAAATAAGTTGATAAGGTACTGCAGCCAAGTGTTTAAGTTCCATTTCAGATTCAACATCTTGTGGCATGTGAAGATTCATCTCATCACCATCAAAATCAGCATTGTATGGTTTAGTGTCAGCAACATTCATGCGGAAAGTATCGCCTTTTCTCATAATTTTTGCTACATGACACATCATTGACATTCTGTGTAGAGTAGGTTGTCTGTTAAACAGAATATGGTCACCATCCATCATATGCCGATGAACAGTATCACCATCGTAAAGAACGATTGAATTTCTGTCAACATAACGTAATGAGATATTTTCACCATTTTTGCGTTCAAGAATTTTAGCACCCGGATGAATATCAGGTCCATTTTGGATAAGCTTCATGAGGAAATTGCGATTTGTTGCATTAACTTCAATTGGCTTGGTAATATTTTTGGCAATTTTGATTGGAATACCAAGTTGTTTAATTGATATAGATGCATCAGGAGTAATTACAGACCTTGCACTAAAATCAACACGTTTTCCCATAAGATTACCACGAACACGACCACCTTTGCCATTCAACCGTTCACGGAGTGTTTTCAAAGGTCTCCCAGAACGTTGTGCAACAGATGCGACACCAGGAATATTATTATCAACTAATGTCGCAACATAATATTGTACTAATGTTGTCCAATCGTCAATAATGTTTCCAGCTGCATTAGTGTCAATTTTTTCTTGCAATGTTTTGTTTGCTTTTACAATATTTACCATAATATGTGTAAGGTCATCTTCACTGCGTTGTTGTGAATCATGTTTTACAGAAGGTCTAACCGCAGGAGGACAAACTGCAAGTACTGAGCAAACCATCCATTCAGGTCTTGACCAAATATGACTGAAACCCATGAAATCCACATCTTCATCAGATATACGCTTAAATATCCTGATAACATGTTCGGGAAGAAGTTTCATAACGGCTTTTACCTCATCTTCCCAAGAAGCCATCACGGTAGCGAGACCTTCTTTGACAATTTTCTTGGGTTGACAACAACCACAGCCATTAGAAGTTTCATCGCCACAATGTTTGACTTTTGAAACACTATGGAAGATATAATTCCATCTAGCTTCGCCACTTAATTCCAAACATTTTTTGTGTTTTTCTTTATCAATAAGCAATTTGCTGCATTTTATGCAAATACACTTAAGAATTTTAATAACAGTTGTTAAATATTGGATATAAAATACGGGTCTAGCAAGATGAATATGTCCAAAATAGCCGGGAGTTTTAACATAATCCAGGCCGTCGGTGGGACAAATAATACCGGGTTCTTGAACACCCAATCTAGGGTCAAACAGTCCATTCAGGACTGGTTTATTGTTAACATATGTGTCGCGACTGGTAATTTCGGCGACAGACATATTTTCAATCTCCTCGGGAGATAGAACACTGAATTGAATTCCTAGAATACGAGATTTATTCATTGTAGCTATTATAATATAGTAATATTGTTTTAATATCAATTTATTATAATTTAATAAAAATTGATATTGAAAATAGAAATAATAATATATGTATTATGTCATCAAAGGACCAAAACAAGAAAATGTCAAGTTCTGATACTAGTGACAATGATATGGACCGTGTTGAATATACTAAACTTCTATCTAAAATGTTTCCGTCACGTTTTATCAAAAAACGTGTTAAAGAACTTCAATCCATGCAAGAGGCAGAATCTGGTGCATCTTCTTCAATTGAAGATGAAGGAAGTGTTGAATTTTATTCGCGAAGTAAGAAGAAACGCAGCCAGACAGCTTCTAAGAAAAAGGCAGAAACGTGTGAATCTAGTGAATCTAGTGAATCTGAGACTATTGAAACTGATTCAACTGCTGAATCAGAAACGGAGGCATTTAAACAAGCCAGAAAATTGCTTGGAAAGATGTTTTCCAAGAATAAAGGTTTGAATATTATGCTTCGAATGGATGAAGAATATGATGATGATGAACTTGAAGATGAAGATGAAGATGAAGATAGTGATTATGAAGATGAAGATGAAGAAGTTCCTGATTATACAGAAGAAGATGAAAATGTTCTAACAAAATTGAGTGAACTTGCATATGAACTCAAAAAAACCCACAAAAAATCACAACTTTTGAAAGAAATTATTGAAATTGGTGATGAAAAACGTGAGCAGATTAAAGCTAGTGAAAAAAAACGCAAGAAGAAGCAAGTAAAGAAAAATTACAAGCATTATAGCAAGATTATTAAAGGTGAAAAGAAGAAATCAGAGGCAAGTATATTCAAGGGAATGAGTTTGGAAAAGCAGGAAGAATTGCTGAAAAAACTTGATGCTATTAAAGAATATGATAATGATGATATGCCGTTTAGAATTTCACTAATGAATCTAAATATTCCTGTAAATTACAAGTCAATTGCTCTTAGAAAGATGAGTACATTGGATTCAATGGAACCCGGAACAAATGAATATTATAAAATGAAACAATGGGTTGATACCTTTATGCAAATTCCGTTTGATAAATACGCAAAACTTCCTATAACAATTGATGACGGTATTGATAAATGTCATGAATTTATGGAAAAGTCAAAGCAAACTTTGGATGATGCAGTATATGGAATGAATGATGTTAAAATTCAAATCATGCAGATGATTGGTCAGTGGATTACAAATCCTGATGCTATCGGTACAGCAATTGCTATTAAGGGACCAATGGGAACTGGTAAGACGACAATTGTTAAAGATGGTATTAGTAAAATCCTTGGCAGGGAATTTGCGTTTATTGCTCTTGGTGGTGCAACTGATAGCAGTGTATTGGAGGGTCATTCTTATACATATGAAGGAAGCACATGGGGGAAGATTGTGGATATTTTGGTACAATGTAAAACGATGAATCCGGTGATTTATTTCGATGAGTTGGATAAGATTAGTGATACTGCAAGAGGTGCGGAGATTGCAAGTATTCTAACACATCTTACAGATACTTCACAAAATTCGCAATTTCATGACAAGTACTTTTCGGAGATTGAACTAGACTTGAGCAAGTGCATGTTTATCTTTAGTTACAATGAAGAAGAAAAGGTGAATCGAATTTTGAGGGATAGGATGTATCGTATTTCAACAAGAGGATACAAACTGAATGAAAAGAAGATTATTGCAGATAAATATCTTCTGCCTAAGATTCTTGAACAACTAAAGTTTAAATCAGATGAAGTAACAATTCCAGAAAATGTGATGAAGCATATTATTGAAAAATACACTGATAATGAAGAAGGTGTAAGAAACTTGAAACGTTGCTTGGAAACCATTTTTAGGAAGTTGAATTTGTTTAAACTGATGAAACCGGGTACAAATATCTTTGAAGCGGATATTAAATTGAAGGTAGAATTTCCATTCACAATGACAAATGAGCATGTAGATAAGGTGATAATACTAGATGATAGTAATAAGGGTCATGTGGCGTCGAT
>CEQY01043321.1_pt1 | contig 15825 bp, 11 predicted proteins | sample 361391 | NCBI WGS metagenome assembly CEQY01 (sample SAMEA2621075, study PRJEB7988) | marine metagenome | isolation source: saline water (ENVO:00002010), including | reverse complement strand
TTTTTATCAATTTTTTTCATTATTTCTTTTTTTAAAAAATAAATTTCCTGCTTCCATGAGGGGGTGTTGGTTTTTATTATAATATTGTTATTTTTTATGTCTATTTGGTTTATGCCTTTTAATATTTTTTTTGGTAAGCTGGCATAAATCTTATCTATTTCTTCTATCTTTTTTATTTTCTCTTTCAACTCTTTATTGTTGTTTAAAAACTTTTTTATTTCTTCTTTTATTTTTTTAGTCATTTAGTTGAATTTGGTTTATGTTTTTTTGGTCTAGTTTGTCGGTGTGGGTTATTATTGTTTGTGAGTTCTTTTTAAAAATTTCTATTATCAGCATTGTGTTTTTTTGGTCTAATTTTGAAAAAATATCATCAAGTAAAATAATAGGCTCTTTTCCTGTTTCTTTTTTTACAATGTCTGACTCTGCTTTTTTAACAACTGAAAAAAATAGGCTTTTTTCCCCTTGAGATGCCATGGTTTTTACTGATTTTTTGTTTATAAAATACTCTATTTTGTCAGCGTGTGGTCCTATAGTTGTTTTTTTAAACAAAATATCTTTTTCTCTTTTATTTTCAATCTTTTCTAGTGTTGTTTTGCTGGTTTTGTCTGTTGGTGCGTCAGTTTTAATTTCTGTTATTGCTTCGGTTCTATTTTTTAAATTAATGTCTTCCATTTTCTTGTTAAGTTTTTCTATATATCTTTCTCTTTTTTTCCAAATTTTTTCAGCTAACTCTGATATATTTCTTTCCCACACTTCATAACCTTTTCCCTCTTTCAGGGCTGTGTTTCTTTGTTTTACGGCTATTGTATATTTTTTTAATACATTTAAATACTCTTTATCTATTAGACATAAAACCTTGTTTATATTTTTTTGTTTAAGGCTGTTCTGTTTTCCTTCTATCGTTGTTTCGTCTGGTGATGATGCTAGGCAGGGTAAAAAATAAATATGTTCGCTTATCTTTTTCACTTTATAATCATCGAGATATAGGTTTTTTTTATTATTTAGTATTTTGATTTTCAAAACATTTTCATCTGATGTTTTTAAATACGCACCCGCTTCAATGTTTTTATTTCCCAAAACTGTTTTTATTTCCCCAGACTTAAAACTTTTTCCATACGTTAATAAATATATTGATTCTAGTATTGTTGTTTTTCCAATACCATTTTGTCCGAACAATATATTAATTCCTGGATTTAATTTTATTTTTTTAAAATTTGTTGCCCTGAGGTTGCTAATGCTAACTTCAGATATGATCATTTTAGTTTAATCTTATCGGCATTAATAGGGATAGTTTTTTTAGCGGTGTTGTTGATTTCTCAGGGAGTACTAAGGCTGCGCTTTGGTTGTCTTTTAATAATAATGTGGCTTTTTCTGTAAGGGATTTTTCTAAAATCTCTCTTAAGTATTCGCAGTTAAAGGCAACTACAGCTTCCTCTCCTTCATATTCACAAATAATTTCTTCATTAGCAGAGGACGCAGATTCAGTGTCTTCTGTTTTTATATTTATTTTATTACTTTTTATAAACAGTGTGACTTGTTTTGTTTTTTTACTAGAAAAACTTGACATTCTTTTAAGAGACTCTATCATCTCATTGTTATTAACAATAACTTTTTTTTCGTTGCTTTGAGGAATAACTTTTTCATAATCTGGATAAGAATCTTGAATCAATCTTGTAGATACGTTTATTCCTTTAAAAAACACCTCTGCATGGTTTTCACTCAAAATAAACTCAACTTCTTCGTTTTGTCCTAAAAACGTTTGTATTAGTTTGAAAAATTTAACAGGTAGTATTAAACTCTTCGACGTCGGACCGTTTTTTTCAATATCTACTTTTGACAACCTATGTCCATCTGTAGATACAAACGTTGTTTTTGCCTCATTAAAACTTAAAAGAATTCCTTGTAGTGCAGGCTTTAAATCGTCAGAACTACAAGAATTAATAGTGTAATCTATAATTTCTTCTAAATCTGAAGAAGAAAAGAGTAAGGTGTTCTCTTTAACAGTTTCTGTTTTATTAGGAAAATCTTCTGAAGAAACGCCCATTATATTGTATTCTCCAAACTTTGTTGTGATTTTAACTTTGTAATTTTCTTTTATTTCAAAAGTTAAATCTTCTTTTTTTAGAGAGTTTGTTACGTTTAAAATTTTCGATATTGGGATTGCAATATTTATAGGCTCTTTAATTTGTGCTTCTAAATTAAACTCCATAGAAACTTCAAGATTAGTAGCTCTTACGGTAAGTTTTTCTCCGTCAGATTTAAGCAAAACACAAGACAATATAGGAAGTGTCGTTCTTGTTGGAACAACCTTATTTAAAGCTTTTAATGCCTCATTTAAAACGCCGTTATTAATTTGAAATGTCATATATATATATTATTAACAAATTATATAAAAAAATAATATATAATTAAAATTTATTATTATTAATAGCGTTTAAAGTGTTGGTAATAATTAAAAAACAAATTTAAAATTATAAAAATAAACAGAAAAATTGTGTTTTGTTAATGCAAAACTTTATGTTGATAAATATGTTGAAAAACCGTTTATTAATTAAGACTATATTTTTTTATATAAACCTTACTAGAGTTTTTATTATACCAATCTATAAAAAAAGAATTAAACTTATACTGTAAAGCCATCCACTCAATTTGCTCCCAATTTTCTCTCAAGGTTGGGGTGGACGGGTTTTGTTTTTGAGAAAGATATACAAAGAAAAAAGAGTCGGAGGTTTTTACTATTTCTGAAAAACTTCCTTGAGAAAGAGGCTTTATTACATCAAAAACCTTACTAGGAATAACCTCTTGTGGGGCGCCAGAAAAAAAACCAGAGAAGCCACCTTCTTCTTTAGATGCCTCTCTACAAAGCATATCTAAATATATTGGATCATTAACAGAAAGACTTAATTCTTTTTCAACAAAACTTAAGTGTTCTTTTTCATCATCTTTATTTAAAGATAAAGGAAAAAGAATATGGTTAACCTTAGCTTTTTCTCCCAACCTATCTACTAACTCTATTAGATGGTATCCTAGCGCAGTTAAAACCGGACCAGCGATATCTCCCGGAGATTTAAGAGAAAAGGCGGCCCATTCAAACTCTGGCAAACCAAAATCCCCCCTTTTAAATTCAACATCGCCCCCTGAAAAAGAAGAATAGAACGAAGAAAAATCTGCCCCATTTTTTTTTATTTCAACCAAGACACTGTCCGCCAGCTCTTTAGTTTTTAAAACCCTATCAGAAGAGGGGGTTATTTTCTTATTAAAACAATAATAAGAATAAAGAGGAGGAGTTAAAGGCATATTGTCTTTTTCTTTTTCATAAAAAGAAGCTATCTCGGCCGAAGAAACAGAGACCCTAGAAAAAAGCTTCTGCTTTAATTGGTTTGCTAAAAAAATATCTTCTCCCTGCTTATAAAGGTAATCAAAAACCTGGGAGAAGCTTTTATCAAAATATTTCTCTAAATTTTCAACAGACCCCCCAAACTGTTGTTTGTACGTATCTAGCTGTTCTTTTACCATCTGATTAAGCTGTATATCGTCTACTATTAAAGTGGTGTCTTGTCTGGCAAAATAAACCAAAACCTTTTGTTCTATCATACCGTCTAGAACAGTGGGCCTTGTGATTGTTGGGTTTTGTTTTTGTTGAAGAAAAAACATCTCTTCAAGATCAGACTTCAAAATTATATCACTACCAACAACAGCAACAATATTGTTTGAACAAACAAAATAAGAAAATAGAAAAAAAATAAAACTAAAAAGCCGATTCATTTATAATAATATTTAGTTTGTTATAAAAAGAGTCAACAGCCTCTTCTTTCGCGGTTTCTTGAGATTTTTTATGAAGAAAAGAAGAAATTCTAGAAAAAACCCGTTCATAAGGAATAAAAGAAGAGGGGTAAACCTTTTTAATTAAATAAAGAGAGTATGTACCGGAACCGTTTTTATAAACATCACTAACAAAACCCTCTTTCTCTATAAAAAGATCTTTTAAGGCACCCCCTTGATAACCAATTTCAATAGGGCCAATTTCCCCCATTTTATTTTTATCCCAAGCAATAGAAAAGTTTTTAGAAAGCTCTTCAAAAGAAGCCCCATCAATATATTTATTTAAAACCATATCAGCACTATCCCAAGTAAGCACCTCTATCTCTTGAAGCTTTAAACTTTTAGGGGTCTTATATTTTATATCTTTATTTAAATTATAATAATTAAAAACAGACAGGCTATCAGGCTTAGGAACACTGTTTACAATTTTTTTAAAATAAATCCCATACATAAGGTCTTTTTTATAAGAAAGAATTTGTTTTTTAAAAACATCTCTATTATCATATTTATTTTCAATTCCAAAAGAATATGCAGACTCTTGAAGCAGCAAAGTTCTAAGCACAGAATAAAAAGACTCAATATCAGTAATTGGCGGCCTATTAGAGGGGGAGAAGTTTTTCAGTTTTTGTAAAAACCAACTTAAACCATACCCTTTTTTATTATAAACACACAAAACCCCCCGATCTTTTATTTTTTCAAGAACAGCGACAATATTATTTTTTTCATAAGAACTCACGCTGTTTTTATTATTAACAAAAGAAGAAAAAACAGAAAGAACGCGCTCATGATTAAAAACTAATCCGTTTTTTTCAATAGTAATTGAATCAAAAAAGGAAGAAGTTTGTTTTAAAACCCCCAAATCTCTAGGGCAAGACCGAATTAAAACCATATCATTATATTCAGTGCTTGGGAGATAAGAAAAAGAGGAGGGTCGACGCTGTTCAATATATGCAATATGATACCCAAAATCTGTTTCAACAGGGCCAAACAAGCTTGATCCAGAGGAAAAAACCGCCTCTTCAAAAGAAGGCGAGGGAGTAGACCCCCAAGAAAGCCACCCAATGCGGCCCTTGTTTAAATTAACACCCCCATCGTCTGAAAAGGCTTTGGCGGCTGCAGAAAAATTTTCAACCTTAAGAGAGTCTAAAACAGCCAAACATAAAGAAAGAGCTTCGCTTTTAGACCTTTCAACGGGAGACCTCAAAGACGCCTCGTTGTGGCCAAACAAAATATGGTGAACCAACAAATCTTCTTTTAAAAACTTTTTACCCAAATCAACCCGAGAAGAATCGGCAGCCAACCTAGCAACCTCCATTTTATAAACATAATTAACTAAAAGCTCTCGCTCTCTATTAAAAGACTTTTCAAAAAAAGAAGCAGAAAAATTTAAATTATCTTCTAAACCCTGGTGGTAGGCCGCTTCACGAACAATATAATCTTTAACCATGATTCCCTTTTTTTCATTAGAAGAGCGCTTCCACTCGCTGATTCCATAAAAAGAATACATATCAGACTCATAATAAAGAGAGTCTTTTAAAGAAAAAACCCACTCATTTGAAAAAAGAAGAAGGGGCAAGGCCGTTAATAATAAATAAAGATTATTTTTCACACTTTAATCTAGTACATATTTCTTTTAAAATTAATATGAAATTATCGTCAAAAGCACATCGTAAAGAAAACCCCTCCCCACCCTTTATAAAGGAAAACGAGTAAGGCTTTAAAACTTCTATCAAAAGAACAGCTTTATTATTCCAAACAGAAGGATGCAGCAATATGTTGATTTTTCCCTCAAGGTGAGATACTTTTTTAAAACCACATTTGGCACCCAAAAGCTCAACTGAGCGGATGAACAAAAGATGACTAAGTTCTCGGGGTATAGGCCCAAACATGTTTATAATTTTATTTTTAAAAAAAGGAATATCTTTAAATTTTTTAATTAAAGAAATTTCTTTGTAACACCAAACCCTCATACGGGTGCTTGGTAAATATTCTGCTGAAATAAAAGCAGATAAGGACGAAGAGACAGAGGTGTGGGCGGGAGTTTCTTTAGAAGACACCTCCTTTAAAAGCTTTCCATAAAGCTCGAGACCAACAGAGGCAACACCACCGCTTTGTTTATACCCAAACAATGCGCCAGACCCACGAGACTTCATGTCTTCCATAGAAACAGAATAACAAGAACCAAGAGAAGAGTTGTTTTTAATAATATTTAGGCGCCGCTTTGCAGAAGCGGAAAGAGTGTGTTTTTTAGGATAAAGTAAATATGAAAAAGATTGGGCGGACGCACGACCAACGCGACCCCTAATCTGATAAAGCTGGGAAACACCAAAGAGGTGTGCATTATTTACAATCACAGTATTAACATTTTTTATATTTATGCCGTTTTCTAAAATAGTTGAGGCCACCAAAACATCAACCTCTTTATTTACAAAAAGATCCATCTTCTTATCTATAATAGAAGGGTCTTCTTGTGCATGAACAAAGTCAACTCTTAAAAACGGAAGAGACCTTTTAATTTTTGAAACCACCCCAGGCATAGTTTTAATATTATTATGAATAATAAAAGATTGACCCCTCCTAGCATATTCGAAAACCAAAGCTCTTTTGATTAGGTCGAAATCATAAACAGAAACATACGTTTTAGGAGAAATCTTCAGCGGAGGAGGGGTAGAAACCAAAGAAATATTAGAAAACTTAGAAAGGGCCAAGTTTAAGGTTCGAGGTATTGGGGTGGCCGACATATATAAGATGTTAATATCTGTTTTTACTGATTTTACTGCATCTTTTTGTCTTACACCAAACTTATGTTCATCATCAACAATTAAAAGGGAGGCCGCCTTTAAACATGCCTCGTTATTTAAAGCCCTGTGGGTACCCACCAAAACATCAACCTCTTTATTTACAAAAAGATCAATAGTTTTTTTACTCTCACCAGTAGAAACAAAACGAGACAAAAAGCCAACCTTTATATCAAAAAAACCTAGTCGCTCATAAAAAGAAATAAACAACTGTTTAGCAAGGACGGTTGTAGGGGCGACAACTATCACCCCGCCACCATTTACAGAGGATAAAAAAGCCGCCCTCATAGCTATCTCTGTTTTTCCAAAGCCAACATCTCCACAAAGCAGCCTCTCCATTGGTTCTGGGGAACAAAGATCCTTTTTTATTTCTAACCACGAAGACTGTTGGTCTGGAGTATCTGTGTGAGAAAATCTTTGCAAAAAAGCAGACTCAATTTCAGGATCGATATAAAACTGTTGACCCACAACTTGCTTGCGTTGCATATAATTTTCATACAAAGAGTCAACAAAAACAGAAAGGCTTTTCTTTGTTGAAGACACCCTCCTTTTCCAAGAAGAGCCACGGCCTATCGAATCTAAACCACAAAAATCTCCAGCCTTTTTAAAAAGGGAAATTTTTTCAAAAAAAGAAGGGAAAACCCTTATTTGGGCGTCTTTATATTTCAGGACCAAAAATTCTTGACCCTCAACATCAGACAGCCCCACATACTCACCCACACCAAAATCTTCATGAATTAAAAAATCTCCAACTTCTAGGCTTGAAAAATCGATATAAGCGTCGCCGGTATCTTTTATACTATAACCCCTATCCCCACAAAGCCACGAAGGAACAAAAACCTTTTCCTTGTACACAAACCCTCCATAACACTTATTTTCAATAACATTCTTATTGCTTTCAGAAACACACCTCTCAGGGGATATATATTTTAAAGAAAAAGACTCTTCGTCGGACGTTTTTTTTGATAAAAAACGAACACCGTCTTCATCTACATAAACGAAAAAAAACTCTGAAGGCAAAACATCAGATATAGACACAAGAGAACTAACCTCTTTAGATTTCACAATAAAAAAGCTTGAAACCTCTCTGGTTGTTAATTGGTTTTTAATATCAAAATAGAAAAGAGAGGCCTCAGCGTCATCGAAAAGCACCCTCACCCCATGGGGCGACTCTTTAGGTAAAAAGTCAACCACAAAACCCCTAACAGAAAAGTCGCCAGGAGAACTAACAAAATCAACATGCCTGTAACCGGCGCCCTTCAAGGCGCCAACAACCATATGGTGTTCTGAAGAAGAGTTAATCACAAACCCAACCTCTTTTTGTTGAGACAATATAGATTTTTTGTAAAAACTTTCTGAGTCTGTAATTAAAAAACTTTTATTTTTAAAAGAGGACGCATAAGCGGCCTTAAATAGAGCCAATCTTTCTTCTCCGTATCCACCAACACCGCTGCTCGCAATATCGTAAAAACTATTATCATAATACACCCCCCTATCTTCTATGTATAAAGAAAGGTCTGTTGAAACGCGACTCAAAAGCCCATCGCCACATATAATTATAAACTTTTTATTTATATAGTCAAGCACAAGCGGGAGGAGACCGTAGTGTAGCCCCTTAATAAAAACAGGCGTTCCCTTTAATATAAGGTTTAAAGATTTGGCAGAAATAGGGGAAAAGTGTTTCACGTGAAACAAGCTATTTTGATAAAATAAAACAAAGTTCTGTAATGTCTGATGATGAGACGCCACCTATGCGCATTGCCTGAGCAACGGTTTCAGGCCTAACCAAAGCAAGCTTTTCTCGAGATTCAGAGCTCATATTTTTAAGGCCAAGGTAGTTAAAGTCTTTTGGAATCACGGTTTTTTCAAGCGAGAGCACCTTGTTTGCTCTTTTTTTCTCAATTTCGACGTATCCAGAATATTTAATATCTGTTTCTACCGAAAAAAGAGAGTTCTTAGAAATTATATCTTTTGGACTGAAAAAAGAGAACAAAGAGCTTTTTGGTTGCTTAATAAATTTATCGAGAGAAAGATTTTTGTTGTTAAAAGAAACAGTTTTAGATAAAACAGATTCTTTATAGTTAGCACATAGTTTTTCGAAATGCAAATAATTGTTATAAAACTTGTCATCGAGCAGATTTAGAGATTTTGCTATTGGAGACAACCTCTTATAAACATTGTCTGGGCGCAGAGACAGGCGGTATTCTGATCTGGATGTAAACATTCTATAAGGCTCATCTATAAACTTTGTTACAAGGTCATCAATTAAGACACCAATATAGCCTTCATATCTTTTAATGACAAGGTGCGGTTTATTAAGGGCGGAGAGCGAAAGGTTGATGCCGGCCACCATTCCTTGAGCGGCGGCCTCCTCGTAACCAGACGTCCCGTTAATTTGGCCAGCTAAAAACAAATTTTTTATTGACTTAGATTCAAGAGAAGATTTTAGCTGGTAAGTGGGAATATAATCATATTCAATAGCGTACCCAGGTCTTATAAGCTCAATATTTTCAAGGCCTTTAATAGATTTAAGAGCGCAAACCTGAGTTTCTTTTGGAAGGCTCGTAGAAAAGCCGGCAACATAAATCTGATCAGAGCCTAACCACTCTGGCTCTAAAAAAAGAGAATGTGACGGGCGATCTTTAAACCGAACAACCTTATCTTCAATACTTGGGCAATATCTTGGTCCTGCCGCAGAAATTTTACCGGAATACATTGCAGAATCCGAAAGGTTATGATTTATAATATCGTGAGTGTTTTGATTTGTGTCTACAGAGAAAGTGTCTATATTAACATTCTTATCAACATCGGATCTGAATATAGAAAAAGGCTCTTTGTTAGCGTCACCAGCGGAGGTACGACAGTCGTTCCAATTTATAGAGCTTTTTAAAACTCTAGGAGGCGTTCCGGTTTTGAGGCGAGATGAGATTAGCCCGTGCTCCACAAGGCACTCAGTAAGCCCATGAGCAGCAGCTTCTCCTAGTCTTCCAGCTTGATAAGTATCTTTACCTATGTGAATAAGTCCGTTCAAAAAAGTTCCAGCGGTAATAATAAGGCCAGAGCAGCTTAATGATTCTCCAGAAGCAAGCCCTATAGAATCAACAGACCCATTCTTAGTTTTAAAGGAAACAACCTCTCCTTCTTTTGTGTGGATATTCTTATGTTTTTTTATTGCATCAAATATGTATCTAGAATATTTTTTCTTATCAGTTTGAATCCTTAGCGACCTAACAGCCGGGCCTTTTGATAAATTAAGTGTCTTAAACTGTATCCCTGCAAAATCAGCTGCCATTGGCATAAGGCCCCCAAACGCATCAATCTCTTTAACTAAGTGACTCTTGGCAAGACCCCCAATCGCTGGGTTGCAGGACATTCTTCCTATTGCATTAACATCCATGGTTATTATAGTACACTTTAACCCTAACCGAGCGATAGAGAATGCCGCCTCTGTTCCGGCGTGTCCACCGCCAACGATATATATTTGTCCGCTCATTTTCCTACACAAAACCCTTCAAAAATTTTATTTAAGACCTTTTCATTATCTGTTTTCCCAAGAATTTCTCCAACATTGTCTAAACAATTTCTAAGTGAGCTCGAAATTTGTACCATATCTAGATCTGACGCACTATCAATTAATTCTAAAATAGACAGCCTTGCTTTTTTTATTAGTGTAAGTTGTCTGAAAGAGGTAATGTGAGAGTTTTCTGGAAAAAAATTATCTGAAGCAACGGTTGACAAGTGTGTTAATAACTGGTCTATGCCAAAATTGTCTTTCGACGAAACAATAAAAACTCCACTAATTTTTTTAATCTTTTTTTGAATATCTGCTTTAGATATGACCTTTATTATTTTTTTGTTTTCTATTTCAGGTATTTTCTTTCGAAAACTTTCAGGGTCTTTATCGTCCAATATAATAGCTATATCACAAGCCTTGATTTCTTCAACTGTTTTTTCTATTCCCAGCCTGTCCAAATCATCCTTACCTGCCCAATATCCAGCGGTATCAATAAGCGTGAAGAGGAACCCTCCTACAACAAGCTGCGCCTCAATAGAATCCCTAGTCGTGCCCTTCTGATCTGATACAACAACTTTGTCATAACCTAAAATGGAGTTAAAGAGGCTTGATTTACCAACATTAGGCTCTCCTACAATACAAACCCTAAGACCTCCATTGATTTTATTTAAATGACCACCGCTTTTAATTAATGAAGTAAATAGATTTAGTATGTTTTTAAGACTCTTATTTATATCGTCCTGTGTTGTGTGTGTTATTTCGTCATCAGTAAAGTCTAACTCATGTTCTATTATTTCAAGGAGGTTATAAATAGAGCTTTCAACTTTAATTATGTCTTCTTTAATTCCTCCTTCAAAGCTTAGCATTCCATTTTTCGCTTGATTTTTGTGAGAAGCGCGAATGATTAAATCTATTGACTCTGCTTGAGCCATATTTATCTTTCCATTTAAATAGGCTCTTCTAGAAAACTCACCAGGCTCAGCATGTCTGCAACCAAGAAGAATAAGTTCTTCTATAATCATTGACGATATTATTGAGCCTCCATGGCAAGAAATTTCGATAACATCTTCACCAGTATAAGATTGGGGACCTTTAAAATAAGTTATTAAAACATTATCTAAAACAGATCCATCAGAAGAAAAGAAATTTTTAAAATATGCATACCTAGGCTTTGGGCTTTTATGTTTTGTGACTTTTGTAAACAATGTTTTAAGTGATTGACCAGAAACGCGAACTACCGCCAGCGCCCCAAAACCCTTAGGGGTTGCTAAAGCAACAATTTTATCTTTAACATAAAGGCCCAACAGAGACCCTATTTTTTTGTTTGATTTGTTTTACGTTGTTGTAAATAGTTTAAAATATTGTATACAACATAGTAAAGATTCAACCCGGCTGGAAAACTATTGAAAAGAAGAACAAACATTCCGTTCATCGTGTACAGCATGGCCTTATTTTGTTGTGGCATACTTCCTGAGCTCTGTTTCATAGTAAGGTATAAGGTTATTCCCATTAGTATCGGCAAAAGCCCAATACCTGTATACCCATTTCCTATTCCAAGCAAAGGAACATGGAAAGGGAGCTCAAACATATAGTCAGGAAGCGAAAGATCTTGAATCCACAAAAAGAGAGGCTCTCCCCTTAGTTCAATTATAGACCTAAATAAAATAAATGGAGGAATCATAATAGGCCACTGGAGCAGCATTAAAAAACACCCCGAAAGGGGGTTTACGTTGTGGTTCTTATATGTTTCCATGATTTTTGCTTGGAGCTTTTTAGGATTATCTTTGTACTTATCTTGGATTTCTTTTATTTTAGGCTGAACTTCTTGCATTTTACGTGTAGATTCGAGGCTTAATTTTGTTAATGGACCAGCAACAATTCTGACTATCAAAGCAAATAAAATTAAGACCAAAGCATATCCGCCAAACGGAACAGTGTTGTTAAGAAAATTTGTCATACTAAGAATGACTTTACTTATTGGCCGGAGTATTGATCCCCCCATTGTCATAATGTCATCTAGCCCTTCAATGTCACTGTTAGATATAAGAGAGTGCTCGAGGGGGGCCAGAAAGGAGTAAAACTCAAAACTATTTTGGTTTTTAAATTCAAGCTCTAAATCATAAACAGATGCATTAGAACCCCTATATTTATACGTATCTGCAAAAGAAGACCCGGAACCAGGAACAACTTTGCCAGACACAACTTCAGACCCTTGCTTGGGAGCAATTGCAGAAACAAAGTACTTGTTTCTTGAAGCAGCCCATTCAATATCTCCGCTAAATTTTAGAGCATCTTCTGCAATGTTAGAGTTTCCAGTTAAATAGTCAGAGTCATTAGAGTCCTTAGTTAAAAACATTCCATAGGAGTTTTGGTCATCTAACCAACCATACTTCTCAGAAGGACGCGTTCCATTTGCCCAAACAAGAACTTTAGGTATAGGGCCCAAACTTTCATTCAGCTCATACTTATGCATAACCATATAGGAGTCGTGCTCTATTGTTATTGTATGGACAAACTCGTCAGAACTAGATTTAAACTCTATAACAGCGCGATCTTTGACAGAATGCAAATCCCCGTTTTTGATTTCATTTCCATCAATAAAAACACGATAGTCATTAGTGGAGAGACCCTTAAGGCAGGGATTACACGGCTTGTAACCCTCTTCCTTTGTAAATAAAAAACTGATTTTGCCACTTTCATCATAACTATGTCTAGTATCTTGCTCAAAAGAGGCAGATTTACTAGTGTACGAGCCTGAATACTTATCTCCACTTAAAGTGTATTGAAGAAAAGTTCCTCCAAGCTCATTAGATAGCTCAGCAGTAAAAAGGTCTGTTTTTATAGTAAAGACAACAGGATTTCTATCAACAATAAGAGAAGCATCATTTAGATTGTTGCTACCCGCATTTTGTTGATTAGACCCCTTATCTTCATCAGACACTTGTGTTTGATCAGAATAATCTTGATTACCAGAAGAACTGTTTTTAGGCTGGGGGGTAAAGAAGGCGCCCCAGACAACCCAAACCAGCATAATTAAAAAACCAGCTAAAAATATTCTTCGAAGCTCCATTATTTAACCGGGTCCCACTTAGGCTTTCTTGATAAAGGGTTGCATGAAATGATTCTTTTACATATAGGAAGCAGGGACTTTAAAACTCCATATTTTGTAATATGTTGTACGGCATATTCTGAGCAGGAAGGGGAATATAAACAGCATCTACCCACCAGCGGAGAAATACACTGCTGATAAAGCTTGATGAAAAATATAAAAAAGTTATTAATCATGATATTTTTTTTTCTAATAAATCAAAAGAACTGCTTATTACTTTCGCTCCTAAGTTAATGGATTTAGGCATTATAATCATGGCAATTTTTTTATTATTTTTAATAAAATGACGATTAAATAAGTTTCTGCAACGCCTTTTGAACAAAGCCCGTTTGTTCGCCTTGCCAAGTTTTCTACTAATTGTAAATCCCAACAAAGAACTTTTTAATTCATTATTGGTATAAACCTTAAATAAAATTTTATTGCACGAAACAACCTTGGAGTTGTTATATATTTTTGAAAAATTAGAGGAGGAAATTGAGTTCTTCAACTAGGCAGAAAGTCTTTTTCTTCCACGACTTCTTCTTCTTGCGAGAATAGCCTTGCCAGATTTAGAAGAGTTTCTCTTTCTAAAGCCGTGCTTGTTTTTTCTTTTCCTGTTTGATATTTTAACTGTTATTTTCATTTTATTTTACCCTTTAATAATAGGGGGAAGAAATTTATATATAAATTTTATATAAAAAAAACTATTTTTCCCATTGTGCACTAACCGACGTTTTAACGCCCCCGCGAGGATGAAAGTCTCCAACGACTTTAATTTTCTTTGGAGAGGCGACCTTTACTATATCATCTAAAACCCTATTTGTTACGTGTTCATGAAAAACTCCAACATTTCTAAATTTAACCATATAAAGTTTTAAAGACTTAAGCTCTACAATATATTTATCAGGCACATATTGAATAATTATGTTGGCAAAATCAGGGAGACCCGTTTTAGGACAAACACAATTAAACTCAGGAACAGATATATCAACATTGTATTCACGGCCGGCATATTCATTGTTAACGACCTCTAGGTCTTTATAGCTAGGTTCAGACATGATAATTTCCTTGTTTATTTGAGATTAATTTTATGTATAAAAAATAAGATAATAAAGGATATAAAAAAAGCGCCCTAAGACGCTTTTTAATAATTAAAATCCATTTCTTCTAGGACGAATTTTCCTTTTTCTTTTATGTCCACGCTTTCTTTCAACTTGATTTTCGTTAGAATCGTCAGCAACAATAATCAAATCAACCGGACTAACGATTTCAACAGAGCTTGGACCCATAGCCTTCCCTTTGTTGCCCAGCACAAAGCTTAGGGCAAAAAAACTTAAAATAATATGTATGTAATATCTGTTCATTATTTTTCCTAATAGAATATAGCTATAATTTGGACAAAAGTCAACACCGTTTATAAATTAAGACTACTCTTTCCAATCTAGGGGAACCAGGCTAGTTGCAACAATTTCTGTCATGTTTCGCGCTACACCGTCTTTAGAAATCCACTTTTTTGTTCTAAGGCGCCCCTCAACAGATATAAGCTGCCCTTTCTTTATATACTTGTCAGCAAACTCTCCAAGCCTGCCAAGAGCAAGAACATTATGCCACTCTGTGTGCTCTTCATCCCTATTATTTATTTTTCTAATTTCATGTGTAGCCAGTGAAAACGATGAAAAGCAAGAACCTTCTTTTGAAAATCTTGTTTCAGGCAGATTTCCCACGTGCCCAACCAAAATCACCTTATTTATGCTTTTTTTATTAATCATATATTTTATTAGGTAGCTCTAAAACAAACTCTACGCCAGGAGAAAAACTCAAATCTAATTTAATGCTTCCACGATGAGATTTCATTATTTTTTTTGAAATAGATAGACCCAGCCCAATTCCGGAAATCTTTTTTGTATTTCCGGACCTAAAGAAAGGCTCAAATACTTTTTCCGATTCGGAGAGATCAATCCCGGGCCCATAGTCTCTAATTTTTATTACAATCCTGTCTGAGGCCTTAGACAACTTTATTGCGACGCCCTCATTTGTATCTGCATATTTGAATGAGTTCTGAATAATGTTTCTTATAACAACCACCATCTTTGTTACATCAACAAAAACCATGCAATCTCCATTTGTTTTTTCAAAGGTTATTTTGTCTTGTTGGTAATCGTTGAATGTTGCCAGGGCCTTGCTTATTAAATCAGACACAGACGTTTCTTTAATATCTAGCTTAGAATAAGGAAGGTCAAGCTTGTCGCTTAAAAGAAGATTAGATATTAGTTCATTCAAAAAACCAATTTCGGCTTTTAATTCCGAGCCTGCTTTGCTTTCTGGTAACATTTCTACCATTAGCCTCATGCGAGTTAGTGGCGTTTTTAGTTCATGGCTCACGTCTAAAAGGACACGATGCTTTTGATCAATTAAATTTTTTATTTCAGAAGTAAGCTTGTTAAATGTAATAGTTAGCTCTGCCAGCTCATCAGAGCCCAATATTTCAACCTTGGACTCTAAATCTCCAGCTTTTAGAGAGTCTATCCTTTTTTTAATTAATTTTATTGGTTTCAGCCTATTCCAGATATAATAGTACATAATTAAAATAAAAATAATTATAG
>CEQY01088289.1_pt1 | contig 15828 bp, 14 predicted proteins | sample 361391 | NCBI WGS metagenome assembly CEQY01 (sample SAMEA2621075, study PRJEB7988) | marine metagenome | isolation source: saline water (ENVO:00002010), including | reverse complement strand
GTGCGCGTAGAAGGATTCGAACCTCCGACTTCCTCCTTGTAAGAAAGAAGTGCTGTACTGTTTTATAGAGGAGAAACACTCTTTTTATTCAAACCACTCACTATCTTGTATATAGTGTCTATTTGTCTATTTGAGTTGTGATACAACACGCGTGAAAATGGAGAACTCTTTTTCAATTTTCTTATTTCATTTAAACAAAGTCTTTCTTTAATAAACCTATAGGATATATTTTTAAATGATTATATATCTCATTCCTAGAACTGCCTTATTTAGTTTTATATTTACTTTTACTGCCTGATATTTTAAAAATTATGCTAAGTATTTGATAAAAATCATAATAAAGTTTAAATTTCAAAAAGGTTTACAATTTTGAAAAAATATAACATTAATTTTTATACATACTACCAGATTTTTGATCATTTTACTGGGAGTCAGCAGTCAATTATTTCAAAAAAGATTAAAGAATTAACAGAAAATCTTGAAAAAGAATTAAATAAATTACATTCGCAAAATAGTTTGAACTTCAAAATCTATTTTGATATTGTTGATAATAATTGCGACAACATAAATCATTATAATGATTTTATAAAAAAAAATAATATTAACGTTGTCTGTCAAGCCCCTAACTATTTTAAAACAAAGCAATGGTCCGATTATTTTGAAAATGCAATTTATTTTGATAGCTTTGGATTTCTAAAAAATAGTAATCATCCCAATCTGTTTCATACACCAATAAGTGGTGGTATTGATCATGGAATAAATCAAATAAAAAACATTTTAAATGATCATGAAATAATTAGTGTTCTTTGCTTTGAAAATAAAATAAAAAAATTCAAATTTGATAAATATGAAGATGAGGTAGCAAAAAATGGAACCACACTAAAAATAATCAATAATTGGAAAGAAAATAATTTTGAAAACGTAAAATCTTTTTTTTCAAGCTTAAATGAAAACCAAGTTGTATTTCACACGCGATTTATCGATGAAAATGAAAAGATTGCGAATAAAGGAGATTATAGATCAGACTTTGTAAAAGTTTTCCTTGATACAAGATCCAATGGAATTCTATGCGGAAATAGATTGGATGCAAGAATGCTGCATGATTGTTTTAATAGTATTAAAAACAAAAATAATAATAAGATATTAAATTTTGTTGGAGACGATTTTGTTGAAAAAATTGAAATCCAAGACAGGATTTTAACTATTGATTCAGATATGCCAAAAAATATAAATGAATATTTAAACTGGTATTTTCAAATCATAATAGATAAAGTTCTACTTTTTAACTACATTTATAGTGATTTTAAAGATAGTTTTCTCACAACGAAAGATTTTCTAAAAGAAAGTAGAAAAAAACTTTCAAAGCTTGATGGAGATGATGATTTTTTCCTTGGGCCTGGAGAAATTATTTACTTTGAAAAAAACTCAAAACCACATTCTTCAAATTTTCTAACTGAAGTTGATTCATCATCTAACAATTTAAAATCCTTTCTTTATAAACAGCAGAATGTTTCAAAAAAAGGGTCCTACGAAATTGCAAATGTAAATTATCCAAATTTTGATTTTTTAAAAATTAACAATATATCTATTGAAGAAGGAATCTTTGATGCTAGTTTTTATTTTGAACTAACCACTAGATATGAAGAAGGTATTGAAATTTTAAGGTTCAATAATGCAACCCACGAAAATTTTGAATCTAAATTAATTAAAAAAGAGATGCTTGATGATGACTATTACTATTTTAGATATTATATCTCATCAACATTTACTTTCAATCCATACCCAGAAAATTATCCCTTTGACAAGCAAATGGTATTTATTTCTTTCTCTTTGGTTGATAATGATAAGTATGGTTTAGTTCAGACTATAAAAAGTCAAGATGTTGACAGACATTTCATAACAGATGGCTGGAAGGTTTTAGGATTCAGATCTGGTATAATTAGAAAAAAAGATCATTATAATCCAGTATTTAAGAAAAAATATATTAGAGTATCGGAAGAGAACAGAATTGGTACAATATTATCAAGACCAAACTCATTTACCGTTGCTAAAATTTTAATTCCTCTTGTATTTTTAGCCTTTTTAGCATTGTTTGGCACCTACCTCCCTTTTGATGAGCTGGAAACTATAATTGCCCTAACAACAGCTTCTTTTCTTTCTGCGATAGCGCTTTATTTTTCAACCGAAAGACCAAATCCATTAAGTCTAACGACAATCGATCTTATTTTCTTATTATTTTACTTTTTTGTAGGAATAATTCTAGTTGCAATTTTTGTATTAGGGTTTTTTCCTGAATATTATGTAATAGGCCTAAGCTATACAAGATGGGTACTATTATTCTTTACTATATTTTCATGCTTATATATTTACAAACGGGTAAAATCTTTTTTCCCAACAATGAAATTTGATGGTGCGGAAAGCTGATCATTTGCTAATCAAGGACTACTGAAAATTTCATAACGTTTGAATTATCTATTTCTCTGATGCCATACCAAACTTCAATTCTTGCAGTATCGCCAATCATAGTCCTAACAAATCCTGACATTTGGTTAAATTCGCCATTTGCATTGCTATAGCTACAGCAATTTATTGTTGGGACAATATGTCCTTCAAATCCTGTTATATAGGTTGTGTCGTAATCCACATAAACCATTTGATCCGTCAAGCCTCTTTGTACTATATAACCCAATGTATCCCCAAGAAACCAATATAGACTAGACTTCCATTGAAATTTTACAACATCTACCGGAGCATTGTTTCTGTCAATCACAAGACCGCTGAAACGATGAATAGTTTGCCATTTATTTCTATTTATTGTTAAATGATAATAACCGTTATCGTCCTTGGGTAGTCTAGGATCCAGATTAATTTTCAACTCTTTATCATCCTCTCTTTGAGATATCTTTAAATCTTCGCAACTAATTGCAAAAAAAAGAAAGGCCATTGCAGACAAAACACTCTTACTCCATCTAGCGAAACCAGAAGAATATTTTTTTTTATTTTTTTTACTGAGTGATTGTGACCATTTCTTCATCCAATTACCGCGAGGTTCATTATTTTTCTCTTCAAGAAATTCTACACAGTCATAAATATCACCATTCCCATACATGTGATTTTCATAGTTTGGATTAAGTTCATTGTTCAAACAATAATCACCATTACTATTTTTTTGATCATTACAAATTGAGCATTTCATAAATAACTCCTTTCATTTATTAGTAATTAATTAATGAAATTAAATATTAGAATTACAATTATATGTCGTTTTGGAATTTATTTATAAAGCTTAAGTGATTTAATATGGGCAGACTTGATGGTTTTAATCAGTTCGCTAGGAGATTTAACAATTACATGTTTATGCCAGCTCATAATCCATGAAATTAATTCCGGGGAAATCCCTACTTTCATGGATAATATTAAGTCTCCTTTTTTTTGAATCGTTATTTTTTGACTTTGATGCCATTGTCTGCCTTCAATATAATGAGAAATATTATTTGAGAACTTCAAAATTACATCAACAGGTTTAGCTGAAAACATTCCAAATTTACTCTTCCAAAAAAGAGTAGAATCAAAATGATGATCTATATTATAAAATTTTTTATTAATCGTAGCCTTTTTAATTTTTTGAACTGAAAATATTTTAAATTTTTTATTTTTTCTTATACATGCGATAATATAAAGACTACCCTTATAATGCACTAGTCTAGCTGGAATAACGGAATACTTCTTCTGCTTGTTTTTAATAGGATTATAGTAAATGATATCACAAATATTTTTGTTAATAATTGATTTAATCAAACTATCTATGATTTTGCCGTGATGAGTGTAGTCAAACATTCCAGATGAATAGTTTTCAAAAATTGCTTGAGCCTTCTCATTGTCTAATTCAAAAAAAAGATCATCAGGCACTATTTGCTCAATTTTCTTTATCAATGCGTTTATTTCACTGCCAAATGATGTATTATTAAAAATTTTTAAGTTTGACCTTAGGACATGAGCAGCTAAATACTCATTTTGATCAAGGGATAATGGTATAAAGAATCTAAAATTATCCATCAATTGCCAAGTATTTTCATTTGCAACGGTCTTTTGAGAGATTAATGGTATGCCCGCTTCAGAAAGGGTAATTATATCTCGCTGTAAAGTTCTAACAGAAAATTGACCCTCAAAACGTTTATGCAGATATTTTATTGTAACTTTTTTACCACTGCTTAGAATTTGAAGAATGCGTAGCAATCTCTGAATATAAGTCATTTCATTCATATAATTTAGATAACATGAACAAGAGAATTGAAAAGCACTGTGAAGTGAAACAAAATAATATTAATAAAATTTAATTTATTTAAAAATCTTTAGACCAAATTTTAACCGCATAATTAGCAAACTGCTTTGATCTTAATAATGTATCTTTAATTTTAAATGATTGTTTTTTAGATAATTTTTTTGTGATTAAAAACGTCGATCGACCGTACTGTTTTTTCTTGTCATTAAACGAATTATTGCTAGCATCTAAATTAAGCCTATCTTTCAATAATGTAAGATTACCAATAGTATTTAGTACTTTTTTATGCTCATCTATGCCTTTACCAAGATAATTGACCCAATCTCCATATTTTACATTATTGATTTTTTGAGGAATAATATGTTCAAGCTGAACAAGATCCCAATTGATTATCTTTTCACCTAACGGGGAAAGATAATTTTCAATTTTACTAAGAACATATTTGGCTCTGTTTGTGCTAAAATCAAATTCAGCAAACTTTTTTATAAATTCTTCATCAGCGGGGTAAAATCCAGGCGCTCTTATTTCAATTTCCTCTTTAACATTTGTAATATAATTTTCACCATTATAACCACACAATTTTGAAAAGAAATCATCCAGTTCGCCAGTTGCTGATTTATTAATTTGTCTTCTTAACATAAAAATTTGCAAAAAATTGATGATCTTTAATTTTTCCTTAGTCTTGATTTTTTTATCAGAAAAAGTGTGCAATAAAAAGGTGTAAGCAGGTTTCGCTTCAACTCTATTTAAATCTTTAATTTCCAAATTGATTTTTTTATCATCAAAATCAGCATTGGTAATATTCTTGTAAATAATTGATGCTTCGTTTAGGTCGTCAAGGAACCCTTCTATTGTTCTTCTGACTATTTGATTTTTCTGACTGGGCGATTCTGATGATTTTACCTTTGATTTATCATGCATGTGACGTTTATACTCAGTCAATAGTTCTACTTCTTTAATATTATTGAAATAATAACTCTTGAAAAACTCTATTAGTTTATTGAAAGAAATTTTCTTGTTTATTTTAGACATAAGAAAGTGGCGAAAAAATTCATCTTTTTTAATTCCATCTAGATTAGTTATTATTTTTTGCCATTTATCTAAAATGCTATTTAAACGATTACTTTCTCCTTTAATATCTACTATTATTGAAATATGCCCAAGGATGAAACTTTTAATAATATCTGTTTTAGTAAGCGCTAAACCTCTATTATTTGTAATCTCAAAGATTTTATATGCATCAGTATTTTTATCTAATTTATAATCAATAATTGTAACGGTTGTAAATAGTTTTCTCCAAAATTCCTCTACTTTTTCAATATCGAATTTTTCAATTCTTTCCTTTAGACAGTAATAAGCGGCTGATAAATTTGATGTTTTTGTATTTTCATTAATTTCATTTTGGTTAATTAATTTTTCAAAATCCAACCTGTCTAATTTTCCATGAATAATTTTTGGCGATTCTGAACCATCATTTTTTTTTGCGAATAAACAACTACGTATAGCAGTTAAAAATTTATCTCCACCGATACTTTTATAATGATCGTGTAAAACTTTTATAGTTAATAAGAGCGTGGTTATTCTTTGCTGGCCATCTACAATAGAAATAATAGAGGGATAGCCTTCACTCTCACGAATTGATAAGGTCATACCTAATAAATGATACTGTTGTTCATTTAAATAATTAATATCATAAAATAAATCTAGAACCTGCTTTTCTTCCCAAGCATATCTTCTTTGATAATCAGGTATTACAAATTGCTGACTTTCATCAGAAAGAAATCTGCCCACTGCTATTGAAGATGCATTATAATTATTCATTGGTGTCCCTTTGTAAATAATCTTTGCCAAATTTATAAATAATATCACTGTCTGGTTTAAATATATTATTAGGAAAATCCTCTCTGAAGCTCTCAGGAATATTATTTATGTCAAAATACATATAGTTTTTATTTATCTGAGTAACAACAACCTCATTTTCAAACAATGATTTTAGTGTACTAATAAGAAGTTTATAATTTCCATTTGGATATTTTTTTAGCCACTTTTCTGAACCCATTTTGTAGGCATTAATCATTTGGTCTGGTGATATTTCTGCCAATAAAGGGTAGCGAACATTTCGAATAAAAGTATAGGTATCTTCATCTTCTTTAAATTTTTTATTAGCAAAATCCTCTTCTCCAGTAAGTATCTTTTGTGCATAGGAAACTAAAGATCTTGGACAAACATCTGGCCAGTAATTTTCACATTCAGGGTCCCATGGCATCTTGCCATTCTTATCAGTAAATAGAAGTAAAAATAATTGATGATCATCAGTGGAAAATTCAGCTAAAAATGAATCTCTTTGGAGTTGCCCTACCCATTTAGACTCAGTAAAATTTTTTAAATCGTCGCTAAGTGCAACTAAAGCCACTGGTAAATCATAAATGTTTTTATTATCAATAATTTGCGATTTTAAATCTAACATACTATTTTGATAAAGTGTGATTATTCTATTTATTACCCCGCTAACGACTGATAAACCTTCTCCCTTTAAAGGGAAGAAGGAACAAAACTCGGCATCTACACTAAAAGATGCACCTATTGAATAAGCAAGTCCAAGACGAATGTCATTTATGCCTTTGATTACATGACCATGTTTTTTTATAGCTTGAAATGTTTTATCATAGTGATCTCTTGCATCCGGAGGCCATTGATCATAATTAGGATGAGCCATAATTACCCCTCAAAACATTCATAATAATAATGATTATTAGATTTTGTTCCATTGATTATCTTTTCATCCACTTAAAATAATAATTAATTCAACTTATTTTTTAAGATCCTTTATAAATGATTGTACAGCATCAATTGCTGTATCAATATTATCAAATACAGGAGCTCCTTTAGGTCTAAGACCGCTACTATACGTTTCTATCGTATCAGAGCTGGCATCCACTACCATTTTGACAAACTCTTTATCTCTACAATAAAAACCAATTTTAATACCACCAGACTTAGGAGTATTAAACCAAATATGAGTACCTTTTCTATTGTGAATATTTGGGAGGTGAATATCAAGATAATTTCCATCATCTATTTTTTTAACAACAGCATCAGAGTAAATCGAGGTAAATCGTTCAGCAAGTTGACCTTGTAAAGTTAATTTTTCTTCGGTTTGATCTTCACTTGTATTTATTATTTTACGTTCACTTTTGGATGCTCCTTTAGGGGTAATTTCATCCGATTCGGCCCAATTAAGTAATTCTTGCCAACTATTAAAAGCTTCAATATGTGGTGGAGGGCCTAAAATAAACGTTCCTGTATCTTTTGATATTTCTACAACCCTTCTCCAAGCATTATCCCAAATGGCTTTCACTATTGGCAACGTAGATGCATAATCATTGCCATGTGTTTCAACAACATTAATCGATCCAGAATTTCCCTGATGTATATAGTCTACCTTTAACGATGAAAGCACATCTTCATCATTGACATCATACCCCCACTCATCAGTTAAACCATTATATCCAGGTTTTACTGAAATATCATTCCATAAATCACAGTGAATGACCATTGATAGTTCGCTCGGGTTATTAAAGTTGTTATAAATACCATTTTGTTCAAAATATAAAATACCAGCATGATCATTTCCATAAATTGCAAAAGGGATAAACCAAAAAGGTGTTTTCATTCCTCGTAAATCAAAGCGTTCGCTCATTATCTCTCTTACAAAATTAAGGTATATCAACTTTTCAGTAGATTTTATCTTATTTACAATCATATTTACTTCATCTTTTGTAAAACGTCTGAATAGATTATCGTAACTATAGTCATTATTGCCAGAAAATACGTTAGGAAAGCTTTTGATAAACAAGGGTCGTTCTGCTCTCCACCAATGTTCATTCTCGCAATAAAGATCACCGGGATAATCAGGTAAATATTCTTCAGATATACTTACCCCTTCTTCCTTTGGCTCTTTAGCAACTTTTAATGGAGCTGCGGTAAACTTGTCTATTAATTCATCATCAAAAAGTTTTAAATCCAATCCCCACCTCAAGCGAATTTGTTCTATTAGCTCATACTCTTTATTAATTAAAACTTTATCTGACCACGCTACCGCGAGGAGATCTTCAAGAACAAAGGCAAGCTGATCATTTATCTTACTTTTATCTCCCTCATATTTTATAAGAAATCTTCTTCTAATATTTTCAAGAGAAAAAGAGAATCTTTCTTTGGAGGGGTCAGAATCGAATTGCGATTTAGATTCATTATAAATTCTTTCAATTTCGCTTTTTTTCTTTTCTTTGTCTTCGTCATTTATCCATTCACCAATCTTGGTTTTAATTTCTTTGGTTTCTTTGGTATCTAATTTTTCATCAGTTGTTGCTGCAAAAAACATATAGACAAATGCTAAGTCATTCATTAAAACCCAATTAGATGGAAATTGTTTATTTTTAATTTGCTCTTTTAAATATGCCTTATTCATTTCTCGATCATTTGGGAGTAGACCCATTCCACCAGGCATTGATTCGCTATTCCAAATATAGTTTAATGTGAATTGGTAGGGAATTCTAGCTGATGAGAATGTTGAATGTATTTCCCACCAAACCTTTATCAAAGGATGATTATCAGGAGCCTTACTCAAATTTATATGTCCAGATAGAGATCCTAATTCATGAAGCAAATCGTTAGCCTCTTTAGCAATTTGTGGATCAAAAATTTTAAAAATATTATCATTGTTACAATCAATAATTGATCTAATTGTCCACATTAAAAAAGAGAAGTTTGTGTGGGGCATTATCCATCCATCTTTTAATTTATCATATTCTGAATAATCTCTTTGAATCCTTGTAAAAAAACATAGTGCAAGGGCTATCGTATCTCTGCGAAATCTTCCATTCTCAAATGAAAATCTTTCATCACTCATCAAAATATCATTCCAATGCAATGCAACAATGGAATAGTGACATAATTGATTTACTTCATTTTGATCGGCATTCTTATCAATATCTAATTTATAAATATGGTCAGCAAAAACACGGGTAATATCCCAAAGCATTTCACGATCATCATGGTTTGGCTCCATAATAATTTCTTCATTCATGATACCGGTTTTATTGGCAATTTTTTCAAATTTTAAAACTGCTGTTTTTATATCCATGTCTTTGCTCAAGTAAATAAAAAACCCTGCTTAAAATAATTTTTCCAAGCAGGGTTCTTGTTATAATTAAAGAATTATGTTAATTAAAATGGCTTTTAAATCTCAAAAATGTCAGCAACCAAATTAAGATTTTGTTCTTCGACGTCTTGAATCGATACTTGGCTTATTTAAGATTTGTAGCAAATCTCTTTTTGGGTACTATAATTAATCGATTAGTTTTAAACAACTCCCAAAGCTCCGCCAAGAACTTCAGCCCATTTCTGTTCAACTTCATCATATTTTCCGTCAGCCTTACCGATTCTGATAAGATCATTATGTACTGCTTTACATGATTCTGGCTTCATATTTTCTTTCATAGTACCAGCAATATTTACACATGTACCAATCACTACTCGAGATTCATCATCTGCTAGATCTAATTTAAGATCTTCATTGAACCAACCGAGAGTTAGGTCAAGAGCTTGATGGATCTCATTCATTGAACTATCTTTAAACCACTCATTGACAGCGGCTGTAATTTCTTTTTTCTCTGCATCATCTAAATCACCATCCGTATATACTGAAAAAGCATTATATAGATAACATAGACAGTTTATCAAATTCCAGTTTCTTTCTTCAGACATTCTTAGACTCCTTTATTTTACTGAGTTTATTTACTTGGTAAGTTTTGGTGGATACTAATTCTGTGATGCGGTAAATGTGGTATATTATTATATTACCAATACAGAAAATACAAGATTATCTTGTAAAATATTTAATTATCACCTCAGGCATGTTCTCTACCATATCTTAGTTTACAATATAATTTATATTAAATAATTCACGAAAGAAACTTTTTATTTTTTTGATTGCCAATGTTGGTATATCATTAACATTGCTAAAGTATCAAGTTCACAATATTGCAATAATGCTTCAATTAGGGCTTTTCTTTCACTATCGCTCATTTGTGTAAATTGTAATTTTGCATATGCGGTTGTAGCAGCAGCACCATCATGAATGAGTGCACTATCAAAAAATAAATCATCTTTTGAAATATCTAATTTTTGGTAAGTATTCGGTAAGAGTTTATAGGGATCAGTAGCTACGCCATTCTTTTCTTTCCACATGATCATGTCTTTAAGATTTTTTCCAAAAGCAAGAGGCTTACTGTAGATATCTTTTATGGCATTACTTGATGAAAAAATTGCAGGAAGAACAGATTTTATTGAATTGGAACCAGCCATTTTAGGATGATAATAATAGTCTCTTATCATTTCTAACAAGTCTACCATATCTCTTTTACCTTTGAAAGACTCCTTAGTTTCGCTGTCTTTCCACCTAGTAATTGTATCAATCCATTCAATCCATTCACCATGCTTATCTTCGTTATCATTAGCCATCTGCTGTTGAATTTGACGTAGGACGGTATTTTCATGTGCAGCATATCTAAAGATGGTTCCCTCATCTTTATCTAGAATATCTTTCAGAGCTTTAATAAAGTCATAATTTGGAAATTTGTTTTTATTAATTGATATCCATTCTTGATGATGGATCGTATTATCCTCTTCAAGTGAATGGCATGAGAATTGAAAGGCTATTTGCTCATATGGATGCCTTTCTTTATGAAATGGTACTGCAATCATACTTGTTTCAAAATCAATAAAATGGAGTGGAAAATTCCAATTATCAATTTTTGAAAATAGTTTCGTATCTATGTATTCTTCATCGGAGCGATTTACCGTTTTTTCCACTTGCATATATTGACGCTCATTTAGCTTATCTAACAAATCGCCACTTGAATAAAAATCATCTAAAGTATAGATACCCTTATCAATTAAAGCTTGAGAATTTCTATAATTCCAAATATCAAAAATATGGGGTTTTGAAGAGCTGAAGTCTGGAAAACTAGATTTCCAGCACTCTTCATAACCACTTTTGAGCTCTGGATGATTGTCATTTTTAAATTCACAATTCTTACACTTTGAACCCACAACCGCTGGATATTTACGATCCTCTAAATAATATTTTGAATACTCTCTTGCTCTTTCAAAAAAATTTTTATTGTCTTCAATTGATTTATTTTTTGGATCAATATCATCTCCATTCCAAATCATTTGAACAGGCTTAATGACATCAACCTTAGTCAGAATTTCATCACCAAGGATCTTCTTAATTTTCATGTAGGTATTCGATGACTCTTTAGGTATTTGCCCTTCAGAAATTTCATTAGAAATTGCATGATTAATTTCTATAGTTTTTCTACCTTGATTATCTTTGACTACTTGAAAGACTTGATTGAGCGCATCCACACTTGTTTTTTTATTTTTATCTGCAAGCATCAAGTATGGGGTTATTGTCCAATCAGGGAATGAGCTTTGAGTAACAAAATGTTGAAATGCAGCATCATACAAGTATGGTCGCCAAGTGGAATTCAAATATCCTTTTTTCGAATAAAATTTGTTTTCAGAATCAAAAGATTTTGCCTTTACTTCAATTAAATCAACATTGTTTCCAATTTTTACTAAAACATCTACTCGAATGAAAAAATTTTCAAACTGAATTGCTGGTTCGTATATAATTACATTTTCTTTTTGTAATAATTTATTTGTTTGCTCTAATGATTCGTGATAATCTAGCGATACAATATCGTAGCCACCCGGATGATAATATTTTGCCAACTCACCAACTTGAAACCCTCCTTCTGCAAGCGCCATTAGAAATTCATCATCAACCATTAAATTTGCATACTCATCTTTTGATGTATAAAATAATTTAGTGGGGCACTCTAAAGCGATTTTAAAACGTGACTTAGTTAGATAATAAGGTTTTTGTCTCATTGTTTTTTAATAATTAAAATTGATCTTCTTTAATCAAATAATCTAAGATATCAACCCAATTTGAAAATTTTGAACTGCCAAAATGTATGTGCTCGCCTTCAAAATCTAGAACTCCATTTGATGTTCTGTCATCAATTAAATAATCGCCTTTATTTAAATTTTTATGATGAGAAAATATTATTCTTTTTTCTGCTTTTTCCCCAAGATATTTTTCAACCCATTCCTTTTTATTTTGTAATGCCGTGTTATTTTTCCACGGACTAGAAGTTAATATATAAACATCAAAATTTTTGGTAAGTATATTAAAAGCATCAACAGCACCTTTTAATGGTTCCATCAAAGCAAATATCCCTGGTGCATCATCATATCTATTTAAGTATTTTTTTTGCATTTCCTTCGAAAGTTTTTTTATTCCACTGCTAAAATCAACCAAGACACCATCCATATCTATATAAAGAGTTTTTTTCACTAACCTGGGACGAAAAGATATTTGTTGATCATTGAATTATCTCTGGTTTGTCTTCTGGGGGAAAGGGAAAATTAATTAAAGCACCATTTTCGATATTTAATGCTTTCAAGTATTTTTTGAGCTGATGGTATTCTTTAGTGTCTTCTTTTGTTTTTTTGCTATTTTCCTTTAAAATGCGAGAAACGGCTTTGAGCTCAATAACAAAATATTTATCACCTTTTGCAACATAAAGATCAATTTTTCCACCACCAACAATCATTTTTTTTCCTTTTTTTGTTTTGAAAGTGACGCTGATAGGCGCCTCTGTTTTAACTGTATACCCTCTATCTTGTAATTCCAAACTCATTGCATCTCTGTATATGGCTTCTTCGTGGCCCGACCCAAGGGTTTTGTAAACATATTCAGCTACTTGGTTGATCGTATTTATCATTTAGTTCTTTTTTTGGTCATTGATGTTCGCCACACTTCACAATTTTTATTTTTGCCATCTTTGATAAAGTAGAGATAATCTTTTTCACGTTTAATCCCAATTTTTACAACTTTTTTTGCTTTTTGATAAATAGGCCTGCCGTTTTTATCCCTTCCAATGATTCCACACATACCCCCTTCAGCTAAATCTCCATCTTTATCTAAAAAATAGAGCAAGCCCCTCTTTCTTTTGTAATTCGTTGAATGAATATGTTCTTTAACTTTTTTCACAGGTTTTGCTATTTTTGATATATTCTACTTTGGCAAATAACTTTAATATTAACACAACATTTATATACTAATTATCAAACTCTTTTCTCAAATTCAATATTGAATTTGCCCTAACGTCCTTGTCTCTTGAAAATTTTCCATTAATCCAATTTTCTTCAATTTGTATTTTCTTTGATAATTCGACGCTACTTTCAGGACACCAATAGGTTTTAGATTCTCTAGAAATATCGAATGCATGAATTTCAAACCCGGATTGAACTTTTTTACAAGTTATTCTCCAAACATCCTCACGTGAAAAATCTGGGGTCAAAAAAGACTTCTCATCACCAAATATAACTACAGAAAAAACAGTTTCATTTTCCATTTTAATATTAGCTTGCTCACCACCAACATTTTTTATCCATTCATTTGTAAATATTATTGCCTCATCAATTTGAGGATCAGTTGAACTCGTTATGTTAAAAAATTTAATCAATCCCTTTTCTGCTCTCATATTTTGTGCTATTTGCCAATAAACTCGAGATTGATTCATCAATGCAGATTTATATTTTGAGGCCCTTTTTAAGGACAAAAGAATGATCCAGTCTCTAAATTCTTCATCGGTTAATAAAACTGGTGGTATGTTTCCTTCATTTTGCGGATCTGGTCTTCCCTGGATTGATGATTTTACGCTCTTTGGATCTTCTGAAATTAAATTCATTAAATAAAGCAACGATGATGACATCTGATGATCTTTAGAATGTTTTTTTACTATTTTTTCATATATTTTTGTAAACGCATTTAAAACCTCGCTTGTGTTATTGAAGGTAATTTCAACTATTGAATAAAGAATCGATAATTCTTTATTGTTTAATACATTATCGCTAATTGCTAGCTTTTCAAGAATATCAATTAAAGCTAATTTTTCATCATAATTAAATTCATTAGCAACATAGTCCACTGCCTCCGATATCATTCTTGCATCTTCAGCCTCAGAAACAAAATTATTATAAATTTTTCCAATCCGTAATAATTCTAATTGGAAAGTATTTTCTCCAAATCCAAAAATTTTAACATAATCTTTAGAAAGAGAGTCAAAAGATTTACTTTCTTCCATTGTTACACGAGCATCGCTAATAATTATTCTATCCATAAGAAAAACAACAACTGGAGCATGTACAAGCGAGGATTCAGAGTCTATAATATCTTTCTGAATTAGTAATGAATATTTTGACATTTTGATTAAGTCCTACATTTTATTAGGTTAATACTTCATCAATTTTTTCAGGAATCTTTTTTAATGAAGAAATAATTTTTTTCTTAATTGTTAAATGCTTCTCTCTTAATATAAGATAATTTGAATATAGCGCTTTAAAATGCAGAATATAAGAGGTATCGTATCTTTCAGGAATTGGTTTTTTATAATTAATAGAGTATCCAATTTGAGCGGAATAATTATCCAAATCACTCTTTGCTTTTCTCAAATCGTTTACTTGTGATTTATACAAATAAGTTAATCCTTCAAAAATCCAGTCTAAATAACCTTTTAATTCATTATCATCAACTGAGTCCTTATTGCCATACTTAAGAAATGAGTCATAGTTAACACGATTTAAATCAATAAAATCATAATCCTCTTGGGTAACATTACCAAAATGAGGGTCAAATTGGGTGTTATCATTAAGTTCATCCAGCAGAGAAAAGAAAATCTCTATATCGGTTTTTCCATCTATCTTTTCTAAGATTTTTTTATCATGATCAAGTTGTTTTTGATCTGATTCTTCGGTTTTTTTGAAGAGCTTATAATCAGTCTCTAAATCAAATTTGATTGAACGAAGAGCATTGGCTCTCCAGGATAAATCTTTTCTTTTTTCATTAAATTTCTCAAAGTAAATACCAAAAATAAAACCACAAAAAACATAACTTATTTCAAAAAAAATATTTATAAAATTTTCCATTACAATATAACCTTATAAATCATTCTTCATTCAAACGTTCTGCAAATCTATTTTTATCAAGAACCTCTTCAGGGATATTTTTTGAAACTGGAGTAGATACGGTATTATTTTTTTTATCAATTTTATTTAAGTAATAATACCCATAAAAACAGGCTGCAGAGATAAAAAATAATAATAGTATATATTGAATTTCCATTATGCAACTTACAAATAATTATATAAATCCATACATACAAGAGTTGTGATGAAAGCTCTTGTCCCTTTTTGTAAGCCATTATTTGTCCAATAATAGTAGAATTACAAAGAGTGCATAAACACAAAAAAAGAAGAGACTTAAATATTTAGCATAACCAGGCTGTTTGCTTCCACCTTTAAACCAGAAAAAAATATTTCCTACAATTACTAAACCAATAAATATGATGAACTTCAAAGCCATTTTCTTAAAAAGGGGATGTCAATTTGATAAAGGCGAATGACCAATT
>CEQY01018811.1_pt1 | contig 15843 bp, 16 predicted proteins | sample 361391 | NCBI WGS metagenome assembly CEQY01 (sample SAMEA2621075, study PRJEB7988) | marine metagenome | isolation source: saline water (ENVO:00002010), including | reverse complement strand
GTCCCTGAAAATGCATTCATTACCTTTCTTGGTCCAGCAACTACTCCGATTGGCATTCCTCCACCAACTGCTTTTCCATAAGTAATGATATCGGGATTTATATCATAGTATTGTTGACAACCACCATACTCAATCCTAAAGCCAGTTATAACTTCATCAAACATCAAGAGAACATCACACTCGGTACAAACATCTCTTAGGCCTTGTAGAAATTCTTTATTATCAAGTCTAGGGTTAGAACTTTGAACAGGCTCAATCACTACCAATGCCAGTTCATCCTTATATTTTCTTATTATCTCATATGCGTTTGAATCACGATTTGGCAGCATAGTTACTAAATTTTGCGATATCTCCTCTGGAATCCCTGCTCCTAAAGTGATGCCTGTCGGATCAGAACGTTCACTTCGATGATCTGCCTTGACTAAAGCGTAGTCGTGTATGCCATGGTAGGATCCATCAAATAAAGCAACCACCCTCTTCCCTGAAACTGCTCTTGCAGCTCTGAATGCAAACATTGTTGCTTCACTACCGGAATTACAAAACATAACTTCATCAACGGCAGATGAAGAACCCTTTATCAATTCTGCAAGATGAGCTTGTTCAGCACCTGGAATACCGTAATGCCATCCTTTTTTTAACTGAGCTGCCAAGGCCTTTTCTACAGGTTCAAATCTGTTGCCAACTACATTTGGACCAAAACCACACGTTAGATCTATATATTGATTTCCGTCCAGATCTGTTAAATAAGGACCTTCAGCATTATCAATATAAAGTTGATGAGGCATATCAACAGTTTGAACTACCTCCATTGCCAGAGAGGGATGGCCTCTAAGTGCCATTTCACCACTCTTTGGGGTTCTATCGATTAATTTTGCTCTTACAGCTTTAGACTTCTCTCCAAGTTCTTCAGCTTTTCTTTGGTTAGCAACTACCATATTCTCTCTCCAATTGTATTGAACTAATAATATAGCTCACAGAGAGAGAATCAACTTTTTGTTTGTCTCTAAAGCTTTCGGTTAAAAAGTGAGAGGAAAAAATTTTAAGTCCCTAACAACTATATGATCCTAGAGATTAGATATTTCTTTGCCTAAAGTTTCTGCCGGTCTACTAAAACCACCTTCAAGATCTCTAAAACTGGCCGGATATCCCTCAAGGGAATTTTTTAATGCATTTGAAGAATTTCCTAATACAGCGAAATTATCTATAGTGAACAGCCCTCCAAATCTGGTTTCCCAATCGCTTCCTCTAAAATCCATTACATGTTTAATTGCTGCTTCATTTCCTTTATAAACCTCATAAAGAAATACTTTATCTTCTGAACCAAAATAGTATTGATAGATAATTGTGTCAGGCTCATTGGCCTTAACTTTTTTTGTTATTTCGTACGTGAAATTTTTTGCCTCTTCCTTTTGAGAATCCATAATTGATAGATCAAGCATGAAAATTATAGGATCAAGCTTTTTAGTCTCTGCTGAAGAAATATTTATCGAAAATGCTAATAATAAAATATAGATGTATTTCATTTTATCTCCTGAATTTTTAAATCATTATTAATGGCGCTAAGCTTATTAAAGCACAAAAAAAATATTCAATTTAAATTCAGTCCAAATTAATTTGAAGAACGAATTCTGAACAAATTATTTAAAATTCGAAATTATATTTGCAGATCCTTCTTCGCAGTTTGGGCCCATTAAATGAACTCCATCAATGCACGGTAAGTCCATTATATTTTCAATTAAATCTGTGCAGATTTCTTGCCCTGTTTGTTCAGGATTTGAGCTGGTTTCTAATTTTTGGAGGATTTCATCAGAAATTTTCACACCCCATAAATTTTTCCTCATCCAATCTGCTTGCTTAGAAGACTTAAGTGGACCCATGCCAATAAGGACCTTACAATCATCGAAAGTCCCTCGACTGCTTAATAGTTCTGAATACTTTTTAATGATTTCTAAGTCAAAGCAATACTGGGTTTGTATAAAAGAAGCTCCTTGGTTGACCTTGACTTCTAATCTTTGGAGAGCATCATCATTTGACGTTTGAACATACAAGTCGTCTGCGGCACCAGACAACAATGTTTGAGGGTTTTTAATCTCTGTTCCATCGCTGAGTAAACCATTTGACATCTGTTTGCATAGCCGAATGAGACCATTACTATTCAATTCATTTACTGCTTTTGGTCCACCTTCCTCAGGTTGGTCGCCACTCAAGCACAAAATCTTATTAACCCCTACGGAAAGTGCTCCTAATAATTCTGACTCTAACGCTATTAAATTCCTATCCCTACCAGTCAACTGAAGTATTACATCTAAGCCATTTTTCTTAATTTCTGTCGCTACTACTAAACTATTCAGTCGAGTTTTACAATTCGGTGAATCGGTAACATTTACAGCATCTGCAACGCCAATAAGATGTTTCACTTTGTCCACGCTATTTGAAAGATCAGTATCAACATCTGGTGTTGTTTCAGTTGTAAATAAAAAACTTTTTTTCTCTAACATTTATTTTGGTAATAATTTTTCTTTGTCATAAAAAGGAAGATCTACTACTCTTGCATCATAAGTTCCCGACAAGGTAACTACCTTTATTTGATAATTCTCAGGTTTTGAAATTCTTAACCTAATCAACCCAACGCCTTTCTTCAAAAAAGGGGACCATGCCCCAGCAGTTACAAAACCTAGCTCTTCATCATTATCAATTAACTTATCTCCACGGGTTAATGCAACTTTTTCACAGATTAATCCTTTAAGCCTGATGGTTTTATTATTTGTCTCTAGCAGGGCATTCCGACCTATAAAGTCATCCTTCTCAATATGCACAAGTCGATCTAGTCCAATCTCATAAGGATTGAGCGACTGATCTATATCAGTCCCATAATCGAGAATTCCTGCTTCTATCCTTCTTATGTGCATGGAAGAGACATCTGAAGGCATTAATCCTGCAGGCTTCCCTTTTTCAAGTATGTAATTCCATAGATCCACACCGTCAAAGTCAGAATTCTTTGAGTAAATTTCAAACCCTCTTTCTCCAGTCCAGCCAGAACGAGAAATATAAAATGAATTTCCATTTATATAGGTTTCACAAACTGCATAATACGGCAATTGATCTATTGAGATATCTGATATTGCTTCCAAAACATCCAAAGACGTAGGTCCCTGAACTTGAAGAACCCATGAATCGAAGTCTTCAATTGACGCATCAAAGTCAACTATTTGAGCCTGTGCCCAATTTAAGAAGTCTCCATTTGCCTGGACATAAATAAACTCTTCATCGTTAGGTCTCATCAATACTCCATCCATGATGATTCCTCCTTGATGATTGCAGGCAATAGCGTAGCCGGCTTTTCCAATTTGGATCTTGCTGATATCTCTTGTAAATATTTTATTAAGAAATTTGATGCTTTCATTACCTGTTATTTTCAAAGGTGTTTCAGGTACATCATATAAACAACATTTAGAACGCATGTGTGAGTAATGCGAGCTCTCGTCACTTGCGGAATTTATTGGATATAGACGATTATTATAGAGCCCATAAAGAGTATCCTCTCTGTTATTGCATTCAAAGAATGGAGACTTCTTAAATCTATGATCTGATACAGGTAAATAAGATATTCCCATATTTTCCTTTTAAAAATTAATTTATTTATTTTACTTAGATTTGTAAATTCAAGATACTTGTTTCATTCGACAATAAATCTTCCAAATACAAATTTACCTGCGCTCTGAAGACCTGCTTCTCCGATCGGCCTACCAACTGCACTTGGCACATTTCCAACATACAAATCATATTTTCCAGGTTTTATGGGAACAAAACTGACATGTGCAGACCCTACCTCGTCACATTCGATTGCATTAAAACTGAGCCCTTGCAAATGAATTTCTATATCTCCCACAGTCACCAATCTAAGATGTGAATTTCTTAATAGTTCAGACATCTCAATGCGCCAACCAGTTAGGTCATTCTTTACATCCGGACAGTTAATATTTAATCGATAATAGTTCCCTGTATTTAAATTAATTTCCTTTGGATTAATTTCTGGCATTCCTTCAACATTCGTAGATATGGTTAAGTCTTTTATTGATGGTGGATATTGAGCTAGATTACCCATTGAATCTGCATAAGAGGAATTATAGAAAGTTATAAAAATAACTAATAATGCTGATTTTCTTATATTTTCCATTGGAATATTATTTTATTCAAAATTAAAGCAATAAGGGCAGCTAAGAGCAAAGAACAGTGCTTTTGTAAAAATTCTCATTTCGCCCTCTTCATTTCAATTCGTATTTCTTTTCTTTTGTGAGCATAACTTGCTAATTTTTCTAATTATAAGAAGGATTCTATTTCTTAGATTCATAGAAGCTGAAAACCACTTTCTATGACCATCCCATTCAACAAAACGGTTATTGAGAGACATATTACGGGTTAGTGGATCATTGCGCCATTCCCAAATATCCTGTCTTCATCATTAGCCGGTCTGACTGAAAACATTGTCATAAACTTATCTTATATTCAGACAGCATTATTTTGCGATTCAGCTATTACGAAATGTTCTAGCTTGAAGATTTGATCTTGAGCAAGGTCTCTACCAACGGTACCAAAGTATGAAGAGTTAAGATCTTCAAAAGTAAGATTTTCTTTTATTAAAAAGCTATTTGTTGAGAGTAGTTTTTCCATATCTCGAGTACTATAAAAAGATATCCAAGGCTCGCCAGCTTTAGCAGATAATTTTTTAATCAATTCTGCTTTTTTTGCGGCGTTCACATACCCATCTCCAAAGCAAGAGCCAGGATCTTTATTAAGTAATTCATTAACATAAGATATAAAAAATATTGACCCAGCTTCTTCGCTGAGTTTTGCGATTGCCTCTATAGTCGAAATCAAAGCATTTCTAGTTACATATTGAGAAACACCTTCCAAAGTAAAAATTGTTTTCTTTTTCTTATCGAAGCCTGAAAGTAAAAGTTGTTCATGTAGTAACTGATTTGTGAAATTAACACTTACATAAGTAATATTTTTTTTATGTAATAGCTCTCTAGGAAGTTTAGAAAGTTTTTTATCCTGCACTTCTTTCTGATCAACTTCAAAAATTTTCAAAGAATCAGGAAGTTTCAGCCTGTGGGCTCGAGAGTCATAGCCTGCTCCCAAAATAACATACTGTTCAAAGCCATTGATTGAATTTTCCTCTACCAAGTCGTCTATCAAACGAGTACGAGAAATAATGTGTTCATGAAAACCAGGAGCAATTTTTTTAGATAGCCAAGTATTTAATCCATGGCCCATCAGTTTCATCAATCCACTGCCAATTACAAAGTTTTTTGAATACGGATCATCTATGACACGTTGAGCTGATTTTGCTAGAGACTCGATATATCTTTGCTTGGCCACTCCTTGAGCAGTTCCATCTTTGGCAAAAAGCGATTGAGCCATAATTTGTGGAAGCTCGAGTAACTCCAATTAGGATTTTCTAAGCCCAGATTTCATCGTCGGTAGGAACTTTCTTATCGGTAATTACTTTTCCTATACGCGATACATTCATTAAATGCTTATAGTCTAAATTTTCTGAGATGGAATTGCCTCCCCAGGAACCACATCCAAGTGTGGTGGTAGGTGCAAAACCGTTTGTAAGAGAGCCTCCGGCAGTGGTAGAACTTGGTTGATTGACTACAAGGCGGCTAATTGGCAAATCAAGACCAGCCTGTTCTATATGATCATCATTATTTGAATGGAGCGCTGCAGAGTGTCCAGCTCCCTCAACAAGAAGGTTTGCTTTTGCTTTAGCTACAGCATCATCAAAATTTTTATAAGGGACAATTGCTATTACGGGGCAAAGCTTTTCTTTTGCTAAAATATCTTCAGTACCGGAACCGTCTGCAGGCAATAAAATGAGCCTTGCAGTCTCCGGGACATCTATGTCAGCCATCTTTCCTACTTCGGATGCTGATTTACCAACAACATCTTTATTCAAATGACCATCTTGGAAAACGACTTCTCTTAAAGTTTGTATTTGCTCCTTATCATCCGTAAACCAGACTTTACCTGTATCAGTAAATGTTTTAACTGTTTGATCGTAATCCTCTTCCGGAGCAATTACAAATTGCTCATGGGAGCAAATTATTCCATGATCAAAAGAGGCGCCATCAACAATTTTATGAACAGCATCTTGTAAATCTACATTTCGATCTATAATCACTGGAACATTGCCTGCCCCTACTCCATAGGAGGGTTTACCTGAGGAATAAGCTGACTTGACCATTGCAGCTCCACCTGTAGCAACAACAACATCAGCAGATTGCATAAGTTCTTGTGTCTTTTCTACAGAGCCTTTAGTCACAACTTGAACAAGATCATCAGGGCCATCATGTGACTTAATAATCTTCATAAATTCTGAAGCAAGATGTTCAGTACATTTCTGGGCTTTAGGATGAGATGCAAAAATCACCGCATTACCTGTCTTGAGGGCAAACATGCCATTACACATTGGGGTAACAATGGGATTAGTCACAGGTGTAACAGCTGCAACAACTCCCATGGGTTTAGCAACCATAACAAGATTGGCTTCAGAATCCTCTCCAATGACTCCTCGCGATTTTTTATTCTTTAGGTTATTCCAAATAACTCGTGCCTTACCTTTGTTTTTTAAAACTTTATCATCGTAAGAACCCATTTCAGTCTCGTTAACTGCCATTCTTGCGAGCATCTCAGCATTATCGTAAACATATTTACCAATATCTCGCACTATTGCATCTACTTGTTCTTGTTTAAATAACTCATAAGCGGATTGTGCTTTACGTGCCCTAGTGACTAGATCCTGAATAGATAAATCATTTACTGTCGTTGACTCTGCTGTGCTCATTTTTACTCCAATTGAGGTAACTAATGCTTCAAACTATACATAACGTAAACCTTGACCACAACAGTAATTGGGGAACTTTTAGAGAAAGAATTATTCAAGAAAAATATTTCTAATAGTTCCCATCTGTTCTTCAGATATACCGATTTTCTTTAAATATTCGATTACACTTCCCCATTTTGATTCAACACCATCTAAAAAATCTTTCATAGCATCTATGGGGACTCCAGCCGCGGTTATCAGTTTAGCCCTATCATAGCCTTCGGGATATCCAACAGTATTTTCGATGAAATCGGCTTGTCTTTCAGTATCAAGGTTAGTGAGAAGATAGTCATCTTCAATGACTTCACGACTTACTCCTAATATGGAAAGCAAAAAAGCTGTTGAAACACCTGTTCTATCTTTACCTGCTGTGCAATGTAAAACAACAGGGAGGTTTTCTGCTTTAGCCAAAATACCAAAAAGTCTCAGCCAAGAAGTCGGGCCAAATTCTAGATAACCTAAATATCTTTTACCCGATATACCTGTATCTCCGACCAATTTACTCAATTTATCGCTCCCTCCTTCTGGAATGACAGCGATATTTATGTAATTTGCGCCCATAGCTTCTAAAGGACCTTTTCCTTGATCTAAAACCTCATCTGGTTTTCTTAAATCTATTTGCGTAGAAATTTTAAGTTCCGATAATGCATTGAGGTCTTTGTCACTCATCCTGTCTTGTCTTCCCGCCCTAAAATAAAGACCTCTCTTAACTCTCCTCCCATCTTTGTTAATGTAACCGCCGATATCTCTGAAATTGAAACAACCGTCAAATGGATAATGTCTTTTTAAATAATCATCTATCATATTATTTCCTATTGTTTGATCTCATTGATTTATTAATTCTAGCCTAGTGCTTTTTCTGAAAATGCCTTAATTTAATTAATTCTAGCTCCCTGTTTGATAAGAGCTTTCTGGACTTTTTTAATATCAACTTCTGTAAAATCCGCTTTAGTCTCAACAGAGATAGCTGCTGCCACTCCTGCTCCTTGACCATTTACAGCGCAACACATCATATTTCTTACTGCAGCATGCGAGCCTTTATCTCCACCAACGCATCGTCCTGTGACTAATAAATTTTTTACACCTTTAGGTAGCATAGCTCGGTAAGGCAGCTGAAAGTAGCGTCCAGTCGTAGGTAGAACAAGTACGCCATATCCATCAATAAATTCAGGAAATATCCCTATACTGTCTTCAAATTTCGCTTCGTTATGAACATCGTGAGAAGACATATTATAAAAAGCATCAATCTTTCGAGTGTCCCTCACTCCCAAAGTCATTCCAAAATTTCTTAATTTAGCGTTTTCACAACCTGGGTTGTATTCTTTTAAGGCTTTTATAGCTAGCATTGCTTGTTGCCGGCCTTCAATCTCTGCTTTAGTGAGATGATCGGGATTAGTTGCATCAATCCCAGAAAGATGGATGATGTTCAAATAACTAAGATCACCTTGCTCGCTGAGAGCACCCCAAGTCCCAGTTATAGTAGACAAATTCTTTGGGATTAATCCTGATTTGATTGCTTTTTTAAATGGCTTTTTTAGATAAGGTGAAAATAAGTCGTCTTCTTTTCCGGAAGTCTTCATTGCCCAACCAGGGCCAAACCAATCACTGTATGTGTGAGGATCAGATTTGACATCCTCAATGAAACGACTTTTATCAACACCGTTAATTGAAAACATCACTGAAGCAGCCATCATTTCTTCAAGCGGAGTTTTGCGAGTAATTGCTCCTGCCCTAAAGGCAATATCTGCATCACCAGTTGCATCAATAACTCTCATTGCCATGATAGCTTCTCGGCCTGCTTTACTCTCTACGATGACGCCTTTAATTGTCTCATTTTCAACTATGGCAGCTACCATAGTTCTGTGTAACATAGGAGTTACACCCGCTTCTTCTACTAGTACGTCAGCAACGTATTTGAATGCTTCACCATCAATTGCATGACTATTAGATTGTGGTTCTGGGTTAGATGCGCCCATTGATTTTGCTCGCTCTTCAAACTCTATACCTATACCCTCACTATCTACTGTTTTATCGTGTCGGTACCAAGCAAGTCCCTCAACGCCTACCTGCGTAAGATTTCCTCCGAAACAACCATAACGTTCAAGCAATGTAGTCTGAACACCTGCTCTAGCTGAGGCTATCGCAGCCGCTAAACCACCTGGACCACTTCCAACAACTAACACTTCAGTTTTATGAATAATTGGCGTTTTTCGAGCTAACTCATTTATAGTTTCCATGAAATTTCTTTATTTAATTTTAAGTATATCCTCGAAACTTGTTGTGCTCATTACAATATCAGGGATAAATTCTACATTCATTACCACTTAACATTTTAGTGAACATTTTCCACTCACTTCGATTTAAGTCTCTTCCTGTCCACCAAGTTGCATGCTCATCAGTCTCTCTCTTATCATCAATTATCAGTCCCCACATTGGTTCAATCTTATTTGGTAGCATTGAATAACGCACATCTGTCACAAGGTTTTTTTCTCTATCAAAACCTAAATAGTCCTGGGAAAACCATCTAAACCTTTCCACATCAAGAGCTTGCTGACTATTTCTATCAAGACCGGGTAGATGTTGCTTATAGTTAAAAATCCCAATACTTTCTCCCAAACAAATACTAGATGATTGCATGACTCTAATTGCATCAACATAGTAGGAATCTTCGTGCTCGTAAATAGACTTCCACAAGATTAAATTTCCAAAAGATGGTTTAAGAGTAATACGCTTCGCATCATGACCTCTTGATTCAGCTAGTTCATAAGCTGCTGATAGGGCTCTTTCATATTGCAAAAAACCCAAAGACAGGTAAAAAATTATCCATACAATTGAAAGTAAACTATATTTTTTTTTCTTTGTTTTTATTGCAGCTCCAACGAGTATTAGAGCAGGAATAGTAAAAAGTGGATCAACAATAGATATGTTATTCCATGCTATCCGCTCGTATGAAAAAGGCCAAAAAAGTAATGTTCCATAAGAAGTACATGCATCGAGGAGTCCATGAGTAGCATATCCCAAGAAACTTGCTACGTAGATACCCTTGAAACTCATAGATTTTTTTAAAAAAGGGAAAAAAAGAAGCGCAACAATCAAAGCACCAAAGGGAATAAAAAAAAGTGAATGAGAGAACTGCCTATGGTATTCAAGAAACAATATCGGATCTTTAGGTGATTGAATCAATACATCTAAGTCAGGCGCCAAGCCAGCAAGAAAACCAATAATAGCGATCTTCAATATATTATTTTGGTTTGCGCTAGACTGTGCAAAAGCTGCGCCTACTGTTCCTTGTGATAATGGATCCATTTTTTTAAATGAAAATACTTTGTTGATTAAAAAGCCTACAAATATAACTTCCAAATCAAATCATAGTATTTTCTTAAGTATTTTTTTACTCAATTCTTTCACACCTTCGGTTTTTCTTAAACTACTCAGAGAATCACTATCAATTAGCTCTATCAGTTCGTCTTCAGTTTTGCCAATTACACAAGGAAGCTTGAAACCCTTTTCTAAAATTATTTTTGGGATTTCATTTCGATGCAAAACTTCAATATTGAAATCTTTTTTTAATTCTTTGATAAAACGTGCCCAATTAGACCTTATAAAAATTTTGTTGTGAGAGATATCGCATAGTTCGCACGATATATCTTTTTTTAGAATATTTTTATTGAACCAATATCTTATTTCATTCAATAACCCTCCATCAGCGTTGTAGATAAAATAGATAGTCTTAATTTTTTTTATTGTCATGAGGTTATAGATATTAGAGTATCTTTAAAAAGTTTGTCTCTAGTTTGTATCTTTTTTTTATGTATAGTGTTTTGATCTTTTAACATTTGTAGAGAAATATCGTGATAAAACTAGAAAAAAAAGAATCTATTTATTTTTTAACCATGGATGCTGATGAAAATCGTTGGAATACTACATTCGTAAGAGAAATAGCTGATGCCTTGGATGAAATTGAAAAGGATGATGGACCAGGGGCGCTTATATCTTCCTCCACGAATCCAAAGTTTTATTCAAATGGTTTAGACCTAGATTGGATGCAGTCTCCAGAGAACAATCCCCAAGGAGGAGACAGAGAGGTCTTTGGAGGGGAGTTCATGTATTTAATGGGGAGATTTATTACATTACCGATACCAACAGTTTGTGCTATTAATGGACATGCTTTTGGTGCTGGCTTTATGTTTGCTCTTTCTCATGATGTAAGGATTATGAGAGAAGATAGAGGTTTCATATGTGCCAATGAAATGCAACTTGGTTTACCAATACCAAGACCTGAATTAGCCTTATTTAAGCATAAAATACCTGCTAATTCTTTTTTTGAAACTGTTCAGTTATCCAAACGCTGGACCGGATCTGATGCTCTAAAAGCTGGGATCATTCAAGGAGTGAGTTCATTTGAAGAACTGCCTGAAATTTCTTTAAAAAAGGCTCTAGAGCTGGCCCCACTGGCAAATAATAGAAAAAACTTTGGTTACCAAAAAGAGATGCTCTACGGAGAAAATGCAGCCATAAATTTAGATCACGGGCCTGCCCATATGCTCAAAAATTCAAAAGATTTTGAGATTTAATAAAATTGGTGCAGTTTTTGTGTATTTCGTACGGTAAATTTTATTGGAATATTATTCCATTGAAATGCCGCATGCTCCCATTGCCATCATCATTTTACCAATCATTTTCATTCCGCTGTCCATATTTCCTTCCTCATCAGATAAAAATATAGCTTTTTCTTCATCGTTCAAATTTGATAATAATTCCGGGATCATACATTCACATTCGCTTTTTGTAGCAGTACCTTTATCAATACAATCATCAATTGCTGCTTGCTCTTCTTCGCTTACTGAGCTGCAAGCTGTCATAAAAGCTACCAAAACTATTGGTATAATTTTTAAGTTTTTAAACATTTATTAACTCTCCTCTTATCAATATTATTTCTATATTTGAACTCTGTCTATAAATTCTTCATGAACAAAATCCATCAACCAAATCCAATACTACATATACCGTCGTAAATGGTAATGGTTTCTTTGTCAGTAGAAATAAGTTTCCCTTCAACTCCCATAGTGTTTCCAAGCAAATAAACATTCCCTCTAGAAACTCTGCCAGCGAAGAAAGGCAAGCTAGAATCCAAATTTCCAAGTAAGGAATTATCCAGTTTTAGTTCTAACCCGTCTCCAAAAATTTCATATAATTTCATGAAATCCTCTTCGGTTTTTAACCATTTTCCACTTTTACTAATCGTCGTTTCAGAAAAGAAATTGCAATTCACGGAAGCACTGAATACAGGCAATGACAGCAAACAACAAAATGTTGAAATTAAGAAAAACTTTTTCATTACTTCTTTCCTCTTTACTTTTTCACAATTCTAAAGAAACCAAAAAATTCTCAAGGCGTTACTATATTAAAATCTGGTGGGAACACGTCTAACCGACTGAATACTCTTGTCAGTGCTAGTGGGTTCCCACTTACTTTCACATTACCCTTGATGATTTCCTTAGGAAAACTGGTAGCACCTAGAACTACCGCATCGAATATGGATCGTGTCAATGTCAAAGTAGCATTGGCGTTTTCATCCTGCTTATTGGGAATATTGTTTAGAACACTATTATTCAGCGAGAGTACGAATTGCTCTTTCGTATCAATGAAATCGAGATTAATTATTAACTCTATATCATCAGCTCCTTCAGGATTGAATCTTACCGCCATAAAATCTAGAAACATAGAAGTGGGAACATTAGATACCATATCAGGACTGGCGGTACTAACTCCGCGCGTTACATCAACACCCATGCGTAATTCTTTTGCGCCGCTTAGATAGAAATTTCGCCATGGCCCGCTTTCTGCTTGATAACCCATTTGTTCATATACATCGGCAAGTAATGCCCGAGCTTCTCTTTTGTTTGGATAGGCAAATACATAATGATTTAGTAGCTCAGCTGCCCATCGATAATCACCTTTTAGTATTGCTTCTTTGACATGTATCATTATTCCTTCAGGGCCACCAGCCAAGCGCATATAGTTAGAAGCACGAGACTCAGGAGTCAGCGGGTTAAGATTGGCAGGCACGCCATCAAAATAACCCAAATAAAAATTATAAACTGCCCTCACATTGTGGCTTACGGTTCCATAATAATCTCGATTATAGAATTCTTGCGCCAGAGAAGGAGGCAGGTCGAGCATATTTGAAATCTCAGTTGCGGTATAACCTTGATTCATTAGACGAACGGTCTGATCATGCATAAAACGATACATGTCTCGTTGTTTTGAGATATATTCAAAGCCCTCATCACGACCCCAACGAGGCCAATGATGAGATCCGAAGACGATATCCATACGATCGCCAAAAAGCTCCAACATATCTGTAAGATGATTCGACCAAATTAAAGCATCACGGGTTTTTGCACCACGTGGCGTGTAAAGATTATGCATCACAGCATTGACTTCTTCTGCTACACACAATGCTCTCCATTTAGGAAGAAAGAATACAAATTCAGCCGGAGCTTCAGCGCCGGGTGTCAACTGAAACTCTACTTCAACTCCATCAAGCTTTAATGTTTGACCAGTTTCGGTTATTTCATCCGTAGGAGTCAATAAGGTGATATTGCCCGATGCAACACCCTTTCCAAGCCCACTATCAATTGCACCTTGAGAGGAGCGCTCAAGGAAGTTACCGAACATGAATCCAGCACGACGAGTCATTGCATTACCTGCTATAACATTTTCACTTGTTACTTCTTTAACAAAATGTTCTGGTGCAATAAATCTAATTCGTCCGCTATTTAAATCATCTTCATCAGCCAACGCACGAATGCCTCCAAAGTGATCGGCATGGCTATGAGTTGCCAAAATTGCTTTAACAGGCAGCTTGCCAAAATAGCTGTTTACTAGGTCCATTGCAGCATTCATCGTCTCCGAAGCAGTTAAAGGATCAACAATGATCCATCCTGTATCGCCTCGAATAAAAGATACATTTGCGAGGTCATAACCCCTTACTTGGTAAATGCCCTCAGTCACCTCAAATAGCCCATAAATAGCATTTAGTCGGGCTTGCCTCCAAAGGCTTGGATTTACAGTCTCAGGGCGATCACCATCAAGATATTCTAGACCAGTCATATCCCATACCACTCGGCCACTCTTATCTTGAATTACTAATGCATCCGGTTTTGCCAAAAGCCCATTTTGAGCAAGTTTAAAGTCCTCGGTATTTTCAAATGGCAATTTGGCAATTACTTCTTTATGAGCAGCTTTTGTTGCCTCGCTTGGAACTTTAGAGCTCATATCTATTATCAAAGCTTCACCATTCATAGATGTGCTAAGCATTCCGAATACTAGGAATATCAATAGTTGTTTCATGATTTTGTTTTTAATTTTTTTTAAGACTAAATCTTATTATTCCCACTCAATAGTTACACGATTTAAGAGCCTTGTTATATAAGGGTTTGAGAGCAGAAAATCTGTCTTTACAACATTTGTGGTTTATTTCTGTGTGTCTCACTATCTTAAAATCCTAGTAATATCAGCAGTTTAGCATTTCTATTGTTGTAAAGTTTACAACAAAGGTAAGGGCTGCTTTTCAATTTTGTTATGAATTTCACCGTTATAGAAAGGATGACTGTTTCTGAGGGTCTCAAGCAAACAGTCATTAGATTGAAAATTTGTGTGTTCAAAGGTTTTGCGAAATGCTGCTAATGAATTTGCTTCGGGTGATTTGAAGTCAAAGTTGGATGAGGTATCGCATCCAAATACTTCTATGCCAATTGGCATAACACTCTCAAATATCAGTTGAGTCCTTGATACATGATAATCTGAAGTCACTATGAATAACTGGTCTATGTCATAAACATCAACGAAGTTAATTTTAGAGAAAATCGCATCTCCAACCGTGTCACGTGAATTTATGTCTGTCTTTATATGACGGTCATTGATTCCCTGTGAAAGCAGGTATTTCTTAACTGAAAGTCCAATAGGTAAATCTATATCATTTCGATATGCCCAGCCTATTGTCAAAATAAGTTCCACATTATATTTACGAAATATCTCAATCGCTAAATTTGCCCTATCCTTAGATTCATCGCCCAATTTTCCGGCATGATCCATAAGATGAGATAGGATGACTATAGCTTTCATTTATCTTTGCTTAGAATTTGAATTTGATTATCAATGATGCTGCTCCAATCAACTCCTATGGGGAGGTCGGTATAGGAATGATAAGTTCCTTTTTCCTCATATTTTTTAGGCTCAAACTTTAAAGAAAGTATTTCGTCTATATTATGAATAAATAGGTTTTCTATTTCATTAATCAAAATTTGATAAGATTCTTTAAAGGTTAAATTAGAAGTATTGAAAGAAACTTTCTTCCGAAAAAGATATGGTCCTGTATCGATACCCTCATCAATTAAATGTATGGTAACTCCGCTTGGAGTAGCATCATAGTGAGACCAGAAATTAGGGTGAGAGCCTCTATTAAAAGGCAAGTAACTTATATGTAAGTTCACGATAGGACAAGAATTAACAATTATTTCATTTGGAATTATGTGTCTGTATCCAAACGAAATAATAAGATCAAACTCAGAAGCACTGACTATCTTTTTAGTTGAGTTCACGACTACGCAACCTCTGCCCTCCAAAATACTATGAAGAGGCGTTTCTTCATTACTGTAACCTAAAAATAAAATTTTCTTTGCTGTGCTCAATTTATGTAACTCCTAGTTTAAATAGTTTAGCATTTTTGAAGTTTTTAACTTTAAAAGTGGAAAAAGGCAGCAAGAGTGAGTGTTTTAAGGCGATTTATTACTACCACTCAATTATTATGTTTAAGTTAGATTGTCTATTGAGATATTATCTTAGTAAACATTTCGTTTTTTCTAATTTTAATCAAGAATTTTACCCATCCTAAATTCTATAGGCACACCAAATTCAGCTGGTTTTGGAGCCCTCGTTTCAGCAAGTAC
>CEQY01188859.1_pt1 | contig 15853 bp, 13 predicted proteins | sample 361391 | NCBI WGS metagenome assembly CEQY01 (sample SAMEA2621075, study PRJEB7988) | marine metagenome | isolation source: saline water (ENVO:00002010), including | reverse complement strand
TGATCACCAGACTCGGGAGTCCCAGGCCAACCACCCTCACCCTGATAAATCGAGTTATTGACTCCGATTCCTCCATTTCCTCCATAAACTGCGTGAATCAATCCCGCGTCTACAACCGAGCCTATATTCTCATTCGGTACACCAGTTATAAAATCAGAGGACTGGTCCCCATTGAAGTCCCCAGTGGCTAAGGAGCTCCCAAACTCGTCTGCGTATTCTGCTCCCGTCCATCCAGAGGGAAGAAGGCCGGAATAGTTTTGGTGAATTCTGTTGTCAGATAACGAAAAGTTTGGGATGAAGTAAAAGGTTGACAGAATTTGGTCACTTTTCCCGCGACCTTCTGAGGATAATCCGCTATTGATAATGGACATAAAGTTGTCCCCTTTTGTTGAAACTGACCCATTCGTGCCAAAGACGGTTATATCTGCATGGTCGGTTCTACGAAATGGGTCTAAAGCCCCACTGATAGTCAATCCAGTTACATCTCCGACGGACCCCAATGACGACGATGCGACCCACCTTCCTATTTCAGTTTTCGTGTAAGTCCTTATCCATGATGCATATGGATTACCTATGTGATCGAATAGATCCTTTTGAGCTGGTAGATAAGAAATATCGGAACATGGATAGTTAGTTGCCGTGCAGAACACATAGGAGCCTGCGCCCGTTGCCCCACCATTTGAGGATGTGTAATAAGTAGTTATTGGGGATTGGTTCTTCAAGAGCACACTTTGTGACGTTGAGTCTACAGCTGCTTGCCAATTTGGGGCATAAGCTCCTGTTTCGTTGGAATATCCTGTGTAATGTTGATCGTTGACGGTTGAATAGACGTCCCATGGTACGGTCCATGAGGCGTTGGAGCGGCGGCTGACGACCCTTTGATAAGCATATGTTCTTCCTGCGATAGCCTGTGATTCTAATGCCGCGTCAGGCCAACTTGCCGGAACTTCCGCAAGTCCATAGAGATATTTATCCATTGGTAGGTTCTCCAGCAGGACGTAAATTCCTCCACCATCGAAAGTTCTCTTTCTCAATGTCAACGTTCCCCAGCGGTAACTATTTCCCGAGGTGCCTATATTAGTGAACTGGGATATAACATCTGTCTGAATAGGTTCGTTTTCATTTAACTCAATCGAAATCGGCTCTTGTTCGCAATGATTTACAATAGTCTCTCCTGAGGAGTCAATGCATAAGTCGGTTCCGTTGCTGTCGAGAACAATAAATTCGTTCAGTCCATATTCGACTGTTAGCGTGTCAGCAGAGTTTAAAGTAGCAAACGTTGTTCCGGAGGAGTCTTTAATGTCGATAGGGCCTGAGGTTTGAAGATTCGCACCCAGTCCGCTAAATATGTGAACTCTCAAGTCATCGGGGACATTAGCGTCTTGTTGAAGTGTTGCTGTGGGGTAATAGAAACTTAATATTTCTGATGCCGTCTGCCCTCCTCCACCTTGATTGACAGGTAAGGCTCGACCGTAGGCTCCATATTGGCTCATACCGACTCCATGCCCCCATCCACCACCTTCAATGGTTATTGTGTCACTTGAGGTAGCTAGGGCAGGGCTAAGGATTGAGCTGACAAGAGACATCAGGGTCACAATGATGAATAGAGTGGTTCTTCTCTTCACATAGTAAATTTACCATGGACTTGTTTCGAGTATTGTTCATTAGTTGATTGCGTTCTCCAATTTTCATATATGCGCCAATAAGTTTGTCAAAGTTGGATTAGCCTGTTTAGTGAGGAATATTGGGATATGGGGTCAGTAGAGTTTCAGAATTTTTCGGATTGCGACTGTATAGATGTTTTGATAGTTACAACAGCTCATCATGCTCAAGATGGTCGTCTGATACGCCACCAGAATTCATTGCAAAGAAGTGGTTTGAATTCAGAGATATTGACCGTACTTTGTGAATCAAGGTTGAAGAGATTTTTGCTTGGCCCCATTCGGGCTTATAGAGCCGTAAAAGTAATTAATCCGCAGTGTGTGCTCTTACCAGACCCGGAGTTGCATTTACTTTTAGCTCCTTTGTTATCAAGGTCGTGTGCGGTTATATCTGATGTGCATGAGGATTATTTATCAGTACTTGAAGATCGGAAATGGATAAACAATTCATTGAAGCCATTAATGAGAATTCTATTAAAAGTAATACCTAAAATCAGAGATAAGTTTTCTGACCAAGTGATTGTGGCTAGTCATGCTTTGCGACAATCTTCTGAGATAGTTGTCGAAAATATCCCACACATTGATGATCTACAGCGAGGGGAGACAAGAGCTCGGATGAGGGCAGTTTATGTAGGAGATATTGGAAGTAGCAGGGGTATGGAGAGAATGCTTACGCTACTAAATGAGATCCCGAACTTGAGTTTAGATCTTGTAGGCCCATGCAAGGAACAGAATCGACTGGTGGGGTTGATCCAAGATAGTAAACTCCAAGATCGCGTGACCTGGCATGATAGGTTACCCTACAACGAATCATGGAAAGTAGCCGACAGATGTTCTGTAGGACTTTGTCTTTTGGAGTCAACTCCTGCGTATGAGAAGGCTATTCCTTCAAAAGTCTGGGAGTACTGGGCTCTAGGATTGCCTGTAGTTGTTTCGGAGCTGTATGAACTTTCAACATTAGTGCGAAAGGTTGATGCAGGATTTGTTCTGGAGGACTGCAAAAATTTTGACGAACTTGCTGCCTGGCTTGCAAATGATGAAGAACTTTATGAATCAGGCAAGAGGGGGGAAATATTCTTCAAACGTAAGAGCTCGGAAAATATGAACAAACTCTCAGATGTCGTCTCGTGCTTGATTGTATAAGGATTATTAAATATTGTTATGTCCGCTTTATGTCTTAGTATCAATTAGAATTTTACGGCAATGAATAACCCAGAAAATACTCAGACTTTAGATCAGGAGAGCAGCCCACTTATTGTGCGGAAAGCAACTCGATCGGGCCTGCCACCTCTAACGGATTATCTTCGGGAGGCTTACAGATTCAGAACATTTGCTCTTTACTGGTCAAAAGGGGAGCTGAAATCTAGAAATTATGACACCCTTCTCGGAAGGCTATGGCACTATCTTAATCCATTTTTATTTGGCCTTATCTACTTTGTTTTTGTTGGCATATTGACTGGTGGAGGTTTAGATAGCACCAGTCGACTTGCGTTCATGGTTTTCAATCTTTACGTTTGGACCCTTTTGATAAGTCAAATCATTGTCACATCGGTGAATACTGTCCGCAACGGAGGGGGTGGTGTGCTTGCAAATTCAGCTATACCAAGAGTAGTCATTCCAGCAGCGTCCTCCATATCTGCGTTAAACCTATTTGTGAGATCTTTAATCGCATACATCCCCCTTCACTTAATAGCGAGTAGGGGTATTCAAATTGAATTTTTATGGATACCCGTTTTGTTGACGTTAACCTTTCTCTTCGCCTTTGGCATTGCTTTAATAGCAGCTACTGTCAACATCTACCTGCGTGATGTCTCGCGTTTTTTGCCCCACTTTTTGAGGCTCTGGATGTATTTATCGCCAGCGATTTGGGAATATCAACGTGCGTTAGAAAGTGGCACCATATATTTCCTCGCTAGATTGAACCCCACTTACTCTCTCTTTTCGGCGTGGACTATGGCTTTAGGGTCAGCAGAAACCGTTGATGGTCCCTCAATAGCCAAGCAGGTAGGGATCTTTTCTTTGTGGGCGATTCCAACTGTGATAGTGGGGTTTCTTATTTTCGTATCAAGAGAGGATGAGTTTGCAATCCGTAACTAAAAGTGCAATCGAGATAAATGATCTCTCGGTTTCGTACTCCGCAGTCGTTAATGCAAAGTCTTCAGAGAAATCTGGCATCCTGAAAAGGTCCACAAGAAAATTTAGTATAGATGCTCTTGACAATATCAATGTTAATTTTCAATCGGGAAAGGTTACCGGCTTAGTCGGTGGAAATGGAGCTGGAAAATCGACTTTGCTTAAAACAATAGTAGGTGTGCTGAAGCCCTCCTCCGGAACGGTCAAGCTTTGGGGAAGGCCTCATCTCCTTACCCCTGGTATGGGATTCAACCGAGTTCTTTCAGGAAGAGAAAATGTTATCTTGGGAGGGTTAGCTGCAGGAATGTCACTTGATGAGGTCAAAGAAAAACAAGATGAAATAATAGAGTTCGCAGATATAGGAGAATTTATTGATTTACCGACCACCACATACTCATCAGGAATGTTCGGGCGCCTAGCCTTTGCAGTCGCAACGCATGTCAACCCTGAGATTCTTCTAGTAGACGAAGCCTTATCTGCTGGTGACAGTTCATTTAGAAAAAAAGCTATCGACAGAGTGCAAAGCCTATGTGATGCAGCGAAGACAATAATCGTAGTTTCGCATTCATCTGCTTTGATATCTGAAATGGCAACTGAAGCGATATGGCTTCATAAGGGTAAAGTTAGACTCCAAGGTGATGTAGTGTCCGTGACAAAGGAATATCAAAAATTCCAAAGTGAAGTCAGTGAAAAGGCTCAACTATTGAGTTAATGAAGGCCCAGAAGAGGTGGTTGCGACTGTTTGGAACATTATGGTGCCTAATTTAGAGTTAGGATAAAACCCTGATATGAAACGCAATGGTCAACATCTATTATATATAGCGTTTTTTTTCCCTCCTTCCCGTGCTTCGGGTGTTTACCGAGCTATCGCAACAGCTAATGCTTTCTCTAATCAAGGTTGGAGAGTCACCGTCCTCACTGCTGATGAGCGATTCTTTCATCAAGAAATTGCAACAGCTGACGACACGTTATTAGCTTCAGTGAACGATGATGTTGCTCTTTATCGGGTGCCTTTTACCTTTCAAAAAGCGACCAAAGAAGACATCACTAAATATGGTTGGTTTAAAGCTAATTATTTTCGCGTCTTTTTAAAATTTCAAAGCCTCGTTGGTAGCCTTTCGTTTTTCCAAAAGAAAGGAAAGGATCTAATCAGTAAATATGATGACTGGATTAAGCCTGTCACGGAATCAGCTAAGGAGATACATGCGAAAGACCCGATTTGTCATGTTCTCGCAACTGGGAATCCTTTTTCATCGTTCGAAGCAGCGTTAACTCTCCACAACGAGCTGGGAATTAGCTTTTCAGTCGACTATAGGGACCCTTGGACAACGAATGTGTACACCGGCGAGAAGGCTGACTTGCCGAAAGAAGCGAATCTTTTTGAGGCAGAGATCATTAGGAAAGCTTCTCACGCATTTCACATAAATTCGGCAATGAGGGAAGCCATTATTAGGCAATATCCGAAGACGGCGAATAAACATCACGTTGTTCCCAATGGTTATGATGAGCTCAGCGTTGCTGAGTCCAGAAACACAAGCGAGAAAATTGTTTTGGGCATGTTGGGAACATTGAATGCCAATTGGCCGCTGGAGGAGATTTTTGAGGCATGGAATCTCATAAGGGGAGACTTGCCAGACGGAAGCAAGTTTCAATTGGGAGGGTATTTAGGGTATTTTGCTCACAGCGAAGCCTCGCTAATGAGTAAGTTGCCTTCTCAAGGAAAGGGTTTCCATTACGTCGGTCCCATTCGAAAGAACAAGGTAAGGGAGTTTTATGAGTCTCTAAGTGTCATAGTGATTCCGGCATCAGGAGGAGCATTGGTAACGACTGGTAAAGTCTACGAGGTCGCTGCCCAACCCCATCCCATTGTTTGTATCCAAAACAAAGATGGGGGAGCGCGAAAGGCATTAGAAGGAAGACCCCATGTGCAAATGGCTCAACCTAATGTGAATGAAATAGTTGTAGCTTTTAGAGAAGCCATTTTAAGCGTGGAAACTATGACTATGGAAGATACTTCAGCAATTCAGTCATTTGCCGCACCCTATGAAAGGGGACTTTCAATAGGGGCAATTCCAAAACTCCTTGACAGTGACAATTAGAGTAAAGATTATGAATCGACAAAACTTTTACGACAATGAAAAGAATAAGATAGCGCTCATTTTCGCTGGTGTTTCCACAAGTTCCAACGTAGTCGCTAAAAGTGCTGCGGAGGACATCAAAAAAAAGGGGATTCGAACACTAATTTTCAGCATAAATCCAGATCTTGGAAATGCTGGCTTTAAAGGAACTACTGTCATATCATCTGCAATTCGTAACGAGGATTTCTATAATTGTGACTTGATTGACTGCTCTGAGATAGGAATATCGCAACGAGATCAGAAACGGTTAAGAACGTTAATGGCAAAAATTGAGCTCGCAACTATGGGAAGAAGATATTGGAAATTGACAAAAAGGTTGCTGAAAGCTTTGCCGCCAAATTTTGAACCTTCACTAATTCTCTATAGCGATCATGATTCGCTTACGCCAGTTTGGCACTTAGCCAAGGTTTGGGATCAAGCCAAAGTCGGTAGAGTCGGATCCGTCACCTATGAAAATTAACGTTTTAACTCCTTGGTACCCTGATGAGTCCCTCGGATATACCTACAGTGGAGTATTCATAAAGCGACAAGTCGAAGCCCTGGAAAGCAGCGGGTACGACGTTAGCGTTCAAATTCCTAAACTCTACAAGCATCCGGCCCGATCAGTTCCAATGGATATCATAAATCAACTAACGAAACTAGCCGAGAGCAACCCATCGGGAGTTTTCCGCAGACGCAATGGGTTGTCTATGGTTCCAACCCCGATTCCGGCTCGAGCCTCTATGTTGCAAAAGGCTAGCTCATTAAAGGAAGCACTTAAATTAAAACGAATTATGGAACCATCTCAAGCTGATATAAATCATGTGCATGTGGCCTTACCCATCGCTCCAGCTTTATTGGACCTATCAGAAGTACCACTTATTATCACAGAACACTCTTCACATGTCCGGCACGAATGCCAGATCCCAGAGGTTGCAGAGCTATATAGGCGATCAATAACTGAAGCGAAAGCGTTCATATGCGTTTCAAGATTTCTTCAAAAAGAGATTTCTAGAACACTAAACATCGATATCGGTTCAACCTGGAAAATAGTCCCTAATATTGTTGACTTCTCAGCTTTTCATTACCAACATAAAAAAGAGTATTCATGTAAATCATGGGTGTATGTTGGGGCGTTATACGAATCTAAAGGCGTAATGAACCTATTAAAAACCTTCAATCACTTTACAGCAAACTACGAAACTGATGCGCAATTAACACTTATTGGTGGAGGCCCCCTAGAAGAGTGGATTAAGCGGTACTCCCGAAGAAATAGAATTGACCACTTAGTTGATATTCGAGGTCCTGTAAGGCGAGAGGATCTCGCAGAGATATTCTCAACGAAGGATCTAATGGTGCATCTAAGCCCTTACGAAACCTTTGGTATCGTTTCACTCGAGGCTATTGCCAGTGGGCTTCCAGTAGTCTCAATTAAAAATGGCGGCTCAGAGGACACTTGGGAAGATTTGTCAGAGATCAGTGGGCTTATTCTGGACCCATCAGCAAAATATAAGGAAATAGCAGACTCTATCGAGAAATGGAGATCTGGGATCCGAAACTTACAGCTAAAGGATGCATCAGAGATACTTAGAAAACGATTTAGTGGAGATGTCATAGTCTCGCAATTGAAAGAAATCTATGAGGAAGCTCTGTGATGATAGTTTTACTTATCTCGGAACTATATAGAGTTGACGAGTTGGACTCTTACATCACTTGGATTCTGCAACAAGAAGATGTTGAACTAATTCTCCTCTGCCCCTCAAAAGACTTTTGTGACAAGAACTCCAATGATTCTAGGATTACTGTGAGACCCTTTCTAACCACTAAACAGGCAAGAAAGATTAGTACTTCTAGAAAAGTGGATAGTTTCAAATACAAAGTAATACGGCTTCTCCGAAGAGGGTCTTCGGTCGGAGTTATTACTGAAAAGTCATTGCTCTTCGCAATTCGGTCTGTGAGAAAAGTTAAATCAGTTATTAACGGAGAGCATTCACCAGCCACCACATCACATAGTGTTCCAAGTACAAATGGTTCTGTGGTCTCCCCTCATTACCAAGAAGTTGTAAACTCACTACAAAAAATTCATGCTGAGGTCGCGATCACGCGTATTGATGTCTTTGATCTTCAGGATTTAAAGGCAGTCATGGATTTTGCTGAGGAGAAAAGAGTCGAAGTTCAAATAACTTAAGAGGTTAAAGTTGCAATAAAAGCTTTGCAATATTATTTGCAGCATCGCCCAATCCAAATGGGAATCCACGTTCAGTACTTGGACGAGGGCGGGAGATGGCATCAGTGATTTGTTTAGGCTCAACTAACGTGTTCCATTCCCCAGTTAAGGTCTCAACCCACTCGGTTTCTGTTCTAACAGTGGTGCATGGCGTTCCAAGATGAAATGACTCCTTTTGAAGTCCCCCAGAATCTGTGATGATATGCTCAGCCTTCATTACGGTAGCAACGAGTTCACGGTAGCTTAGTGGGTCAATTGAGCGGAGCGATCCATTGTTTAATTCAATATCAAATTCTTTGCACCTTTTGACCAAACGAGGATGCGAAGGAATGTAAGTTGGTAAATCAAGCTCCGATAATGCATCAATTATTTCTCTGAGTCTGTCGTCAATATCGGTATTCTCTTGTCTATGGATCGTAGCAAGGTAAAATTGTCCCTCTTGCACGTTAATCTTTTCAGAGCTTGGAATATCACCGGATACAGTTTCCTTCGCAGTATTTAGCACATCAATCATCACATCGCCTACTAGGTGGGATCGTTCACTTAAACCCTCATTCTGAAGATGTTGCATAGCGTTATTCGTAGGGGCTAAGAGAAGGTCGGAACAGTGGTCGGTTAGGATTCGGTTATGTTCTTCTGGCATAAAGGTATTCTTTGATCTCAGCCCCGCTTCAATGTGGGCCATTTTGAAAGGCAGCTTTGAGCAGACCACAGCGCACGCAAGCGTTGAGTTGGTGTCACCATAGCAAAGTACCCAATCTGGTTTCTGAGAAACTATATGAGGCTCAAGACTCTCAATAATTTTCGCCGTTTGCACAGCATGTGAGTGCGAACCGATGGTTAGATTTGCGATCGGAGCAGGGATGTTAAATTCTTCAAAGAAAATATCTGATAATTTCGAATCGTAATGCTGTCCAGTGTGGACGACAAGGTGCTCTACCCCTAGGCCGGAAAGTGCCCTATGTACTGGGGCTAGCTTTACAAACTGAGGTCGAGCCCCAACCACGCTTAATATGCGCATAGTTAGGTACCATTCCCAAAATGTCTTACAGGAATAGGCGAAATCATATTCGGATCAATTATATTTCTTCCGTCTACGACCAGTTTTGCATCCGGTAAATCTTCTGAAGTGATTTCGGTATACAGTTGGTGATCTGCCTGAACGATAGCGAGGTCGCAGGACTCTCCGAGATTATATGGCTCTAGTCCAAAGGATCGTATCTCTTCATCAGAGTACAAAGGGTCGTGGACAACTGGATAGCCTCCGAGATATCTAACGTATTCGGCTAAAGGGAATGCTCCTGAAAATGCAGTTTCTTTCACTCCGCCACGATAGGCGAGTCCGAGTATCACTACCTTCATGTCCCTAAGAGAATTGAACTGATCTAGGGCTATTTGAGTCACTCTTTTGGGCATTGACTCATTGACTTGAACTGCGGCTCGGGGCAGGCTGCACTCTGTATCGGTTTTGATATAGAATTTTGGGTATACGGGTATGCAATGCCCCCCAACAGCTATCCCCGGTTGGTGTATATGGCTGAAGGGCTGACTGTTTGAGGCTTCGATAATTGCATATGCGTCAAGTTCAAGTTCTTCTGCATGGAGAGCGAATTCATTAGCTAACGCAATATTTACATTCCGGTAGGTAGTTTCTGCAAGCTTTGCCATTTCAGCCGCCTCTGCTTTACCTAAATTCCAGACTCCATTTCGACGTGGCAGATCATCTCGGTCATCAAAATCAAGTATGCGCTCATAAAATGCAACTGCTCGGTCAGTTGAAATTGGATCCAAGCCACCGACTAACTTAGGGTACGCGCGCAGATCATCAAAGATTCGTCCGCTAAAAACTCTTTCTGGGCTGTACGCAACAAAAATATCAGATCCACAAGTTAGACCTGAAGTTTTTTCAAGCACAGGGGCAAACCGGGTGCGTGTTGTTCCAATCGGTAAAGTAGTTTCATAACAAACCAAGGTGCCGGAGGTCAGTCCTCCAGCGATATCGCGGGTCGCGGAATCAATAGCTGAAAAATCAGGGTCAGCTGATTCATCGACTATAACGGGCACAACGACTATTACATAGTCGGCTTGGCTAACTGCTTCCTTTGTGTTCGTTGAAGCTACAAGATAACCGCTATCAACAACTTCCTTAAGTAGCTCTGGTAATTTACTTTCACCTGGGAACGGGACTTGCGCACTGTTAATCTGTTCAACAACCAAATTGTTTATGTCTGCCCCAATAACATGTTCACCTTTAATCGCAATTTGAACGGCTAAGGGCAATCCTATTTTCCCAAGTCCCACAACACAAGTCGTCATTTTACTCCGATCTAGTCTTCGCTTGTGATGCAGAATCTAGAACCCTTTCAGCATTCTCCACAGCTAGAACTCCGTCGCTCATTGGTACTATTTCTCCGCCAACTTGAAGGACCATGTCTCTGAAACCTTCAAATTCAGTTCGGAGCGGTTCAGGCTTTGCAATAGCGAAACGGATCATATCCCCCTCTGCTACGCCACGGAATTGCGAAATACCTTCCCAGGGTGTGGGGGCATTTGCATTTTTATGAAAGGTTAGATCAGCAAGTAATGTGTCAGCGACTAATGAACCGTTTTCGCCAGTTGCAATTGTAAAGCGTTCTTTAACAGGAGATAGCCAGTTCACCAAATGATTTGTAACGACATTATTCTCCAGAAGGCCGGTTACTGCAACGAGATCCTCATGGTTTCTTCCCGCTTTGTGGGCAGTATGAGCAGAAATATTAGTGAAATTTGCTGCACCGATCCATGTTGCAAGATCTAAGTCGTGTGTTGCAAGATCTTTAACAACACCCACGTCTTGTATTCTGTTTGGGAAAGGGCCGATCCGTCGAGTCGAGATTTGATAAAGGTCACCTAATTCTCCTGCTGCAATCCTTTCACGCATACTTCGGATAGCAGGGTTAAATCTCTCAATATGTCCTACAGCGCCTACGAGGTTAGCATCGTCAAATGCCGATGCGATCCGCTTTGCAGCATCAGAGTCGATCGCAAGTGGCTTTTCAACCAATGTGTGCACCCCTGCTTCGCATAACTGAAGCGCTGCTTGCTCGTGCTTGCTAGTCGGGCATGCCACTACTGCCAAGTCAATTTTTTGCTCAATAAGTTCTTCTACAGATGAGACGATAAGTGATTCGTCAATGTTGCCGGTGCTATCTCCAGCCGGATCGGCGATACCAACAAGCGTTACTTTATCCGTTGAAGACATCACTCGCGCATGATTTTTTCCCATCATGCCCAGTCCGATAAGTCCGGCTCTTAGCGCCATGAGTTGACTGCCTCAACAATCGTATTCAATTGGTCTTCTGTCAAAAGTGGGTGGACAGGTATGGAAAGAGCTTGTTGAGTAGCCACATTTGTATTTGGTAAGTTAATTTCTTTGCCAAATGAAGGAAGCTCGTGGACGGGAGTTGGGTAATATACGCCATTGCCTATGTTCAACTGTGTTAGATGGTCTGAGAGCTCATTGCGCATATCAGTTTTGATAGTGTACTGGTGATAAACATGATCTACTTCGTTGCTTTCGGTTGGAACTGTTACTGCGGATAAGTTCTCACTCAAAAAAATAGCGTTCTGTTGGCGTTTGGTAGTTCGCTCCCGTAATTTCTGGAGTTGGACACGTCCAATTGCTGCATGGATGTCGGTCATTCTGTTATTAAAACCGATGACCTCATTCTGGTATCTCTTTTCCATGCCTTGATTTCGGAGGAGCCTGGCTTTTCTCGCTATTTCATCATCTGCTGTTACGATCATTCCGCCCTCACCACTTGTCATGTTTTTAGTTGGATAGAAGGAGAATGCTGCTGTACCAAAAGTGCCGACTGGCTGAGATTTATAGGTAGCTAAATGAGCTTGGGCGGCATCCTCGAGAAGCATTAAGCCGTTTTTAGCGCAAATTTCTGTTAAAGGATCCATATGAGCTGGATGTCCATATAGATGAACGGGCATGATCGCTGATGTGTTCTTCGTTATTGCTGCTTCTACTGCGATGGGGTCCATAGTGAAAGTATTAATATCGATATCAACAAAAACTGGGGTTGCTCCGCAGAGTGATACTGCATTAGCGGTAGCTGCAAATGTGAAAGATGGGATTATCACTTCGTGCCCGCATTCAATTCCTGATGCCAAAAGTCCCAAGTGAAGGGCTGATGTTCCGGAATTAACGGCTATGCAATGATGTCCTTCCATCAATAGTGAGAATTCATTCTCGAAAGCTTCAACTTCAGGGCCTTGGGCTATCATGCCGCTGTCTAGGACCCGCATTACAGCCTTCTTTTCTTCATTGCCGATAACTGGTTTTGAGAGGGCTATCATCTTAACAATCTACCTTTAGAATGCGCAGTAATAGGTGTATAGAAAATAAACTAATATAAAATAAATTAGATTTAGTCCACGCTTTCTAATGAATACTGATTGCAGGTATCCTTTAGCAAGATGAGGGGAGGAGATCAATGGAATTAAATCTCAAAGGGAAGCGTGTTGTTATTCCCGCATCTACAAAAGGCATACTGAGACGTGTCGTTGACCAACTGGTTGATGAAGGCTGTGACGTGGCTATTTGCTCTCGTTCAGAAGATACGGTTGCGCGTGCACTTCGAGAGTTATCTGGAGGAAAAGGTTCTGCAATTGGTCGCTCATGCGATGTAAACGACAAAGAGGATTATGAAGCTTGGCTTGAGGAAGTTGCTGAGCAATTGGGTGGAGTGGATATCTTTATCCCGGGAGTTAGCGCGGGTGGTGGTGCTGATAGTGAGCGAAATTGGTGGAAGAGCTTTGAGGTAGATGTCTTATCTACAGTTCGAGGGTGCGAAGTTCTCATTCCTCATATGAAAGAGTCTGGAGGTGGAGCAATTACATTTATCACTACAACAGCTTCTGTTGAAACATTTGGAGGTGCACAAGCTTATAACGCTATGAAGGGGTCGTTGCTTGTTTATGCAAAGCAACTATCCCAAGAAGTAGGGAAAGACGGTATTCGGGTTAACTGTGTATCACCTGGCCCTATTTACTTTGAGGGTGGAGTTTGGCAGATGCTCAAGGACACAATGGCAAAATGGTTTTCAAAAGTAGAAAGAGACCACCCATCTGGACGTTTGGGAACACCCGAAGAAGTATCAAACTGTGTGACATTTATATCAAGTCCCGCAGCCAGTTGGGTTTCGGGAACAAACCTAATAGTAGATGGCGGTTTCACTAAGCGTGTTCAGTTCTGACGGTGAGCAATGAAAGTTATACGGAAGAATAAAATCGTTCGAAGCAACCCTAAACAGAATCCATCAGGGACACCAATAGATAAAGCCCCTGACCGTGACCTTGGCACAAATATAATTCCCAAGGAACGCTATATCTGCAAGGATTTTATGAAGCGAGAGTGGGAGACTATTTGGACCAAAGTTTGGTTGCTGGGCTGTCGCGAAGATCAAATCCCAGAACCAGGAGACTATATATGCACCAATATCGGTGTTGAGTCTGTCATTATTGTTAGACAAAACGGGGGAGGTTTCAAAGCATTCCACAATGTATGTATGCATAGAGGGAACCGTTTGGCTGATGAAGGACTAGGTCACGCTGACCCCTTTGTTTGTGGATATCACGGTTGGAAATATGATTCTGATGGAACTTTTGTTGATATCCCAGACTTAGAAACATTTCCGCAAGGAAAGCCGCCATGTAATGGTTTGTCAGAACTTCCATGCGAGACTTGGGCTTCGTTTGTTTGGTTCAGCCTTAATAGAGATGTCGAGCCTTTGGAAGATTATTTAGGTGATTTGGTTGGCCACTTTGAGCCTTACCACTTTGAACGAATGGCAATGACCCGTTGGGTCACAGCCGAATGGAATTGCAATTGGAAAGCGTCAGTTGATGCTTTCGCAGAGTCATACCATACTGCTCAAACTCACCCTCAGCTTTTGTGGTATTTGGAGGATCTTGATCTTCAAATTGACTTGTATGATAAACATAGTCGGTATCTTGTTCCATTTGGCCTTCTGAGCCCCCGAGTTGACTCAGTAGGTGAAATACCACCTCCTTTAAAAGCTATGCTTCGTGGCGCTGGCATGGACCCAGCTTCATATGAAGGGTCAATGAACGATATTCGTGTCGCAGTGCAGCGATATAAACGTGCTACGCAGGGGGAGCAAGGTAAAGACTTTTCGGAATTGCATGATGAGCAACTTACCGATGATTTCAATTATTTAGTGTTTCCGAATGTGACGACAAATACGCATTCCGATGACCTGATGCTTTTCAGGCATAGACCGCATCCGGATGATCCTAATAAAATGTTTTTTGATATTTGGATGTTTGAGTTAATTCCTGAAGGTGAGGAGTGGCCGCCGTTGCCGAAACATGACTTTAGGCCTGCGGGGAGCACTCGGTCTTTAGGGATGGTGATTGATCAGGATGCATCAAATTTATCTACTGTTCAAGAGGGAATGAACAGTGATGGGTTCTCCGGTTTGTGGTTATCTGACCAGGAGTTGAGGCTAAGGCATTTTCATAAAACTATTTCGGATTATGTGGGTGGGTAGTCGATGCCAGTGGGGTCAATGGTAGGTAACATAGTTAGTGCCAATCTATTTGGGGGACTTAATGAGTAATAATCGTGAAGTGGTCATTGTTGATGCGGTTCGTTCTGCTACTGCCAAGCCCAATAGTAGGCTTTCGCGATTCCATGTCACTGACTTACTTGGTGATGTGTTGCAGTCGTTATTTGAGAGGAACAACGTTGATCCTAATGAAGTTGATCACGTCGCAGGTGGTTGTATCGCTCAAGTTGGTGAACAGGCGAACAATGTTACTCGTACGGCGTGGCTTGCGGCTGGGCTTCCTATGCATATTGGGGCCTCAACTACATCTACGCAGTGTGGATCTGGTCAACATGCAAATACGTGGGCTCATTCCCTTATCGGGTCCGGAATGGCTGACATAGTTGTGGTTTGTGGAGTTGAATCGATGTCGCATGTTCCGATGGCATCGCAAATTCCTTTAGATGCTGATGGGAAAGCTTATTTAGGTGACCGTTATACAGATAGATATAAGGAGATGTATGACCCTACTAACCAACTTGAGGGAGCTGAGCGAATTGCATCAAAATGGAATTTGACGCGTGAGGAGTTAGATCATTTTGGTGTGCGCTCTCAAAATCGAGCTGCCATTGCTTGGGATGAGGGGCGATTTGAAGGCCAAATTATTCCTTTTGATGTTCATGGTGATAGTTCAGATATGCATGTGCGTGATGAGGGGCTTCGGGAGACAACCTATGAGGGTTTAGCGAAACTCAAACCCATTGCAGGGGTTGGCTATTTTTCGGAACCGGCGAAATATCACACTGCAGGTACTGCATCGCAGCTTGCTGATGCTTCCTCAGCGCTACTTGTAATGAGTAAGGAGAAAGCCGATGAATTGGGACTAACTCCTTTGGCAAAAGTCATTAGTTCCTGCTTAGTGGGAAGTGACCCTGCTTTGATGCTGACAGGGCCCATACCAGCGACCCAAAAGCTGCTGTTAGAAACGGGCCTTACAACTGATGACATTGATATCTTTGAGATAAATGAAGCATTCGCTGCAGTTGTGCTTGCTTGGGCGAAAGAAATGAAGATAGCAATAGACGATCGCGTGAATCCAAACGGTGGGGCAATCGCAATAGGTCATGCATTGGGGTCAACTGGGCCTCTCTTGAT
>CEQY01201624.1_pt1 | contig 15865 bp, 13 predicted proteins | sample 361391 | NCBI WGS metagenome assembly CEQY01 (sample SAMEA2621075, study PRJEB7988) | marine metagenome | isolation source: saline water (ENVO:00002010), including | reverse complement strand
CGTTGAGCCGGTGAATGCAATTTTATCGATATCTTTATGCTCCACCAAAGCTTGTCCGGTCTCCCCTGCACCCGTCACAATATTCACCACACCTGCGGGAAGTCCTGCTTCCGTACAGATTTCTGCAAATCTAAGTGCGGTGAGAGAAGTTGTCTCTGCTGGTTTAAGCACCACGGTATTTCCACAAGCAAGAGCAGGGGCAATTTTCCAGGCCAGCATCAGCAGTGGGAAGTTCCAAGGAATTATTTGTCCGCAAACTCCTACTGGTTTTACTTCTTTTCCCGGTAGCACATACTCTAATTTATCCGCCCAACCAGCATTATAGAAAAAATGCTGAGCGACGAGAGGAAGATCCACATCACGAGATTCCTTAATGGGCTTTCCTCCATCAAGGGTCTCCAGTATCGCCAACTCACGAGAGCGCTCTTGAATAAGACGCGCTATTCTGTAAATATATTTTCCTCTCTCACTTGCGCTTAACTCTGACCACTCACCTTTAAAAGCTTTTCTCGCCGCTTTCACAGCAGAGTCTACATCTTCTTTGAAACTCAAAGCCAGTTTAGTTAGAACTTCTCCCGTCCCAGGATTCGTCGTTTCAAAATACTTACCAGACTTAGGGGCCACAAATTTCCCCCCAATATAGTTTTCATATTTTTTAGCAATTTCTACTTTCATACTCTCTGGTGCTTCAGAATATTCAAACACCATCCCTTTTTTAGTTTTTTGCTTTACTGCTTTTTTCTTTGTCTGAGTCTTTGCTTTTTTCTTCGTCATACTCATCCCTTAATCCATTGAGAAAACATCATCGTAATAATATCTTCCCGTCACTTGTTTAAATATTTGTTTTAATAAATCGTTTAATAATGAACTGGCACCGAAACGAAAGAGATCAGGAGTAAGCCAATCACTTCCGAGAGTTTCATTCACCATACATAGATAATGAATCGCTTGCTTAGCGGTTTTAATCCCCCCCGCAGGCTTCATTCCTATCTTGATACCTGTCTCATCATAGTAATCAGCAATCGCTTGCAACATCACCAGCGTCACGGGCATCGTCGCCGCTGGTTGTACTTTTCCGGTACTGGTTTTGATAAAGTCTGCTCCCGCCTCCATCGCCACCCAAGAAGCCAAACGAACTTTGTCATAGGTTTTTAATTCACCCGTTTCAAGAATAACTTTTAGATGAGCATCACCACAGGCTTCTTTCACAGCGCGGATTTCATCAAACACTTTTTGGTATTTTCCTGAATGAAAAGCCCCACGATCAATCACCATATCAATTTCAGTGGCGCCGAACTTTACCGCTCTTTTTACATCACTCACCTTTATATCCAGAGGAAGTTGTCCCGCTGGAAAAGCTGTGGCCACAGAGGCAAGTTCCACTCCACTTCCTTCCAAAGCTTTAGCCGCAATCGGAACCATATTAGGATAAACACATATGGCCGCCACACTTGGGATCGGACGGTAAGTTTCATATTTTTTCATTTCATTTTGAACTGCTGGAGGCACAGGATTGATCGCCTTACCACACAACTGCTTGACCTTACCCGGAGTGTCCATCCCCTCGAGAGTAGTGAGATCCACCATTTGGATCGCTAGGTAGAGGGCATCTAATTTCGAAGACTTTTTAATACTTCGAGTGGTAAAGCTCTTTGCCCGCTCCTCTGCCGCAATCATATCGATAGGAAAATGGGGAATGGATAGCTTTTGACCATCTCTTTTTAGTGATACATCAAACACAGTATACTCCTTAAACAAATAATGTTCGGTAGTTTACGTACTTGATTTTTGGTTGTCTATGGAACTAAGAATTATTTATTCACGCACCGCATTAATGCGATAAGTACGATAGCAGCGCATGGGTTTGAGCTGGACCTTCTCACTCTCTGAGAGAGAAATTTCTCCGGACTGAAGCTTACCCGTGAATCGGTTGATAATAATCTTAAAAGCCGCGTTTTCATCATCTTTTAAGCTATAGCTATAAATGGAATCATAATCAGTTTCGCTATAATTAATTTCCTCTAATGTCATTTCATTACTTACCGTCTCATCATTCATAAGCATAGAAACTTGACCGTTTAAACTTTCAAGAAGAACGACGCGATCCGTTTTGTTCGCACATACTAACTCGAAAGGAATATAATTAGGCTTTGTGGATTCAAACTCAATACATCTTGATTGAACTTTTCCTCTATTTTCTATCTGAAACATAAGAACTTTATTTTTAAGTTTTAAATTCACAAACTCCACTCTATAGGGATCATCCATGGCGCGGACTAAAGTGAGAGCATATTGTTCAATGATATCGTTATTTTCTTCATGCAGGTTTATATTTTGCTCAAGTAGGGAATTAAGAATATCTGTCTTTAGGTTTTTAATTAATAATTCGGTAAGGGTCGCAATTTCTTGTTTTCCATGCTCTGTTACATAATTATTTAGGAGATTCCAGGCCGCATTTTTGATGGTCTCTTTAATAAGAACTTCTTGTCCTAAATCCTCATCTAATATTTTACAATCGCGATACTTATCCGTAGTGAAGGCCATAGGCATGGTGGAATCAATATGATTTCCATTGCGGGTAGGAACTAATACAGGCTCAGAGGGCAAATCCACCTGCACCCCATCCTCAAATTTATTATCCACATGCATAGCAAATTGAGATTCTTTGCAAGCGATCATTGAGATAAAAAAGGTACTGAGCAGTAATAATTTCATAGAGTTATTTTAACAGATTGTAAGATCGAGCATAAGCTGGTGGGGTGTTTTTTACACACCCCGGTTATAAACTAGACGTTTTAGAGCGTCCATTTTAATTCAGTTGTCTTATTTGCCTCTTCAAGCTGAAGGTTATCAAATGATTTTTGAACTTTAGCTGAATGATAGCTTAGGGTTAATGCCCCCCAACCTTTTGTCCTAAAACTAAAAAAACTTCCATAGACCAATGAAGTTCTATTGCTTATATCATCGCCACTCACTCCGGGACTATAATCGACTAACAAACCAAGCCCTATATTTCCAGAAATGTAGAGATATTGACTCCATCCCAATTGCAACAAAGTGAGCTTTTCAGTTTCTAAAACCGCAAGTCCGCTCTCAACTTCTAGAAAGATTTCCTCATTTTGCTTGAGAGCAAGGGAGAACTTTGAGTAGCGAAAAGGAATCCAATCCACACCAAATTCTCCTTCTCTTAGGGTGACTTCATTGATTTGGTCTAAAAACATATCCTGATCATTGAAGGCATAGCTCTTGTTTTTAAACTGAAAAAAGAAATTCCAATTCTTTGAACTCTGATGGCCAAGCATGACTCCCATCTGATTAAAACTGGGTTCCGACAAAAACGTTCCCGACCCTCCCGCTTCATTTTCAGCTACTATTTTTTTTGAACCATAACCAACTAAAAGCGAGAAATCAAAAGCCTGTGCTTTAGAACTTCCAAAGAGAATAAAGAGTGCCAAAAAGAATCGAAACATTAAAAAAATTTTAATTGAATTGGAGAGAATTGGTAGTTTTGGGAGAGAGAATTAAGTTTTCTTGAGGATAAAAACAACTCTTTTGATCAACAATAAGACTTTAGAATTTCTCTCTCTTAGCCGAAAAGAAAGAAATGAGTCAAAACTTTTTATTCCTATTCATATTTACTTTCATGTCACTGGCAATGGCTCAAGAGTCTGATCAACTTCTCAATATCGCCAAAGAAGATATAAATAACATTGTGTCCCATATGAATCAGCCCATCATACCCAATCAATGTTTTGAAAATAAACAAAAAGATATCAATTCCAGCTTGTGGCTGACTTGCGCTAAGGTCAAGAGAGTCAAAAAAATGGGAGAAGATATTACTATTTCTTTTGAGCAAGACAATATGGGGGTGGCACTCAGGGAAACCATTTATCCTAAAGATGGAGTGACCCAGTCGTATAGTAGCACAGCCTATAGAGACTGCACTCCCGCTAGTGAACTTGTTGATCTTTTTGGTATCGATAGTTTTAACACCCAAAGGGCCATGAGAATTATAGATGATAGAGCTTTTAATCCTGTGACGCTCTTTCTTCCCTGCCCTCATAGCATTAAGGTGAAGAAAAACTCGGATACTGCTGCTTTATTAAATCAAAAGGGTAAACTGGTCTGCATCACCATCGATCAACACACTGAAGCCTCTCGAATTCAAATTTCGGGGGAAGCGATGAGTTCTCATAAAGTCATTATGAGAGAGGCTAACGAAGATAAAAAATAAATCACTTTGAAGTTTTAGCTCCAAGCTCTTTGAGTTCAAAAGCCCGATCCACTAAATTACCTCGTCCAGAACTAAGTTTTTTTGAAAGGTCTTCAAATAAATTTTGCGAGCGCTTAAAACTTGCTTCGAGTTTATCTAAATCCTCTTGTAGTCCTACAAACTTATCATACATAGCTCCAGCTTTCTCAGCAATCTCTGCAGCAGACTTAGATTGTTTATCTATTCTCCACAGTGAAGCGACGGTTTTGAGATTAGCTATTAAGTTCATGGGAGACACAAGTACAATATTATTTTTTAAGGCATCATCAATAAGTTCAGGGAAGTTTTTTAAAAGCAAACTATAGACCCCTTCCACTGGGACAAACAAATAAACAAATTCAGGACTATTAACGCTTTCAAGCATTTGATAGTTTTTACTCCCTAATTGCTTAATATGATTTTTCACCGAATCTTTTAGGGCTTTTAGTTTTTGTTCCTCTTCCCCATCCAGATAATCAAAATAGGCTTTGAGACTTACCTTAGAATCGATAATGATATGAGAATTATCCGGTAAGTTGATAAGGGCATCTGGTCTTAAATGTTTCTCACCAGCTTTGATCGCCACCTGAGTAGTGTATTCACGTCCTTTTTCCAGCCCTGAATATTCCAGAATTTTCTCAAGAGTGAGCTCTCCCCAATCCCCTTGAAACTTCACATCACTTGAAAGAGCTTTTGTGAGCTGATGGGCTTCTTTTTCAATTTTTCCCGCAGCTTCCATCATCTGTTGCATGCGAGACTGAATAAGGGATCTCTCTTTCACATCTTTATCATGAGTCGAGCTGATAAAAGTTTGATAATCTTTAAGGGGTGACAAAAGAGTGTTTTGAAATTGGGTTGAATTTTGATTGAGAATATCTTGCGCCAGTACTTTGAATTTATTCTCTTGGGCTTTTGCTATTATTTTAAAAATGATGATTCCTAAGACAAACGAAAGCCCTGCCCCTGCTGCAAAGGCAATGAGAATATCAGAAGTCATCACCATTATTTAACGATCACCTTAACCATACGAAGCTTTCCAAGTTTAAAGATATGCTCTGCTCCACTTGAAAGTTCTAAGTTTTCTTCCTTGCAAGCCTTACCATCAAGCTTGAAAGCATTTTGCTTAATAAGCCTGCGACCTTCTCCGTTTGATTTTATAAACTCCAATTCTCTGAAGAAATCTAATACTGCAAGAGTGCCGGCCTCAACTTCTTTCACAGGGATATCGTCAGGAATTTTATTCTTTGCAAATCGGTCTTCAAATTTCTGGCGCTCACCTGCTCCCGTCCCTTCTGGATGATAATAGTCAACAATCTCTGCGGCTAATTCTTTTTTGGCATCCATGGGATGTTTTTTTCCTGATTTAATACTCTCAACCAAAGTCGTAATTTCATCCGCACTTCGTCTTGAAAGTAATTCGTAATACTTAACCATAAGATCATCAGAGATACTCATCATTTTACCGAACATATCAGTAGGTGTGTCTTCTAATGAGATATAATTATCTAAACTCTTACTCATTTTTTGCACACCATCCGTTCCTTCTAGGATAGGCATAGTGAGAATACATTGGGGCTCTTTATCAAAAGCTTTTTGCAAGTGACGCCCCATAAGCAAGTTAAAGGTTTGGTCCGTTCCCCCTAGCTCAAGATCAGCTTCAATTGCAACCGAGTCATAACCCTGCATCAGAGGATAAGCGAATTCATGCATATAAATGGCTTCTTGAGCCTTAAAGCGCTTGGTAAAATCGTCCCGCTCTAAAATGGAGGAGACAGTCACCTTGGCCATAATTTGAATCATGTCGATGGGTGAGAGTTTTGAGAGCCAATCATTATTAAAAACGATTTTCGTCTTTTCCATATCCAGAATTTTTCCCACTTGCTCAGCATAGGTTTTAGCATTTTCCATCACTTCTTGATCAGTCAGGATAGGTCTTGTTTTCGACTTCCCCGACGGGTCACCGATTCTTGCGGTAAAGTCACCGATGAGAAAATAAATATCATGTCCAAAATCTTGGAGGATTTTTAATTTTTGTAAGACAACAGTATGTCCTAGATGAATATCAGGTCTCGAGGGATCTGCCCCAAACTTAATGACAAGAGGCTTATCTTTTTCTTTTGATTTTTTTAACTTTTTTAAAAGCTCTTCTTCAGGCATAACATCAACAGCGCCTCTTTTTAATTCTTTAAGTTGATCCTCTGCTGACACACTTATCTTAGACATATTTTTTCCTTAAAAACCTGTTATTCTTGAACGCACGCGCTTCATTGTCGCCTCTGCAATTTCACTTGCTCTTTGTGCCCCATGATTTAAAATTTTATCCAGTTCATCTTTATTATTCATGAGCGAATTGAATCTCTCCCGGGGCTCTTTCAGATACTCATTTACCACTTCAAAAAGTTCTAACTTAGCGTAGCCCCAACCGATTCCTTCTCGATATCTTTTTTCTAGCGCATTGATTTGATCCGCAGTGGCAAACAGTCGATACAATTCCATAATGGTGCAATTGTCCGGATCCTTGGGAGCTTCTTCTGGAGTACTATCTGTAGCAATCTTATTGATTGTTTTTCTGAGTTTTTTCTCTGTTCCCCAAAGAGGAATCACATTGCCATAGGATTTACTCATCTTTCTGCCATCAAGGCCTACCACATAAGAGCCATTTTTTTGAATCACCTCTTGAGGTTCAACCAATGTCCCTTCCCCAAAGTATTCATTGCATCTGCCTGCAATTGAGCGAGCAATTTCAATATGCTGAACCTGATCCTTCCCCACTGGTACTTCATTCGTATCATAAAGAAGAATGTCTGAGCTCATAAGCACGGGATAATCAAACAACCCCATATTCACTCCGTGATCCAAATCACGTCCTTCCTGTTGATTTTTCTGAACCCGATCCTTATAAGAATGAGCCCGATTTAAATCACCTTTAGGAGTCATACAGTTTAGGATCCATGTGAGTTCAAAAACTTCTTTAATATCTGATTGTTTAAAAAAAATGGACTTCTCAGTATCAAGCCCTAACGCCACCCATGTTGCCGTTGTTTCATAAACATAATTTTTAAATATTTCCGGGTCTCGCACGCTCGTTAATGCATGGGCATCGGCGACAAAATAAAGCGCCCGATCAAAGTCTCCTGATCTCGACATCTCGATGGCGGGCTTAATCGCCCCTAATAAATTGCCAAGATGAATATCACCCGTCGGCTTAATTCCTGTCAGTACTGTTTTCATAGGTATTTTCCATAGCTTAGAACTTGATTCTAGCTAAAATTTAGCAGTTTTAAAAGGATTACGCTATAATCAAGTCATGAAAATACATCACTTAAACTGCTGCTCTATGTGCCCAGTAGGAGGAAAACTCTTTCCGAATATTTTTCCCCAGGAAATATGCTGTCATGTTTTACTTATTGAGAGTGACAATAGACTTATCTTGGTTGACACAGGATTAGGGCTAGCTGACTTTCAAGATCCATCTCGCCTTGGAATTATGCATTACTTTCTTGGGATACAAGGAAGAATAGAAGAAGCTGCCATCAATCAAATAAAAAAGCTTGGCTTTTCTCCAAGTGATGTGACAGACCTAATTCCCACTCATCTTGACCTAGATCACGCTGGAGGAATCCCTGACTTCACAGGAGCCCGAGTGCACACTCTACAAAAAGAATATGATGCCGCCCAAAAGCGTGGAACTTTTTTACATAAACATCGTTACCGTAAAGTACATTGGAACCAAGATACAAAGTGGAAAATTCACGATGAAAATTATGGAGAAAACTGGTTTGGCTTTCAAGCAGTCAGGCAACTAGAAGACTTACCTCCAGAGATTTTACTTATTCCTTTATTTGGACACACTCAAGGACATTTTGGTGTAGCAGTAAAAACAGAAAAAGGTTGGCTCCTGCATGCAGGAGATGCCTTTTATAATGAGAATGAAATTCTCATCGATAATAAATCAATATTCGGACTAAAAATGTTTCAAAGAATAGTCCATGAGGATCATACACGAGCTATTGAGAATCAAAAAAAATTAAAAGATCTAAGGGAGCAGAATGCACAAATTAGTGTATTCTGCTCCCATGATCCTAAACAATATAAAAAATTATCTACGAATTAAATAAGAAGCATGCCAGTTTTCTCCACGACGACCAGCATAGGGCCCCGTTTCAAAACTTAAAATATAAAGTCCATTCGGTTGGATACCTATGATCCTCACCAATGAATTACGATACTGTCTGTTATAAGCTTGATCACCCACACAGAACTCTCGTCCACAACCTTTTCGCTTTGCCAGTTGGTTAAAGCTCCAGTTGTTTCCAAAGCCACCGCGCTCAAAGCTTAAAACATAGTTTCCATTTGCTTGCAGACCAATGACTTTCACCGCATCAACATCCCGAGTGATCGTGTACATATTCTCACCGATACAAACTGATCGATAACAGCCATCCATGATAGCAAAGTCACGGCGAGATCTATTGCTCTCACGCTGACCACGCATTCTTCCTTCAAGGTGTTCGATATAATAAAGTCCACTAGCTTGATGATCCAAAACTTTTACTTTCACTGTGCCACGAGCGATATCATAAACCACTTCACCAGGTGATAAATCTCTATCCACACCACGGGTGTTACGTGGACGATCAGGTCTCGGTCTATCAGGTCTAGGCTCTGGGCGATCTGGTCTTGTGGTTGGTGGATCCACCCGTGGATCTGGATCACGAGGCTCATCGCTTGGGCCATCTATATCTGGATTTGGTAAAGGATTTCTAAGCACGGGAATTCTTCTATTCCATCTTCGTCTTAAAGCGTCTCTATAAGAAATTTTTAATTCATTTTCTTTATATCCGTAGTAGTGCTCACCTTTTTTGGTTAAATTCTCAAGTTGCCAAGGCTGCCAATAGTATTGACTTGAATACATAAGATAACAGTACTGTGTGTTTTGATTATTTTCATAATCTGTATATTTATTCACGACCTTACAAGTGGCATCGTTTTTCATAAAAATATTCGTCCAATTATTAATCGCGTAAGGGATTTGAGTAAACCCTCTATCTAGGGCATAGCGATGTCTCTCAGCTCCGACTTCAGTAAAAGGCGTAACATGAAACCACCATTTATAGTTATACTCTCTGATATAGCGTCTGGTAAAAAAGAGCCATAATTTCCCAAGATTAACCCTATTTTCAACTAAGGCATCATAAGTCCACATATGGGCGCGATTATAGCATTGGGAATCATCATGGGTATTTCCATTCATGGTGTTCATGATTTGCTGAGCGTGATCATAATCTCTAAGAGTTGTGATATTACTCTTTTCAATTGGGTCTCGGCTGGTCCAACGAATTGAGTTGTACCTCTGAGGATTATACATCTCTTTTTCATTTTCGTTTTCAATTGAAGAGGTAATCGGACTTGCAGGATTTTCGAGAACAATTTTATCTATGAGGTCACTTTGTTCTGCTCTATCGGTAAGCTTATTGATACTAATATAAAAATTAGATTTTAATGCGGCTCTAGCTTGAGCCATTAAATCTTTATTCTTATTATCAAAATGAACAATCTCACCATTATCTAAAAAGAGGGTGATATGCCCTGAGAGATACTCACCATTTTCATGAATTTGGATAATTCTTCGCTCTTCTGCCAACGCAAAAGTTGTTGCAATCATCATCCCGAGTAGGACTAATAATTTCATTGTGCCTCCTAATAAGTACGAATATGCTGCAATACATAGCAAATTCATACGAGCTTGGGCATAAGCTGTGTAAATTTTATGGATACAATGAAACTTTCAAATTTAAAATTCAACTACTTAGGTTGCTTGTTTAAGTTTTTTCAAACAATCTAGCTCTTATTTTTAAACTCTATCTCATTGAAACTTGGTAGTATGCTTCGGTGAAAAAAACTCAAACCAACTTAATTATAAAGACAAAAAAAGGACTTTATTGTCCCCAAGGTGATTTCTACCTCGACCCTGTCTCCCGATCTAAAGTAGAGACAGCTCTTATCAGCCATGGACACGCCGACCATCTGCGAGCAGGACATAAACATTATATTTGCACTGAAAAATCCCTCCCCATTTTAAATAAGCGCATCGATTCTCCCAACAAACAACCCCATAACATCAAAACCTTTGGTTACGGGGAAGTATTTCATTTAGGTGAGGTGAAAATTAGTTTTCACCCGGCAGGCCATATACTGGGGTCTGCCCAAATAAGAATGGAATATAATGATGAGGTATGGGTGTATACGGGGGATTTTAAAAGAGGTGCTGATCCAACCTGCGAGCCGTTTGAAGTGATCCCTTGTGACGTTCTTATCAGTGAAGCGACTTTTTCGCTGCCTGTTTTTCGCTGGCCAGATTTTGAGTCAGAAGTTGAGAGCATTTATCATTGGTGGCAAGAAAATAAAAAAGAAAATAAACCTTCAGTGTTGGGGGCCTACTCCCTAGGAAAGGCCCAAAGGATTATGAAAGCTTTGCGGCAGTTTACCCAGGAAGAGATTCTTGTTCATGGAGCGGTGGATGAAATTTGTCAGGCCTATAAAAAAGTAGGAGTCGACGTAGGCCCTTACCAGCGCATCACCAAAGAGACCAAAGACTTTGCGGGTCAACTCATTATTTCTCCGCCTTCGGCTATTCGCAGTTCATGGTCTAAAAAATTTAAAAATAAAACGACTGCCTTTGCCTCAGGTTGGATGCGAGTTAGAGGGAACAGAAGGCGCAGGGGTGTGGAGAGAGGCTTTATTATCAGTGATCATGCAGATTGGGATAGCTTGGTTAGAACTTTTCGAGAAACAGGGGCCAAAAAGATTTTTCTTTTTCATGAAAACACCCAGGCCATGCAAAAACATCTCACAGAGCAGGGTTTTAATATTTCCTCCACAAAAGAGTTGGTGTGAGATGAAAGAATATATTCAACTTATCAAACAACTTGATACAACAAATAAAACGAATCAAAAGAAAAAGCTTATTCAAGATTATCTTGTGAGGGAGAACGGGAGCCAAGACGCGGTCTGGGCAGTTTATTTTTTATTAGGTGAGAAATTAAAAGGAATTCCTTTTAGAAGAAAAGATCTTAAAGACATTTTCTGTAAAGTCCATGGACTTAGTGATGAGTTTTATACAGAAAACAGAAGTTTCGTCGGAGATAGTTCTGAAACCATGGCCCTTCTCGCCCATAAGAATACCAAATTGATCCGACAATCAATTCCGAATTTTATAAAGAAAAGACTCTTACTGCTAGATAAAAATAACGTTGAAAAAAGTGAAACAATTTTGAAAGAGCTTTGGGAGAGCTATGATTTTTATACACTCTTTGTCATTCATAAAATGTTAAGCGGTGGACTTAGAATCGGAGTGTCAAAAAACCTGGTCATTAAAGCTATGGCCGAACTCTATGAAATTGATGAAGATATTCTGCAACAACGTTTCATCCAAGCCTTTGACCCTTGGCAAACAAACTTCGATGAGCTCATAGCCAAAGCTTCTGATACGGAGAAGCTCTCACAACCCTATCCTTTTTATCTGGCCAGCCCCTTAAGTTCACCAGAAGCGACTCTTGAAAATTTAGAAGACTGGCGAGCTGAATGGAAATGGGACGGCATTCGGGTTCAGCTGATTAAAAGAGAAAATGAGATTTATCTTTGGTCTAGAGGGGGCGAAATTATTAATGAGTCATTTCCGGATATAATTGCAGCTGCTGAAACTCTCGAACAATCTTTTGTTCTGGATGGGGAACTGCTTATCATTAAAGATCATGATATTCAGGACTTTAACTCCCTTCAAAAAAGACTGAGACGAAAAACAGTCTCTAAAAAAATGCTTCTCGATTTACCTGCTAATATTTTAGTTTACGATCTCCTTGAAATAGAGGGTAAAGACTTGCGTTCAACTCCTCTTAAACATCGACTGGATCAATTAGAAAAATTCTCAAGACATTTTTCTTTTCAAATATCTAAACCACTTCCTTTTAGCAATCTTCATGATCTCAAACATCTAAGAGAACAAGCTCGTGAGTTCAACACCGAAGGGCTAATGCTGAAAAGACTTGATAGCGTTTATCGCAGTGGAAGAAAAACCGGAGACTGGTGGAAATGGAAAGCAGATCCTTTTAGCTTAGACTTAGTTCTCACCTATGCACAAGCAGGTTCAGGCCGACGCTCAGGTCTTCATACCGATTATACTTTTGCTATTTGGGATAAAGATAAAAGCCAATTAATTACACTCACCAAAGCTTATAGCGGGCTTACTGATCAGGAATTGAATAAATTTGATCAATGGATCAAATCAAATACTCTTGAGCGCTTTGGACCCGTCCGCCGAGTCAAACCCAATCATGTTTTTGAGATTCATTTTGAAGGGATTGCCCCTTCTAGCAGACATAATAGTGGACTGGCCCTTCGCTTTCCTAGGATTCACCGCTACCGGGATGATAAAACCATTGAAGAGGCTAATACCCTAGATGATGCGGAGAAATTACTTGAGCTCTAAAAAAATCCTCAAAGATATTCAAAGCTATTTTCAAAGTTTAGGCCACACCCCTTTTGCTTTTCAAACTGACGCCTGGGAAAACTATCTCAATGGTAAGAACTCTATCATCAATGTACCCACTGGAATGGGAAAAACTCTGGCAAGCCTTGCTGCAGCTATGGTTGAAGTCTCTCAAACAACTCATCGCGAAGGTATTCAAATTTTATATATCTCACCATTGCGCTCATTAACCACTGATCTTGAAAGAAATCTGGAAGACTTCAATCATTCACAACAACTTCAATTAAAAATTGCGACCCGAACAGGTGACACCAAAGCTCATGAAAGGGCAAAACTCAAAAAAAACTCACCTGATATTCTGCTCACCACACCTGAATCTTTCAATCTTATGTTAGTGGATCAGGATTATGCTGAACTATTTAAATCACTTCGTTTATTGGTTATCGATGAATGGCATGTACTGATATCTCAAAAACGAGGGGTGTTACTCCAACTTAACGTCGCCTGGCTTAATCAATTGAATCCTGACTTTTTAATTAATATCATGTCTGCTACTCTGGCGGATCCTATGGCCACAGCTTATGCTCTAGCTCCTCAGAGAGAGTTTCAACTGGTCACAGAAGAGATAGAAAAAATTGTTGAAACGGATATTTTACTTCCCGATGAGATAGCCACATTTCCATGGAGAGGGCATCTTGGGAGTGCTCAATTAGATAATTTACTTCAGGTGCTCAACCAAAATGAATCCACCCTTATTTTTACGAACACCCGTAGTCAGGCAGAGAAATGGTATCAATTTCTCATAGAAAAATTTGAACCTCTAAGTGAAATTATCGCTGTTCATCACTCTTCTATTGAATCGAGCGAGAGAAGTCGAGTGGAAAAAGGACTAGTGAGCGGAGAAGTCAAATGGGTGGTTTGTACCTCGAGTCTGGATCTCGGGATCGACTTTCCAAAAGTAGAAAAAGTTATTCAAATCGGTTCTGCGAAATCAGTGTCACGATTATTACAAAGAGCAGGAAGGGCGGGGCATAAACCCGGAGGTATTTCCAAAATACTATTTGTTCCTACCCACGCTTTTGAGATTTTTGAGTACTTGGCCTTAGAAATGGCGATCGATGAAAAAAAATATGATGAAGAAATTCCGCCAGTCAACTCATATGATGTGCTTGCTCAATTTCTCATATCCTTTGCTCTTCTAAATGGACTTGATGTAAAAAAAGCTTTTCAATTGGCCACATCCACTCACAGCTTTAAGGATCTCACCTACGAGCAATTTGAAAGGATTTTAAGTTATATAGAAAATGGTGGTCAGTCTCTTAAAAGATACCCGCAGTATCATAGAGTCAAAAAATTTAAAGATAAGTACTATATTACTGATAAGAAAATGCGTCTGCAACATCTCATGAATATGGGAACCATCACGTCACACCCCTCCGTTCGTGTAAAATTTAAGAACGGCAAATATCTGGGGACCCTCGAAGATATTTATGTGGCTAAATTAAAAAAAGGGGATGTGTTTCAATTTGCAGGTCGTAAACTTAAATATGTTTTAATGAGAGACACAACTCTTTATGTGGAGCTGGCTGCAAAAAAAGTGACCAATGTTCCCAGATGGGCCGGGGGGATCCTACCTTTAAGTACACTTTTATGTGAGCACCTTCGCTATATTTTTGATGATATAGATAGTTACCAAAGTATTTTTGATGGTAAATTAAGTCAGCTGATCTCTGCTCAAAAATCCCTTTCTCAATTTCCAAAATTTGATGAACTGCTTATTGAGTTCACTCAAACCAAGGAAGGAAATCATCTTTTCCTTTTTCCATTTGAAGGAAGGGCGGTTCACGAAGGGATGGGTATGCTTTTGGCTTCACGCTATCTCCAACGGCATAAAATAACACTTACTCTATCAGTCAATGAATATGGAATTGAGCTGCTCGGCCCTGGAGATTGGTTTCCTAGCAAACAAGATATTGAGCATTTGCTTTCAGATAAAAATGTCTCCATTGATATACTCAAAGCTAATGAATATGATCGTCTCAGCCAGAGAAAATTTGGAGAAATTGCTCAAATATCCGGGCTGATACCAAAAAACTTTCCAGGCAATAGAAGATCTGCCAAAAACTTACAAATGAATGCGAACCTACTTTATAATGTATTCTCTAGATTTGAACCAGATAATATCTTTTACCGTCAGGCTGAGATAGAAGCGAACCTAGAATATCTTAATTTTGAAAGATTGATGAAAACACTTCATGCCATTAACCGTAAAAAATGGATATCGAATACAACCCTACAACCAACTCCCTTTTCTTTCCCTCTTATTATTGAAAGAGTATCTGCTACCGTAAGCGGAGAGGAATTAAAAGATAGAGTCTTAAAAATTTTGAAAAATTATGACCGAGATACAAAACAAAATAACTCACTCATTATTTGAGAATACATTCACATTTCATCCTCTGGGAGGAATTTATTGGCATGAGCTCAATGCCGTTCTTGTAGCCGATACCCATTTAGGTAAATCATTCTACTTCAACGAGAACTCGATACCTGTTCCCAAGCAAATATTGTTTGAGCAATTCCAAAGACTTCAGGAATTATGCTCTCATTTTCGAACAAAAAACCTTTATATCCTTGGGGATATGTTTCACCATGAAGATGGAATAAATCAGGAATTTCTGGAGATTTTTAATAAGTGGCAAAAAAACACTTCTTTAAAGATCACTTGCATCGAGGGGAATCATGATCGTTATGTCTTTAAAAATAGCTTTCCTCGAGTCGAATTTAAAGATCAACTCCTCATCGATGACATATTTTTGCTCTCCCATGACTTAGAGAAAAAACATAAACATTATTTTCAATTTGTGGGACACAGGCACCCTAGATTTAAACTCAAAGAGCTTAAAACCTCACTGAACCTCCCTTGCTTTTGGTTGCGTAAGAATTTTTGCATATTACCGGCTTTCTCAACTTTTTGTTCGGGAACTCCCATCAATAAGGAGTGGATCAAAAATGATCAAGCCCTTCTCTTACTTGAGGGCCAACATTTAATCGAAATCATCAAGTAATCAATAACAATTAAAACCGACTGACTATCCTGGTGAGATTTAGCTTGAGCTATAACC
>CEQY01170507.1_pt1 | contig 15920 bp, 20 predicted proteins | sample 361391 | NCBI WGS metagenome assembly CEQY01 (sample SAMEA2621075, study PRJEB7988) | marine metagenome | isolation source: saline water (ENVO:00002010), including | reverse complement strand
GATTTTTGGGCCACCAAAGTGGGTGACTTTTAGACTGCTAAAACTACTCATCATCCTCAACAAATAGAATATTTAGATTAGAATTATTCATGTCGGTGTATAAACCAAATTTGGTTATGATGATCAAGAATAAATTACCAACTCGGAAATATTGTTATTGAATCAATAACAGTGCAGGATAACCTACTAAAATTAGGTTTTTAAATCAATGTTTCTATTTATGAAAAATTTGCATTCCTTTCTAATATTTATTCTATTTAACTCGCACAACAACTTAATGACTTAACATCTTTGTCAAAGGTTTGAGTCGCAAGTTTTATTCCTTCACTCAAGGTGAGGTATGGGTGCAATTCTTTCGCTATATCTGAAATGGGTATTTTGTATCTCATCATTAAGCCCAGTTCCATAAGAAGTTCAGAGCCCTCGGGCGCAATAATGCGTGCACCAATCAATTCTTGTGTTCCGGTTTTTCTTAATAACTTTATAAAACCTCTTGTGTCCCGTGCAGCAATCGCTCTTGGGACGTTATCGAGTGTCAGCTTTGAAACGTCATATTCAATGCCTTTGGCCTTTGCTTGAGCCTCATTAAGGCCTACTCCCGACACTTGTGGGTCTGAAAATATCACCCATGGAACGACTTCATAATTGGCTTTTCGTTGGTTTCCTAGTATTGCATTCTCTGCCGCTAGGTTTCCTTCATAGGCTGCTATATAAACCAGTGCGGGAGTAGAAAGGACATCGCCGGCAGCGTAAATATTCTCAATGCTTGTTTGTCCATATTCGTTAGCTTTGACGGCACCGCTTTTATCTAATTGAAGCCCTATAACTTCAAGATTAAGCCCTTTGGTATTCGGCTTTCTTCCTGTAGCCACAAGAATTTTTGAAAAACTCTTAAGTCGAGATTCTCCATTACGCATAAATTCAACCTCAACACTATCTAGACTTTCTTTTATCCCCGAAACTTGTGTGTGGTTTAATATTTCAATTCCTTCGCTCTCAAAGTATTCTGTCATCCAGTGGGAAATATCATCATCTTCTTGAGAAAGAATCTCACTTCGCTGAATAATTGTCACTTTTGAGCCAAGTCTTGCAAACATTTGGGCTGTTTCCAATGCAATATAACCACCACCCACTATAGCTAGGCTTTCTGGAAGTTCGCTTAGTTCAAAAGCCATTTTACTGGTAAGGTAATTAACATTTTTTAATCCCTCTATAGGCGGAATGAAAGCGGAGCTTCCTGTAGCGATTAGGATCTTATCAGCACTGATGTCTCGTCCATCAACATCCAGAACGTGTTGATCTTTAAACTTGGCCTCTCCCTGTATCAGTTGAATGTTTTCATTCTTATCCAAAATAGATTGGTATTTACCAATTCGCAAACTCTCAACTAGTTCCGTTTTATTATCAATTAAGGTTTTAAGATCAACCTCAACGCTACTTTGAGATAGACCCTTAAAGGGAATATTTTCTGCACGATGCTTTGCCTCAGCAGCTCTTATGAGAGTCTTTGAAGGAACACATCCAAAGTTAACACAAGTTCCGCCCAGTGTGGATTTTTCAATTATAGCCACTTTTTTTCCAAGTTCTACCGCTTTGATAGCCGCAGCAAAAGCGGCCGAACCACTGCCAATGATGGCAAGCTCATAATCGTATTCATTGTTGCAACAATCCATATTATCCTTCCTCGCATTGTCTTTTTGTAGCTTTGTAACCAACAGAATCAATTTTTTCTTTGATTTTCACAGCATCGGTTTTGTTATCATCATAATCTACAACAGCACTTTTATTTTTAAGAGAAACGTCAATATCATTGATGCCATCCAATTTATTGATGGCAACTTTCGTTGTTACGGTGCAAGTGGCACAAGTCATCCCTTCAACTTTGAAGCATGCCTTTTGTGATTTTGCCCATGTTATTTGAGCCGTCAGCATAATACTGGCTATCAAAATAAGTTTTTTCATAAAAGACCTTCCTTTTAATATATCCAAGTAACGATTTGCGGTGAAAAGATGCTGGCCAAGGCAAGCACAAGGCCTACGAAGTAAGCAATGACCATTTTTTTGTATTTTTTAGGATCAGAACAAATGGAATCAGGTTCACAAGTTTTTCTTTTTTTAAAAAGCTGATAGCCTGCAAAACCAAAAATGCTCACCACGATAATAATTAATGGAACTCTCAACACATCAAATTTTGCTAGCACTGCCGCACCTGAAACGCCTAAAATTGTCAGCACTAGAGGACCAATACAGCACAAAGCTGTCAAAAAGGCTCCTATGACACCAGTCCCTATAAAAAGTCCTGTATTATTCTCAATATGATTTTTCTTAGACATAAATCTTCTCCTAACTATTGCTTTACTTTATCCAGTTTAAGGTATGTAGTATACTACCATGTCAAGAGGATTTTTTTATGAAAACAATAGATATTGTCAATGCAACAGGTGTTGATCGAGAAACACTCCGATTTTATGAATCTAAAGGACTCATAACAGGTATTACAAGGACTCAAGCTGGTCACAGACTCTTTTCCGAAGAAACTGTTTCTCAGATACAATTTATTCAAATGGCTAAACAGGCCGGTTTTACTCTAGCTGAGATTAAAGAGCTAATTGACCTACAAAGAAATCGAGGTCCATGTCGTCATGGTCGAGATATGGCCAAAGAAAAGAGAATAGAAATCACTCAAAAAATGAAAGCTTTAAAGAAAATGGACAAAGTCCTCTCAAACTTTATTCAAGAATGTGAAAAAAATGGCGAAGCTGGATTGAACCGAACATGTCATTTTTTATTTAGAACCAAGATCTAAATTTATTAGAATCGTTTTATTTTTCACAAAGTAACTGCATAAAAAGATTCTAATAAACTTATTAATCAATATTAACTTCATAAATCAATAACACTTCTGTTACCACTTCAATAACACGACTTTTCATCCTCTCCTTCTAACTCATCATTATTATTTGAAATCAATCAAAAACAAACTTGGCAAACAAGTTGCTCTAAGGAAAGGCCTAACCGACAAAACGGAGGTCTTAATGAAACGGTTTTTAAATTTTTTCCACATCTGTCCACGGTGTGCTCATCGAAGTTATGAAAAGCTCAGAACATATTCTCATTGCGTGAATTGTTTATTTATTCACGACAGAACCCTTGGCAGAGAACTAATTGAAGAAAAGGCTCGCAAGGCTTTCTTGTCATCAATGATGAAGTTTTAGGGAGGAATTATGATTTCAAAATTAAAATCTGGAAATGAAGTAAAAATAACAACAAAAGATGGGAAAACTTTTGAGGGTATTTTCATGAAAAAGCACGGTGGCCACTTATCCACAATTGCTGGACTTGGAATCATCCTCACATTCCCCATTCATACGATTGTAAACATTGTAAAAATTTAGGAGAAGAAATGAAGTATTTTTTATTATTAGTTTTAGCGTTAACAACTGCTTGTTCATTTAAAGGCTCTAAGGAGAAGACAGACTCAGCATCAACTCAAGCACTTAAACCTTCTGATCTAAAGAAGATGGACTCTGATGGTGATCTTATAAGTGATTTTGATGAAAAACAAAAAGGATTAGACCCCTTTGTCGCAAACTTACCCAAACTCAGAGTAAATTTTCTGCAAGACTATAGCATTAAGGTTGATTTTGAAAATGAAACTCAATTTTCAATGGATACTAAAGTTGCAAGAGACAATCCTGACTTTAAGTACCGTGTTGGAAATTTATTCGTAAAAGAGAACTCATACGATAATGCAGCCAAACTTGGAAGATTCTCAGGTGTCTCGTGGGGGGAAGTCAAACAACAAGATTTTTCATGGGTAAAATATCCAGATATTGATAAAGACTTTTATTATAACAAGGCACGAGAATATCGTTACTGGTCAAAGTCTAAAGTAAGAGAGTCATCCATCACTCTTGAAAATACTTTGAGACTTATGGAGTCCCCATTATTTGAAAGCATCGAACAAGTTGAGCTTAACTTCTATTACTATAGTTACTCCAAAGAATCTTATACTTTGCTTCATACTGAAAAGCTTGAAAGAGTATTCCAGAGTGGAACGAGAGAAGACTTTCAAATCATTATCAATAATCCACCAAAAGAGCTGATTGAAGATACATATTTCAGACATGGCGAATTTATTATTTCAGAAGTAAAAGATTTTTATATCCCAAGCTTAAAAAGCAAATATTCTGATCTCTTGGCGTCTGTAAGATCTAAAAGTATTCCTGTTTATAAGACAACTCCATTTAAGAATGACTTAAGTTATGTTGCCATTAATCCTAAAGGCGAGAAATTCATCTCAATTCTTAGCAAACTCTTCTCAGATAAGTTTGAAGTTCAAGGAGATAAACTCGTTCAGGTTGAGCAATTTTCTGACAATCTTTCTGACTTCACTTATCTTCACGAAGTTTCCAAGGAAGATAAGCTTGGTAAATGGTTTGTAATGACGAACAAAATAAAAAATCATTATTTAAAACATAACTTTACAAATAAAGATGCTATCACTCTCTCCTACCTAACAGGTTCTGAACTTTCAAAAAGAACTCAAGAAAAGATTTATTCATTTTCAAAAGATGTAAAAAGTGAAGATGCGGGCAAACTCTATGGTCTAGGAAACATAACTAGAAACAGTCAAATTGATCTTTCAATCTATCTAAATCAATTAGAAGGTATTCAACTCGATGTGGAGCATGGACAGTTTCATTATAGGCCACCAAACTGTAGAAACTGTACAGGAACAAACTGGTCTGTCTCGGCTCAATTTCAAGTCAATCGTTTTTCAGGATTTAAAAATCAGTGGTTTGTAAGAGATTTAGAAGAGGCGAAAAAGTCTTTTGAAATACTCATTAATAATAAAGCTCTCCCCCTCGAAGAACTTATTGCTCAAAATCATGCAACCTTAGAGCTTAAAGGTGATGAATCTTTTAGTTATCTCCATATAACTATAAAAAACGTTGATGAATTAGACGTGATCGAATCTGGTAAAGAGAATGTAGCCTTTATCAAAGTAAAACCACTAAGCGTTGGACATGCCGGAGTTGGTGTTCAAATCAATTCAATGGGCGGCCATAACATAGATAAGGTTTATCATGCTGGACTTGTAAGTCTACAAGAGGCTGCAAGACGTAAAGTTCCCTTGGCCATCACCAGTTGGAAGTTCGATGACTGGAAAGTGAATGTTCCTTGGGGAGTACCTGATTCTAGAACGGGTTACAAACCCACAAAAGGTTCAAAAAAGAAATATTGGACAGGAACCGTGGTGGATATCATTTCAACAATTACTAACAACTATAACTAGGAGGAAAAATGTTTTGGCTAATTAACTTCTATCTTTTCTTTTCTCAAAGTCTGCATGCAAGAAGCCTTAAGGCCACAGCAGATAAATTGGCACAAGAGACAAATCATATCGGACTCGGTGTTGCTCTCTTCGGTCTTGGACTTGCTGGCATTTACTTTATGCTTGGAAAACAAGATGCCTCAACAAAGATGACTCAAGCGCTTATGGGAGTTCTAATTCTTGTTTTAAGCCCAAGCATTATTAACTTTATTAAGGGATTAGCATAATGAAGAAGTTTCCACGATTTTTAAAAACACTACCACAGATCTATGGTCTTAGCTTTTATGAGATCGCGGGCCTTGTGATTGCTCTTTACGTGGCCATGATCTTTAAATTCCCACCTTTAATGACATTGTTTTTAAGCGTTGGAGTAATTTTACTTTTAAAAGTGTTGAAAAAGAATTTTGACTTCATTGGCGTCTTACTACCAAAGACCAAAAAAGTTGATCTATCAACTTTTAAAGGAGGTGGAAAGTGATTCCTTTATTTAGTGCTAATGGAAATAAGCTAACTTCAATGAATGGAAAAAAGAGCTGTTTCTATCAAGTTATTCCCCCTGATATGGAAGGGATAACTGAATCTTCAAAAGAAAGCATCTTTAATGAGCTTGAACAAAATTTAGTGGGAACTGAGGGAGAATTTAAGCTCTATTGGTTAAATGGTAAGTTATACCTTAATTCATTTTCCGATATGGATTTATCACATGGGAAACTTATTCCATGTGATAGACCACTTGAGACTTTTTGGGGCGCTCACTCAAGAGAGATCCATTTTTATGATAATTATTTGACTTGTGGTGATGAGTTTATAAAAGTTTTCTCCCTTACTGACTTCCCCAGTTCCTTGAACCTTCTCGACACTCTTAAGTGGCCAGACTTTGTCATAATGTCGAAAAAGCTAGAAAAGACACAGGCAAAAAGTAAGATCAATTTAAAGCGTAAACTTCATTACTCAAGTCTATTTAAGGAAATGAGAGATATTGAATCGGAAAATGCATATAACGAAGCAGACGGTATGCTTGATCGCATTACAGTTGGTGAGTGTGCATTATTTAAGGCAGAAATATTTTTAATTCTCAGAGGAAAAACAAAGGATGAATTAGATAGAAATGCAAAAGAGGCCATTGAGTATTTTAAAGGTGTTGACTCTAAACTACAGCAAGAAGAAAAAGGACTTTCTCACTTTTTTCAATCTTTGATTCCTGGAGTGCCTGCAAGTTTTAAGCGATCAGAGCTTTGCCCTTCTGATTATCTTTCAGAGCTCATACCACTTCATCAAGATTATGTGCATGAATCTGGAATGAAACTAAATGCACGATCAGGGAAAGCACTTTCTTGGAATATTTTTCATCCAAGTGCAATTAATTATAATGTTCTTATTACTGGCACGACTGGACAAGGAAAATCCATGATGACCAACAAGCTACTTACATCGGCTCTTGAAGAAAGTCACAAAGCAGTAATCCTCGACCTTGGAAATTCTTTTTACAAGACAAGTCGATTTTATAACGGTGTTGTTTTATCACAAAAGTTCAATCCCCTTCAATTTATGAATCCTCGTTACCTAAAAGAGTTTGTTCTCTCAGTCTTAGATGAAAAGTTGAACAAAAAAGAAGAAGGGAGACTTTTTGAAGTAATCACTCAAATTTCAAAAGATGGTGTTTCTTCATTTTCAGATTTCCTAGTAAAGCTTGATACTGAATTTGAAGGCATTTCTTATTATTTTTCAGAGATTAAGGAATATTTCACAGATGAGCAATCTGAGCTAAATGATCTTACATACTGTGATTTTTCAAATTATCCAGATGCTATGAAAGCTCCTTTGATTATTTATCTTATTGAGTATTTTAAAAACTTAAATGGCAAAAAGCTTTTTATCTTTGATGAGTGTTGGCACCTTCTTAATCGTAACGCTGATTATATTGCAGAATGTTTTAGAACTTTTAGAAAGCACAATGCTAGTGCCATTGCTATCTCACAAAACCTTGATGATTTCTCCTGTACTCAACTTGGACGAGTAATTATTCAAAATACTTATTGGAAAGCACTCTTTAGGCAGAGTCTTTCTCCCTCTGAATTTGTAGATGTCGATGCTGTTGAGCTTTTAGCTGGGATCAAATCCAAAAAAGGTGAATACAGTGAGTATTTGCTTCTTTCTGAGAGTATTAGAAAGCCAATACGATTCTATCCAAGTCATTTAGAGTATGAATTATTTACTTCAGATCGTGAAGATAATCAAAAAATCTACTCCTATCTTAAAGCGAATGAAGATTATCTTTCCTTTAATGACTGCCTCATTAATTTTACCAAGATTAAGCATCCAGATTGGGAGTTTCAACATGAAAGATAAACTAACGATAGGTATCGTGGCCCTATCACTTTCTATGCCTATTTATCCTTCTATGTTTGGAGAAGAAACAGCAGTTTTAATTGAAATTGCTTCAACTACAGCTGGCCAGCTCAATGAACTAGAACAACTTGTTACTAATGCACAAACTTATACTAAAAAAATGCAAGAGTATAACGAGCTTATGATGGATCACTACTGGAGAGCTGAGCGCATCCTGTTTGTTGCTGAATCCTTAGCCGCTAAGAAGGAAGCAAAAGACCTTGGTGAGCTTAATTGGGCCATTAGAGAGCTAAAATACTCTATGGCCGAGCTTAAAAGTCTTATGAATGAGTACAAGGACATTAAAAATGAAGAAGGCCGAACCAAGTTCTTAGTTAAACGTCAAAAAGAGATCAATGGAAAAAAAGGAAAACTCGCCGAGCATCAAATCAAGGCATCAAGAGATGCAAAAACAACACGGCGAGCAACCCAGATCAATGCTCAAAATACGGCCCTAATATATGAGCAAAATGTAGAAATGCACAATACTCAGCTTGAGATCTTGGAAAAGCTCTCAACAAGTAATCGCTTGAAGGCAGAAGAACTTGAAGAGAAACGATTGAAACAAATTGAAAAACAAAGATTCTATGGAACTAAAAAAGGTAAAAGATGATAAACCTATTAAAAGATATGCTTTTAATTGAAGAGCCTAGTGTGTTCAGGCTCTATCAAGAGCTTATTAAGATAGCGAACTATTTTATAGCACCAGTTTTTACTATTTCACTTATCCTTGAATATTTTGGTGAAATGAACTTTGCAAGTTCTGTGAAAAAACTCTTTCTTGTCATTATTTTTATGGGGGCATTTTACGGTGTACATACTAAAGGAACGAATATCGCGCTTGAAAGTGCGAGTCAGACCTTAAGGAAAGTCAGTCCAACAAATCTATTCGTAAAGAAATGGCTACAGGTCAAAGTCAAAACGAAGCATCAAAAAGGATGGGACTCGTTAAAAAGTATTCTGATTCCTAATATCAATGACCTTCTTGGAACGGCCTTCTACTTATTAGCAAAGCTCTTTATCTGGCTTTTGAAACTTATCTACTCAAGTGTTTATCATCTTACTTATGTTTTCGCAGGTGTGACCGCTATTCTTTATTTTCTAGGGTGGACGAAAGATGCTTTAAAGGGAACGATCCAAGCAAGTCTTTGGTGTATGGTTATGCCTTTTGTTATTGTGGCAATACTCTCTCTCGTTGGAAATAGCATAGAAGACAGTGCCCTAAATGGTGATCTCGTTATTGCTAAAATTGATACTATTCTTTGGCTTTTTGGTGTGACTCTTCTTTTACTTATTAGCCCACTTATCACGTACGGCATGATTCGTGGAGACGGGATTCATTCATTTGGCTCTAAAATGGGAGCAATGGTTGTGAGTTCAGGAATTAAGGCCATGACTTTTTATCCAATGCTTGCTGCAAGTTTTAAAGGTGTAACTTCTGGCATTGGAAAGGCAGGGGCCAATTCACTATTTGAACCGCCAATTAAAGACCTTTTAAAAAAGGAATCTGGGCCAGATAAAAAGAAAATGAAGCTTATTGAAAGCATGGGAAGTATCAAGAGACCTTTTTCACAAGGAAGACCTCTTGAGGAAAGATTAAAGTCAGTTGGAATGACTAAAGATGAAGCAACAAAGCTTTCCAAAGTTCAGACTTCACATACAAAGAGTTCTAATGTTTCAAATAAACCGAAGCAAAGTACAAATGGCTCAAGCAGTTCACGATCCAAACTCCCACCTAAAAGAAGTCCAACATTGGGAAAGCTAGCACCAACTCCTACTGATAAGAGTCACGAGTATGTAAGGCTAAAAAAACAAAACTTTAAATTCAATCAAAAATATTGGGATGGCATAAATCCTCATAAAGCTGAAGCAATAAAAAAGAAATATGGCATAAAAGGGACAACTGTTAATCCCAATAAGGTTCACAGACCAATAAATAGAAAACCAATTACTAATAACAAAAAGGATAGATAATGAACTTCGATGACTTTGAATCTAGTTTCACTAAGGAGAATAGAAAACTCAGAATTGCCCTTGCGGTAACACTAATTGTTTCGATGCTAACAAGTGTAATGATTTTCTTTCAACAAAAGTATTTTCTATATAAAGGAAAGGACATATTTGAAGAAAGACCTCTTGCAGTCGAAGTTTGTCGTCTTGGTTTTATTAGTCTTGCTAAGGGAGAACCTAACTCTCACGTTGTCACACAGGATATTATAAATCTGGTAAAAGAAGATCCATTCTCGATTCAAATAGACAAAGTCTTAAAACTTGAATCACTGGAAAAGGGAGCATGCAAGATCATTTTAAAATCAAATGAAGAGCTTCTTTCTTTTAAGATTGGGCTTAAAGAGAGTATTTTCTATCCTTTTCACTACAAACTCATTCAACTTGATGAAGTAAAAATTCAGGGGGGAATCTAATGACCTTTTATATTTTATTAAATCAGATCACTACATTATTTTTGAGTTTAAACTTACTCACAACATTAAGCTTTGACTCTGAGATCATTAGTTATCTTTACGGTGGAAGTAAGCAAGAAATGTTTTTTCAAGTTACCAATAACAACAGAACACTTGCACTTAAGCCTCTCATGGAGGGTGACTTTTCAAATCTACTCGTTATCACAAAAGAGCATAAGTATTACTTTGATCTAAGACTAACTAATAATAACTCTCATCAATTCATTGAAATAAAAGATGGGATTGCAAGTCATGCCCTGACGAAGAAAATAAAAACGAAAGAGTATGAAATCCTTGAAGGGCAAGCTTCCATTTTGTTTATCAATAATACAAAAAAAGAAATGATGGTGAATAATATCAGAGTAAAGAAAAAAGAGTATTTCTCAAAGGGAGTGCCCATCATATTAAACGGGCAAAGAATACTTAATTAGGTAAACACAAATTAAAAGGCATTTTTATGAAAAATTTAACGATTCTTTTAATCGTCTTGGGGATTTGCAACCTTTGCTCAGATGTTTTTGCACAAGAGGCACGAATTTCAAGACTAAAAACTAAAAAGAAAAAGACCAAGGTCGTTTATAAAAGGAGAAAAAGAGATGATTCGCTTTCAAAACTTATCGAAAACAACAAAAAGCTTAATGCACTACTTAATGCAAAAACATCACTACCTGTTATTTGGGAAGGTGAAAAACAAGTCCTCACGGGAAAAACATACCGTGGTACTCTTTTAAATACGATTGTCTCAACAAATCAAGCTACGCCTGTTCTTGTTCGTGCTCATCTGAATCAAGGACTTCCATATAATAGCAAGTTCTCATGTCAGGCCATGACACAAAATAAAAGAGTCTTCTGCCTATGCAATAAGCTCATCACGACAAAAAAAGAAATACCTATTCAAGCTCAACTTTTAAATGTTGACGGTTCAAGTGGACTTGAGGGCATCTATGAAGATGGAAAAGAAGAGCTTATTGCAGGAGCTGTTTTGAGTGATTTCTCACAAGGGATGCTATCGGCAGCACAGAATCGGATTGCTACTCCCTTTGGAGCTATTCAAGACACAACTTTAAAGAATCAACTTCTTCAAGGGGTAATCAATTCAGCAAATACGACCTCAGAAGTCTTACTTGATGAAATGAAACAAACAGTTCCAGTAATTACCATTGAAGCCGGAACAGAAGTTCTTATCTATTTTATGGAGGCAATCAATGAAAACTAAATTCTTAGTCATCTTACTACTTTGTTCATCCTGTTCAACTTTAAAGAAATCACTCACGAGTGGAGCTTTAGTTGGTGGAGTTATTGGAGGAACAGGAGGTGCTGTTTTTTCTCCAGATAAGGAGTCTACCAATAAAAATGCCTATCTTGGCGGAATTATCGGAGCAGTTACAGGAGCTGGCCTAGCTTACTTACTCTTTGATGATCCAAAAAAGAAAGTAAAAGAATCAATGTTACTCGATCAACCAATGCAAAATCATAAGGAGGTGCCATTATTTGATTTTTCACCAGAGCTAAAAAACATTAAACCAGAAGTAAACTTTAAACCCGTTAAAAAGTACGAAGTACCACAAGAAAAACTCCCTAAAGAACTTGAGGGGAAAGTAAAAAAACAGTTCATCTTAGAATACCAGTCCGAAGCTCAAACAATTGAGATCGGCAATCGAACAATTCAAATTAGTCCTTTTAAGGCATGGGAGCATATCTATGAACAATAAAAAACAATCACCGCAGTTAGACATTTTTACTCCAATATACGAGATTTTTCACGAGCTTTGTCTTCTTCTCTTTGATGTTGGAAAAGAGTTTTTTAAATGGCTAGGTTTTAAGATTTTAAATAAATCTCCTGAGCTTGCTCAAATTGAACGCAAGGCCTTAGCTGTGAAGAATACAACAGAGATTCAAGATGCTTTAGGCATTGATACGAAAGATAAAAAACCAATGCTTTTAAAAGAAATTGATTTTCGTCGTCATAGTTTTATTGTGGGAGCATCAGGCTTTGGTAAAACTAATCTTATTAGCATCTTGCAAGAGAACTCATTAAGACACGACAAGCCAATCATCTTCTTTGATCCTAAAGGAGATACTGAGGCCCTAAATACCTTTAAAGGCATTTGTGAAAAATACAATAAGCCTTGTTATATCTTCTCTGAGCATTACAAAGACTCTATCTCTTTGAACCCTGTTCTTGAAGGCACTGTCAATCAAGTCGTTGATCGTATCATGCGATCATTTGAATGGTCTGAGCCTTACTATAGAGATGCAAGTCGTAGAAGCTTAACAAAAGCTCTAAAGACATTAGAGAAAGAGAAAACACCTTTCACCCTACAAAGAATCTTTGATGAATTAGTAAGGCTTGAAAGCAAAGAAAACATAGGATTGATTGCAAAGCTAGAGGCAATTTTAGTTTCAGACTTTGGGAAGATTCTAAATGCAGAAGGCCCTGATGCTTTAACACTATCTAAAGTTCGCGATGAGAGAGCTTGTCTTTATATCGGTTTATCAACACAAGGCTATGGTGAAACTGCTACTGCTGTTGGAAAACTCTTTTTAGGAGAATTGCTTTATAACTCATACAAGACCCTTTCAAAAGAAGAAGAGACTGGTCTTAAGAACCCAATCAGTATCTACTTTGATGAGTTTGGCTCTCTCGTGACCCCTGAGTTCATCGAACTACAAAACAAATGCCGAGGAGCTGGAATGGAGCTTACTCTTGCTGTGCAAACAGCATCAGATATTGATCGAGTAAGTCCTGACCTAACAAAGCAAGTGATCGAGAACGCTGGAAATCTTTTTGTGCTTAAGCAACGTCTACAAAATGGAGCTTCAATTTTTGCCGAGGCCATTGGGACAATTATTTCTAAGAAGCAAACTTATAGAATTGAGAATGGAGAACAACAAATGTTGGGAAGTGAGCGAGAAGTCCATGAGCTTGTGGTTCATCCAGACATCATCAAGAACCTTGGAATTGGTCAATGTGTGCTCTTAAGACAAGGCCCTACAAGAGTAAATCTTATCAACGTCAGAAATAGAAAATGGGACGTAATGCGTGATAAGAAGAGTCCTAGGCCTGTTTCACAACCAATCATCAATATCAAATAAGGAGGAAGATTGAGACCAAAAATGAATCTAAACAGCCTTCATCTTAATTACCTCACTCCACTTTTAAAGTGGAGGGTTATGGATTTAGAGTCATTAAGAAGGGAGTGTTTTCGTGCCACAAAATATAAAAATTTCCACCGCATTATCAGAGGGCTTGAAAAGGAGAAGATACTGGAGGGATATAGAGACCCATATAGTCGCAAAAAATTTGTCTTTCTTAGCCCACTCGGCGAAAGCCAGTTGTCGCTTAAGGAAAATCCAACTGCGATCTCAAATGAAACTTTAATACACGATTTAAAAGTATCAGAGATTACTAGATCATTTATAACAAATGGATGGATTGATGAAGTTGAGCTTGAGCATCAGATACAAGACAAACGAAATTTCAAGCTAACTTATAAGATCATTCCTGATGCCATTTTATATATTGAAAAGAAAGGTCACAAGTTCAATTTGGCCTATGAATTAGAACTTACAAGGAAAAGTAATCAGCGATTGATTGAGAAAATGAAGCAGTATGAAGATAGCTCATTTTACCACTATGTGATGTATGTATTCCCAACTGAAAAATTAATGGAGAAATACATCACTCAAGCACAAGAGAAGCTTGGTAGTGAGCGAATGAGTAAATTCATGTTCTTTTTTCATCCTGAAATCTCATCTGGCATACATGAGCCAAGTGAGATCTACGGAGTTTTTCAGGGAGAAAAGATCAGCTTAGCTGAGATATTTCAAAGATAGCATCGCTATAGAAAGGAGATTGAACAATGAGGATAACAGTTTTTTTCTGCCTGCTAATTCGTTGAAATCAATAAGGTTTCGCACGTGACGAATGTGACTCCCCACCCCCAACGAGATTGTGTGTAGGGAGTCACATTCTACGTGCGAGAGTGAGCTTAATCGTTTAGCAGGCAGTATTTAGGAGGATGAATAAAATGGAAGAAGAATTAATAAAAAAAAGAGGAAGGAAGACCAAAAATCAAACGAAGGAAGTAAATCTTAATCAAGAGCAGACTAAGTTTTTTGTCGATCTTACCCATGAAAAAGAACGTCTTAGTTTGATTTTTGATCTTCTAATAAAATGCAATGAAAAGGATTATGGCAGGCCAATCCTTTTTAAAGATCTATGCCTTTATGCTGTTAACAAGCTCACAGAAAAAGACATAGATAAAATCCAAGAACAAAGTCTGACCGAGATGGAAAAGGTGCAAAGAGCCTTTCATGAACATAAGAAGAAAACAGGTCAAGACTTGTCCTTTGGAGAATTTTTAACAAAGAAGCTTGGGATTAACTAACAATAAGGAGTTCACTTATGAATCAACAAGAAATTATAATTTATGGTCGCTTAGGTAAAAATCCAGTTTTACGTCAGACTAAAAAAAAGAAACCTTTTTGTACATTTACACTAGCAGAGCAAATACAAGGAGAAGAGAAACCTCGCTGGCACAATATCGTGATGTGGGAAAAAGAATCTGAACACTGGGCTAAAACTCTCAGAAAAGGTTCAGCTATTTTTGTACGAGGCCGTGTCTCTGAAAAAGAATTTCAAAAAGATACTGGCGAGCTTAAACAATACAGAGAAATAAATGCAGATTCGATAGGAATTATTCAGACTCTATAGGGAGAACATAATGAAAAAAAGAAAATTAAGTTTTTGTGCGGGGCCGTAAGTGATTAAAAGAATTTAATACACCTGAAGGCCACAGAAAAACTTATGAAGAAATAATGCAAGTCTAATCGGATTTTCGAACCTTTAAGCGATAGGAGAATGAATGTCTTATAAACATAATTACATTCAAACAAAGTTAAGCTATAATAGTAACTCTGAGAGGGATTATCCCTCTCAGGTGCTCTTTAAAAACAAAATAACGAATAAGATAGAAGACGAGAATGAAAGATGGCTAACAACAGATGAGGCTGCAAACTATTTAAATATATCTTCTAACGCTCTTAGAATATTAGTTCATAGAGCAAGAGTTAGAACATATAAATTAGGTAGCCGCTTAAGATTTAAGAAATCCGATCTGTTTGCAGTTCTTCAACTTAAGGAGGACTGAAATGCCAATTTATAAAGAAACAAAAAACGGCAAGACAACATATACTGTTCTTGCCACTCAAAGAATAAATGGAAAACAAGTTAATCGAAAGAGGCGAAATGTAACTTCTCTAGCCCATGCCAAAAGACTTGAAATTGATTTAAAAGTTCAATTAAGACAACTAAAAGAACTTCCCCATAAATACACCTTAAAGGAATGGAGTGAAGTCTGTATAAAAAAAATGCAGATCAAGTTTAAAAACTCTACAATTAAAGGCTACGAAGGAAACTTCAGCAAATGGATCAATCCTTTTCTTGGTGAATACTTCCTTAATGAAGTTACAGGATTTATGATTCATGATCTAATCTATGAACATATTACTGGAATAAGTATGGAAGCTCGTCGTGGGATACTCAAACGAATAAAAAGAATTTTCACGATGGCAGTAGAAGAAGGCATTTTAATTAGAAACCCTGCTTTAGGCATTACGGTAAAAGTACCAGAAGCAAAGCAAGTGGTTTTTAATCGAACTGAGATTGACACCCTACTTTATGAAGCAAATAAAGTTTCTCATCCTTTCTATAATCACTGGGTAATGGC
>CEQY01396382.1_pt1 | contig 15922 bp, 16 predicted proteins | sample 361391 | NCBI WGS metagenome assembly CEQY01 (sample SAMEA2621075, study PRJEB7988) | marine metagenome | isolation source: saline water (ENVO:00002010), including | reverse complement strand
GAAGACGCTTATAAGTTACTTAAGAGTTGTTGCCACCATCTTCAGGTTTATCAAGAAAAACGTTGGGAGATTGACAATAATGTTTGCTCTTCTACTCTGATACGTGAGTGCTTAGAAGCAGGCGATGTAAAGAGGGCCAGTCTCTATTTAGGAAGAAATTATTCCTTAAGTGGCGAAGTTATCCGGGGACTTGGTGTAGGCAATAAAGAATTGGTGCCCACCGCTAACCTTTCATGGAATCACCAACTCATCACTCCTAAATCAGGTGTGTATTTTACAAAAACTCTTGTCGATAATGAATGGTATGACTCCATCACAAATATTGGCCATAGTCCTACAGTTGTCGATCATGGAGAGAAAAGAGTCGAAACTTTTTTACTTAATTTTTCTCAAACACTGTATACTGCAAATATAACAGTAGAGTTTCTGAACTATCATAGAGAAGAGATGAACTTTCAATCCAAACAAGCTTTACTTGAACAAATCAAAAGTGATGTCCAGGCGAGAAAAGATTATGCTTAAACTTGCTCTGATTGGTAAAGATATCTCTCATTCTCAGTCTCCTAAGATCTATCAAGAGATTTTAAATAAAAAGCACCAGTATGATCTACTGGATTATCAAAACAATGCTGATATTCCTCTCTTAGAAGATTTATTTAAGGTTTATGATGGCATTAATATCACAGCCCCCTATAAGAAAAAATTTTTACCTGAGCTCACTCGTAATGAGTCAAAGGTTGAAGGTGTAAACGTCATTAAAAAAGTAGGCGATGGTTTTATCGGTACGAATACAGATTATCTTGCTTGTGAAGAAATCCTTACAGAACTTGAGGATAAACACTCTTTTGAAAATATTCTTATTTTAGGTGATGGGGTGATGGCCAATTTGCTTAAGGTTTTACTGGAGCATAAAAGTATAAATTATTCTCAATTCTCAAGACGAGCTCAGAATTTACATCTCATAGAGTCTGAAATTTTACCTGATAAAAAAACTCTTATTATTAATGCCTGTGCCAGAGAATATCAATTCCATATTCAAAGCAATGCTCGTTATGTCTTCTGGGATTTGAATTATAAGCTTGAGCATAATGCTCAATTCGTTCGTGCACAGGATTCTCTTTATATTGATGGAATAGGCTTACTTGTTTTACAAGCAAAATATGCCCTAAGTTTCTGGAATTTTTAAAGCCGCTAAATTTGCACAATGTATTTCCGATACTTTAGTGAAGGAAATATTTTATGGTAAGAGAGCAATTTCTTAAATTGTTAACAGATAACGGTATCGCAACACTCAAAGAAGTGCGCCGTCTTACTATGAGTAAAGACGAGGATGAGGTCACTGAATTTGAATTACTCGATATGCCTCATTTCGATGAAAATAAATTCGCTAAATTAATTTCAGAGCGCTATAAGCTCACTTATATCGATCTTAAAAATGCCAAGGTCACCAGTGACACCATTAAAACTTTAAGAAAAAAAAGTGTTCTTAAACATAGGGCCATACCGATCCAAGTGACGGGTTCCAAAGTAACCCTGGCCACCTATGACCCCACCGTTATTGTTCGCAGTACCAAAGAATTGGGGATGGAATTAAAAAGACCCGTTGAATTTATTCTTACGAATTTATCTTCCTGGCGAAAGCTTTTCGCTAAAGTTGAAGATTCGGTAGAAGAATTGATTGGTACTATTGTTGAGATTAAATCCAGTCAAGATTTAGATGAAGATGTAAAAGCCGAAGATATTGGTCAAGACGTCGTGACGTTTGTAAATAGAATTCTTGCAGAGGCCTTTGTTAAAAAGGCATCTGATATTCACTTAGAGCCTTATGAGAAAAGTTTTAGAGTGCGCTTTAGAATGGATGGGGCATTAATTGAAGTGGCTAGGCCCCCAAAATCCATCATGCTTCCAGTTCTCTCTAGAATGAAAATTATGGCCAGCATGGATATTTCAGAGAAAAGAAAACCCCAAGATGGAAGAATCAAATTGGCCATTGGTGGTAAGCCTATTGATTACCGGGTTTCTTCGCTCCCCACTCTTTTTGGTGAAAAAATTGTTTTGAGACTGCTTGATCAATCTAATCTTCAGCTTGATATGACTAAGCTTGGTTTTGAACCTGGCCAATTAAAAGTCTTCCAAAAAGGGATTCACAATCCTTATGGGATGGTTTTAGTTACAGGGCCGACAGGTTCCGGTAAAACCACAACTCTATATTCAGCCATGGCAGAATTAAATACTGAAGATACCAATATTTCTACCGCTGAAGATCCTTGTGAGTTTAACTTAGAAGGAATCAATCAAGTCAACGTAAGGCGGGAAGTAGGGCTGACGTTTGCCTCCTCACTAAAAGCTTTTTTGAGACAGGATCCTGACATCATTATGGTTGGGGAGATTCGAGATTTAGAGGTCGGTGAAATTGCAGTTGAAGCTGCCCTGACAGGACATATGGTTTTATCCACGCTGCATACGAACGATTCGGCCAGTACTATCACTCGTCTCCTTAATATGGGGATTGAACCTTTTCTTGTTGTTGCTGCTTTAAATGTCGTGGTGGCACAAAGACTGTGTCGAAAAATTTGTATTAGCTGTCGTGAAGTGGTGAAGGTTGATCCTGAATCACTTATTGCTTGTGGCTTTGCACCCGCCTCGGCTCATAAACTTAAGGTGTATCATGGTGCAGGTTGTGAAGTCTGTGGAGGAACAGGTTATAAAGGCAGGCTCGCCATTTATGAAGTCTTAGATGTGAATTCAAAAATTCGCGATCTTGTTTTAAAAAGTGCTAATGCAGATGAGATTAAAGCACAAGCGATTAAAGATGGGATGAAGTCTCTGAGAATGAGTGCGCTGACAAAAGTCGCTCAAGGATTAACAACGATTGAAGAAGCTCTTAATAATTCAGCTTCCGATAGTGATTAAAGGAAAAGCTTATGTGTAGTGACCAAACAAAAACACACACTCAAACAAAGCCGGGCTCGGTGGGGAACATTCAGATTCAACAGCTTTTTAAAGTTATGGTTGATAACGGAGCATCCGATCTACATATTTCAGTTGGTTCAGCACCTGGGATGAGAATTTCTGGGGAGGTGGTAAAAGTTAAAGTTCCTCCACTCACAGCGGATGATACTAAAAGACTTGTCTATCAGATCTTAACTGAAGCTCAACGATCAGAACTTGAAAAAAACCTAGAGCTAGATTTCTCATTTGGAGTGAAGGGGCTGGCACGTTTTAGGGCCAACTGCTTTTATTCCAAAGGTGCAGTCGCAGCGGTTTTTAGACAAATACCTTCTCAAGTCCCGGATTTTGATTCACTAGGTTTACCCGCAGTACTTTTAGAGATGACAGATGTTTCCAACGGATTGATGCTGGTGACTGGGCCTACTGGTTCAGGTAAGTCCACCACCCTGGCGTCCATTATCGATAGATTAAACTCAACTGAAGCTGGGCATATCATCACTCTGGAAGATCCGGTCGAATTTGTTCACGGTCATAAAAATTCCATCGTTAACCAAAGAGAAGTTGGAGTAGACACCCTCTCTTTTTATAAAGGCTTAAGATCTCTTTTGCGTCAGGATCCAGATATTGTTCTGGTTGGAGAACTTAGGGATGTTGAGACCATTGAAGCGGCCCTAGAGATTGCCGAAACAGGTCACTTAGTTTTTGGAACCTTACACACCAACTCTACTGTTCAAACGATCTCTAGGATTATCAACGTTTTTCCTGCGGATCAACAAGAACCGGTAAGAACTCTTTTATCATTTGTGCTTCAAGGGGTTGTAGCCCAACAACTTCTCCCCAAGAAAACAGGGGGGCGATACTTGGCTCAAGAAATTTTGCGAGTCACACCGGCTATTAGAAACTTGATCAGAGAAGACAAGCTTCATCAGGTTTACTCACAGATGCAAATCAACCAGGAAGAGACGAAAATGGTAACAATGAACCAGTCCATAAAAAAAGGACTGGATTCTGGTATAATAACCCCAGAGACAGCTATGTCATATTCTAATAACCCTGAAGAGATGGCAAAAATGCTGGGATTAAAGGAATAAATAATTTATGGCCCAAGGTAAATTTAAATATTCAGGTGTGAATGCAGAAGGCAAAAAAGTCGAAGGTGAAGTCGACGGTAAAGACGTACGTCATGTCAAACGTGTTCTTAGACGCCAAGGAATTAGGGCCACCGAAATTAAAGCTCCTAGTGTTCTCGATTTAGACTTAGGGGTTTGGATGGTTGAAAAAGGCTTAGCAAAGCCTTTTGGAAATGATGAACTCAATCGCTTTACTAAGCAGCTCTCTATTCTTATTGATGCGGGGGTTCCGATATTAGAGAGTTTGGAAATACTGGGAAAACAAGAAAGAAACCCCTCTCTTAGAGCTACCATAAAAGGAATTACCGAGAGAATTGGATCGGGAAAAGCTCTTCATGAAGCTATGGCCAGTGAAAAAGGTTTTAATAAATTATACACCTCTCTGGTGAAAGCAGGAGAGTCAGCAGGGATACTAGATAGCATTCTTAATAAACTCTCTGAGTTTATGGAAAGACAAGATGCCATCAAGAAAAAAGTTAAAGGTGCCCTGACTTATCCTATAATCGTTGTTGTCATAGGTCTGGCGGTCACTTGGGGACTTATGGTTTTTGTTGTTCCTCAATTTGTAGAAATGCTCAAAGATGGAGGGCAAGAGATTCCCGCTGTCACTCAATTTGTTATTGATGTCTCTAACTTTATGCAAGAATACACTCTCTTAATGATTCCATTTTTTGCAGCGTTTTTCTTTGTCTTTATTAACTATATTAAAACCAAGCAAGGGAAAGTGGCTTGGGATCGCTTTACCATGAAAGCTCCTCTTTTTGGGGGGATCATTATCAAAGGTGGACTTTCAGGATTTTTTAGAACACTTTCCACAATGCTAAGTGCAGGTGTGCCGTTATTAGAGTCACTTGATATATGTATTGAAACACTAGATAACACTCAGATTCAAAAAGACATGCGAATAGTGCGAGAAGCAGTGACCAAAGGTAAATCTATCACTGAACCTCTGGGACGGATTAAATACTTTCCCCCTCTTGTTAACCAGATGGTGAAAGTTGGAGAGTCCACCGGTAACCTCGATGATATGCTGATCAAAGTTGCTGATGTATTTGAACAAGAAACAAATGAGCTTATTGATCAGATCACTAAACTCATCGAACCCATGATCCTGGTAGGCCTCGGGGGAATTATTGGAACCGTTCTGATTGCTATGTATCTTCCTATCTTCATGGCTGCAGGTGGAGCTGGTGGATAATCAGTAAGTTAAAGAGCTTTGCCTCGTTTAATGGTCACAACGAGATTTTAAACACTTAAGTTAACTTAAATTTAAGACAGTCTTTGAAAATTTATTTTATTTTCTAAATATCTGATATCATGGAATTAAATAAGATTTTATTATTACAAAAGTCATTTTTTTATTATCAAGGACGATAAGAGAAGAGAACAGAAGTTATAATGAATGTATTCACAAAGCTCTTAATGCTTTTTGGATATTTGAATTTTTTATTTTCTAAACTCTTAACGTTTTAGAAAAGGAGATTGTATGAAGACTTTTAAAAACAACATGACAGGCGAGTCTGGTTTTACCCTCGTCGAGCTTATGATCGTTGTTGCGATCATTGGTGTACTTTCAGCTGTTGCGGTACCTAACTTTAAAAAGTACCAAGCAAAAGCTAAAACCTCAGAAGCTAAAGTACAACTTGCTGCTGCTTATACAGCTGAACAAGCGTTCTATGGTGACTTTGGTATTTATTCTGTATGTTTAGAGTACATGGGTTACGATCCAAAAAGAGAATCTCAAGCGAGATACTTTGCAGTTGGATTTCCTACTACTACTCAAAACATTCAAGATGATGCTTACCTAGCAGCCAGACAAAATGGTTTATCTGCAGCTCAATGTCCTGATGCTACTCCTGTAAATGGTGAAGGTATCGCAGCTGACAGAACAAGTGATGGAACAGATTCAGACGCAGCATCCGATACATATTTTCTTGCAGGTAAAACTGTTGGTCAACACGGTGTAGATGTTCTCGCAGTTTTTACAACTTCAGTTGCTGTTATTGGTAATGATGATGCACTTACGTTAGCAACATCAAATGATGACTCTGCAGCAGAAGGTCTGGGTATTCAAGCTGATAATGATACTATGGCATTCATTATCCCAGCTTCAGGCTATATTGATTCATCGGTATTTGATACTGAAGGTACTCCTGGGGATGGTACTCAAGCATCACTTTGGACCATCAATCAAGATAAGAAAATTGTTAACCATGTTACTGGTTATTAATCTTAATTAAACACTTTAAAAATAAGAGGCTGTCCTAGGATGGCCTCTTTTTATTTTAAGATGAAAAACGACTCAGGATTTACTCTTGTAGAGATGATGATTGCAATCGCTATTATTGGTGTTTTAGCAGCAGTGACTGTGCCTAATTTCAAAAAATACCAAGCGAAATCTAAAGTGGTAGAAGCTAAGATGCAATTAGCTTCTGCTTACACCGCAGAGAAAGGTTTTTATCAGCTCTTTGATATGTACGCGACTTGCCTCGATTATATGGGTTTTGATCCCACAAACGAGATTGATAGGAGGCATTTCGCCATCGGTTTTCCCAACTTTCAGGCCAATATCGATCCAGGATTTTATAATTCTGCTGTGGGGGAGAGAATGGTGGCTTCAGAATGTCCAAGAGATCTTGTAGACACACCTGGAAGTTCTGTTTTCTTAGCTGGTAAAGCAGTGGGAAGTGCAGTGATGAATACTTTGGCAGATTTTCAAGCAGCTGTACCAGTCACAAGTAATGATATTAGTATGGCGGGACCTGTGGTTCCTGATGATGTACAGTCCGGACTAGGTACTCAAAGTGATAATGACAGCCAAACTTTCGTGATAGCAGCTGCCGGATATATTGATTCACAAAACTTAACTCCCGACGTAAGCGCTCTTTGGTCAATCGATCAAGATAAAAAAATAAAAAACCACAGACCCGGTTATTAATTTCTTTTGTTAAACTTATAAGGTTTAAAAGGGGCGGCAGTTTGAAACTTACCATCTTTATAAAGATATTTATTTCCTAAAAAATCTTTCCTATCACAATTTGCTTTTCCTGAATTAAGACAGCTCAAATCTTTTTCCGCTTTAATACTATAGAGATCATTTTTAATTTTTGAGTAGAGATTTGAATCTTCAGGGGTTGAGTTGAGTAAATCGAGTAGAATTTTATAAGTTAAGTCCAGGTCCTCGTGTGCAGCAAAGTCAATCTTAGCTGCGAGTGTCGCGATAAATTCTGGCGCTTGAGGGTATTGTGAGAGTTTCTTATAGAGCTCACTTGCTTTTGCAAATTCATCTAGTTCAAAAGCATAGAGATAAGCAGTATCGTAAATTAAATTATAGTCATCTGGGTAATGCTTCAATCCTCGTTCAAAAATCTCTTTTGCGCCCACGATATCGTCTTTAATAATTGAAAGATATTTTCCGCCAAAACGATAAGCTTTTAGAAATTTAGGATCTAAGTTAAGAATGGTATTGAAACGCAAATACATCCAAGAGTTCAAGTCTCTGGTCTTATAATGCTTCTCATCGGATTCCAGAAGAGTCACAATCCAAAAGAGATCTGCAAGCAGGCGAGTTTGTCCCATAGAAAAAAGCGAGAGCATATTATCATTAAAGTTGAGCGCACTACTCTGTTTGTCGATAGTGATGGGGGGTTTTTCTAGTTTGGTGTGCAGAGAGCCTGCACAGAATAAAAGTATAAGACTCATAAAGAGCACTAAATAACTGTTTTTAAAAATTGCAAATTTTCTCATCTCACTTATTATAATATATATGTTGGAATTTTGTGAAATAACTAAGATTTTTAAATCAGATCTTTTAAAAAAACCTTTTCAAGCTCTTGATCAAGTGAGCTTTACTATCCCCGAAGGTAAGATCATCGGTTTTTTGGGGGCGAATGGTGCCGGGAAAACCACTTCTATAAAAATCATCATGGATTTTATAAGACCAACTCAGGGTGAAGTTAAGTATGGATCCGCACTTGGGTCAAATAAGGCCAATGCCTTTAAGTATATTGGTTATCTACCGGAGAGGCCTTATTTTTATCCTCACTTAACGGGTCGTGAATTTTGCTATTATATGGGTAAGCTCACGGATATGACGAGATCTCAGATTGAAGATCAAATAAAGGTGTGGGGACCTAGGTTTAAAATTGATTTTGCTCTCGATAGAGAAATCAGAAATTACTCCAAAGGAATGCTGCAAAGAGTGGGGTTTCTTGCCACACTTTTACATAACCCGAAGTTAATTATTCTCGATGAACCAATCGCAGGAGTTGACCCAATTGGACGTAAAGAACTAAAAGATGTGATGCTTGAAATTAATAAGCAGGGGACAACCGTATTTTTTAGCTCTCATATCGTCTCCGATGTTGAAGAGATCTGTGACAGTGTTATTTTCTTAAAAGAGGGGAAGCTTGTCTTTAATGGTAGCGTTGATCAAATCATAAAAGACAATATCAAGCCCAAAGTCACCATTAAATATAATGAAAAAGACACCCTAAAACTTGTTGAAGTGAGTGATGCTGATAAAAACTCTCTGCTTACAGAACTCATTAATAAAAATTGTGAAATTTTGGCAGTTAATCCAGAAAAACCAACCTTGGAAGAAATTTTTTATAACGTAAAATGATGAATGAATTAAAAAAGATAAACACCATTGCTTACTACACGTCGAGAGAAATTTTAAAAAGTAAAATTCTACTCAATGTTCTGCTTTTAGGGGTGGGGTTATTAATTACAACCTATGTAGCTTTTAGTTTTACTTACGGAGAGCCCTCAAGAGTCGCTCTTGATTTTGGACTGGGTACCTTATCACTTTCATCTGTGGGTATTGCTATTTTTATTGGAGTAAGTCTTCTATCAAAAGAAATTGATAATCGCACGGTTTATATGGTTGTCTCTAGGCCTGTGGCCAGATCATCTTTTATATTAGGAAAAATTATTGGTCTGTCTTCAGTGCTTTTTATTAATATTTTGCTTTTATCTGCTCTGACTTTAGCTTGTTATTTTTTCGTGGGTGGAGAGTTTAATTCTCTTATTTTGTGGGCGATTGTTTTCACTGCAATGGAAGCCATCTTAGTTTTGCTAGTGGTTGCCGTTCTCTCACTTTTGACCAGCAATACCCTTTCTATTTTATTCACACTCATGCTCTATGTTTCAGGCCATGCCATAAGTGGGGCTAAGCTCACTTTATTTGCTAAAAATATGCCAGGTTTGATTGAAGTGCTAGATCTTTATCATTTTGTCTTGCCAGCCTTTTATAAATTAAATATCAAAGATTTTGTTCTCTACCAAAATAGCCTCGAGAGTAGTTATATTTTGAATGTTCTACTCTATGGTTTTTTATATTCTGGATTCTTAAGTTTGTTAGCCATATTTATTTTTAATAAAAAGAATCTAGATTAATGTTACCTCACGAGATATTTCTAAAAATCATTTGCACTCTTTTTGGACTTTTGGTCGGAAGTTTTCTTAATGTGGTTATTTACCGAGTTCCCAGAGAAGAAAGTATTGCTTTTCCCGGCTCCCATTGCCCCAAGTGCTCCCATAAAATTCGTTGGTATGAAAATATCCCGGTTCTGAGTTATGTATTTTTGAATGGGAAATGCTCTCAATGTAAAACTGAAATCCCTATTCAATATCCTTTAGTAGAACTCGCTATGGGAATTATTGGCTTTTTGCTGGCGCCTAAGTTTTTTAGTCTCAAGCAAGCCATGATCTTTATTTTTTATTTTTCTGTTGCTTCTATATTTTTGTCTCATCTTATTATTGATATTCGTCACAAGCTTTTGCCAGATAAAATCAATTTATACTTTCTGGCCATAGCCGTGCCTTATGCATTTATCTTTTTGCCTTTCACTCATGCCATTGTAGGTGGAGCTATTGGTTTTTTAGGACCCTATACGGTGACTTGGCTTTTCTGGAAAATTCGCGGACAAATTGGACTAGGCGGTGGGGACATCAAGCTTTTTGGGATTCTCGGAATTCTTTTAGGACCGATTGGAATTTTAAATAATATCTTTGTCAGTTGTACTTTAGGGGCAGTGGTTGGTTTGCTTTTTATACTGTTTAAACGCATGGATAAAAACACCGCACTTCCTTTTGGACCCTTTATTATAATTGTGGCCACGATTCAGATATTTTTCCCGGAAATAGCTGAGTATTTTAATTTCTTTGCACCGAATTAAACTTCGTAACTATTCGCACCAAATTCTTGAACTTATTGAAAAAATAAAGCTATAATGTCGTATATTGATACGAAGGTGTAAAATTGTCGGTTTTAACGGATAAAATTCAAGAATTCAAAATTAACTTTGAAAAAGGCCAACTTATTGGAATCGATATCGGCTTATCTTCTGTTAAAATGGCTTATCTTTCTCAACCAAAAAAAAATCAATTTCGTTTAGAAAAATTTTATAAACACGATCTCTCAGAAGCCGCTATCATAGAAGATGAAATTCAAAAGCCAGAAGAGGTTATCGAAGCTATCACCAGTGGTATCGCGGAGATGGGATTAAAAAAAGTTCATATCGCCTGTTTAGGTATGGATGGTCCCAATACCATGACCAAGAGATTGCAAGTTCCAGATGGAGTGGATGAAGAGGTCGAAGATAATATCCTTTGGGAGTCTGAGCAGTACATACCTTTTGGAGTCGACGATGTTGAGATTGGTTTTTCTATCATAGGAAAAATTGAGGAAGAAGATGTTGTAGATGCCATAGTAGGAGCTGCTAAAACAGATGTGGTTGAGAGGTATATGGAATATCTCAAGGAAGCCAATTTAGTGGCCAAAGTGGTGGATCTAAATGTCCTTGCTTTGACGAATATCTTCGAGCACCTCTATGAAGATCAACTTGACGAGATTTCTGAAGAAGGGGCAGTCATTTTTGATTTTGGTGCCCAGTACACAACTATCATGGTCTATAAAAATAACGGTCCTGTACTGACGAAAGAGCTGAATATTGGCGGCGTTCTGGTGACAGAAGAAATTCAGAGAACCATGGGTGTGAGTTATGAAGAAGCCGAAGATTTAAAAATTCATGGCGATGACAATGGTAATCTCCCAGAGGAAATTATTGGCCTAATTGAAACTCATATAAGAAAGATTATTGAAGAATTAAAAAAGGTACTTAATTTCTATATTGCTGCAGGTTCAAGCGAGCAGGTTGGTTATTGTTTTGTAACTGGAGGAAGCTCCCAGCTCCCAGGTTTAGTGCAGGCCCTGCAGGATCTTATAGATATTGAAGTGGTTGAACTCAACCCCTTTGATGCTATAGAGGTGAAAGGAAAATTTTCTGAAGAAGAGTTAGAAGATGTCCTCTCTAGTGGTTTAGTGGCACTCGGTCTTGGGATGAGGAGTGTTTAATGATAGAAATTAATCTCTCCCCTAAGCAAAAAAACGCTGATATTACAAAAGTCGCAGGTTTTGATCTAAGTCAATTAAACCTTAAAATGCTCTTGATCTCGATCATTGTTCTTTATGGAGTAGAGCCTTTTGTTTTGGATTTTTTCCAAAGCGATATTGACGCTGTGGACGCCAGGCTCACCAAAGTTCAAAGAGAACAAAGATCTATCAATACAGAATTAAGGGCCCTTGAAAGTGTAAAAAAACAAGTGGAAGACTTAAATAAACAAGAAATAGCACTCTCTCAAAGAGTGAATGCGGTTAAAATCATTGTCGATAAAAGACAAAATCCTTTTAAGATCTTTAAGTATATTGCGGATAATACTCCTCAAGACGTTTGGCTATTTGAATTAGAACTTGATGACCGAACTCTTAAGTTACAAGGCTATTCGAAGTCTTGGAAGAGTATTGGAGATTTTTTAGAAAATTTAAAATCCAGTATCTTTTTTGAACAGAATATAACTTTTAACAAACCAGATACCAAAACAAATGAAATCAATGGTCAAAGAGTGGAGACTTTTGAAATTATAGCGAAAGTGGCGAGGTTTCAATGAAAGAGGCCCTGTTAAAAAATATCCATTGGTTTATCATTTTCTATGCCGCTTACAATATTTTCATCATCTATGAAGAAAAAACAATTGAGCTAGAGCAAATCAATGGTCGTTTAAGTGTAGCCAATCAAAAGCTGACCCGATCTAAAAAAGATTTAGAGAGAGTTCAGAAGTTTAATGAAGACCTTGAAAAGTCGAGGGCCAGAGTTGATGAGGTTGTGAAGAATTTAGAGCGAATACAAAGACAACTCCCGGCAGAGATTAATGATACTGAAGTTCAACGACTTTTGAGTGATTTCTCAAGTCAGTTGAGAATGCAAAGCCCAGAAGTTTCAGCAAAAGTAGAGAAGGCAGAAGGATTTTATTTTTCTAAAGATTATATTTTTGATGCGGTCGGAACCTATTTGCAGTTTCTCATTCTTTTTGAAAAGCTCGATCGCCTAGCTTCTGGTGAAGACGCTGGCCGGATCTTAAACGTGAAGTATGTTCGGATGGTTTATGATGATAGCGCTGATAAACGCAGCCGCTTCACCATCTTAAAATTAAATTTAATGGTTGAATCTTATCGATATAACGCCGCCTATAAGTGGAAAGAATGATAATGAAAAAAATAGTATTTCTATTTATATGTTTATCCATGACGAGCTTACAAGCTCGCTTAGAAGATATTTTTAATGATCAAACCTCAATAGAAAAGCCATTTGAATTGAGAGATCCGTTCAACGCTCCCAAGTTTCAATCAGCGAACCAACAAAAAAGAAAAAAAAGATTTAGAGGTGTGTGGGATAACACCCCGAAACTTCCAGATGATGTCACCTTGGCTGATATTGAACTGACAGGTGTTCTTATAGGGGCAAATCGAAGAGCGGTGGTTCAGGCTAAAGGCGACACGTATAAATTAAAAGAAGGACAGAAGATAGGAATAAATGGTCCAGAGTTAAAAGCTATTTTACCAGCGGGTATTATTTTAGTTGAGCAGATCACTAATATTTACGGTGAAATTGAATATATTGAAACTGTTGTTCCTATTTCAAGATAAAGTTGTTACGATTTAGTAAGGTATAGCTTTACGGAAGAGGTTATATGAATAAATTATTCATAATGTTTGCATTTTTACTTACCAATATTTGCTTGGCTCAAAGCCCAGCAAAAATTGAAGCCGTCAATTTCTTGCAAGAAGGAGAGGTGAGTAAACTTATCATCGACGTCTCCAAGGATGTCGTCTCAGAGCGCAGCCATATTAAAGCAGACAAACAAATTCTTCTCGATATTAAAAATGTTACTGGTGATAAAAGAGTTCTCAGAGGTATAGATACTTCAGAATTCTCAGGGGCTACTGTTTTTGTTTCTCCTTATAAAAAACCAGGAAGTGCAAATGATATTAGATTCGCTATTCAGCTAAGAGATAATGTGCGTTCATTTATTGAGCGTAGAAAGAATAGAATCATTTTGCATATCGAAAATAGATTTGGTGTTTTCACCCGCTCAAAACTTAAAAAAGCTGAGGAACAAAGTTTCTCAACAGATAACTCGGAAGAGACAAAAGAAAAAATCTTTATACCTAAATCAAATAGTGTAAATGATATCTTAGAAAATCTGACTCAATCAGGGGTGAAGCGCTATGTGGGGAGAAAGATATCTATAAATGTAAATAACCTCTCTTACCCTGAAGTTTTAAAAATGATTGCTGATACTTCGGGATTCAATATTATTATTGAAGATGAAGTGGCCCAGCTTAAACCTTTAACTATTAATCTTACCAATTTACCTTGGGATCAAGTGCTAGATACAGTTATGGATCTGGGAGGGTTAATCGCCTTTAAGCATGGAAATATCCTTACTATTAAAACTGAAGAAAAAGCGAGATTGGAAAAACAAGCTGAGTTAGACGCACAAAAGACCACAAAAACTCTCGAGCCACTTGTGACAAAGATCTTTCCAATAAGTTATGCCGCTCTTGGGGACATTTCCAAAGTTCTCGCCGATTATTCAACAGAAGGACGAGGCTCTATTGTTCCTGATGATAGGACACAAAGTCTCATTGTGAAGGACACTGTTGATGTTATTGAGAGAATGAAAAAAATTGTAGAAGTGCTAGATACTCAAACTCCACAAATCCTGATTCAAGCAAAGGTTATTGAAGCTAGTGAGAATTATACTTTTAGAGCAGGACTCGGGGGAAATGGTGTTAATTTTAGCTATGATCCTTTCGGAGATATTGGTGATAATTCTGGAACCTTTCAGTTTAGTTCTGTAACTACGGAAAGTGCTCCAGGGTTAATGAATGCAAGTATTGCTGTTTTTAAAAGGATTACAGATCTCAACTTTAGATTAGATTTAATGGAATCAGAGTCTAAAGTTAAAATCATTTCTTCACCAAAAGTTATTACTGAAAATAATAAAGCCGCGACAATCTCAGCATCTGATACCAGAAACTTTATCACTCAGGCTGCTGGAACCGCAGGATTAACTTCTGAGATTACTGCTCTTACTGCACAAACGTCTCTTAATGTTACTCCAAAAGTGACGAATGAAGGTTCAATCTTAATGAATGTTTCTGTGACAAAATCAGGCTTTGGAGCGCAGACAGATCCAAATGCTCCACCAGCTCAGACTTCAAATTCAATCGCGACTAATGTCATGGTAGATAACGGCTCTACTATTGTTATTGGGGGAATTTATTCCACCAGTGATTCAGAAGCCGTCTCAGGTATACCTTTTTTAAAGGATTTACCTATTATAGGGTGGCTATTTAAAACGGCCTATAATCCAGTTAAGTCGAGATCAGAGTTAGTTGTCTTCATCACTCCAAGGGTGATTAACCAAGAAGAAGCTGGTCTCGTTAATCGCGAAGATAGTTTTGATACTTTGGGAGGAGAGGGTCTTGGGCTCTAATAGTCGCTCTAGATCTTCATTACTTGCCAAGTATACCCTTCAGTACGAGAAAAATCCTAAGTCCCGTGTCTTTGCTCCTCTGGCAGAAATCTATAGAAAGCTCGGCATGATGGATGAAGCTTTTGAATTACTTAAAAACGGAATAAGATATCATCCTAGCTACACTCTAGGTTATATCGTGTTGGCCAATTGCTATTACGATAATCGCAACTATGAAATGGCTTATAATACAGTAAGACCTTTTGTGGCACAGAATCTAGAGAATATCACTTTACAAAAATTGTTTGGCGATGTTTGTGAAAAACTTGGTTTTTTAGAAGAAGCCCTTCAAACTTATAAATACCTTTTACTTTTAAATCCGAGAGATGAAATTGTTGCCAATGCAGTAAAGTATCTAGAAGAAGATCTGGCTGAGGTTGAAGAGGAAAACTTCGATTTAAAAGAAACTTCTGAATCAAATGAAGATGATTGGGTTCAAATGAATTTCAATCAAAAAGAAAATAGCGATGAAAACTCTGTTGAAAATTGGCAAGTGACTAAAAAGTCACCTCTGGAAGAATTTAAAGAAGAAGTTGTCAGTAAAAAATTAAAAATATCTGAGCATGAACTCGATGATCAATTTTTTCATGAAGATTTTGATAATGAAAACTCAGAACAATCTCATGAAGATGAAGCTCCTATTATAACCCATACACTTGTTGATCTTTATTGCAAGCAAGGTCATATAGATAAAGCCAAAGAGATACTTGAAAATATCTTAGAACTTCATCCTAAGGATCAAGCCACAAAGAATCGACTTGCAGAACTCAGCTCAAATGTTGAAGAGCCTGAAGAAACATTTCATACGGATCTTAGTGAGTCTTCTGAAAAACTTAAATTTGCTTTTGATCTTTTTGAGCAAAAATTACAAACCAGATTTCGCCCCAAACAATTATGAAAATACTCGTCATCAATGGACCTAACCTTAATTTATTAGGGACTCGTGAACCGGACAT